>Ga0256839_1004171_pt1 | contig 14297 bp, 12 predicted proteins | sample 354166metaG_FD_185968 | JGI IMG/M metagenome (GOLD analysis project Ga0256839, IMG submission 185968) | Hydrothermal vent microbial communities from Mid Atlantic Ridge, Atlantic Ocean - 354-166 | ecosystem: Environmental > Aquatic > Marine > Hydrothermal vents | place: Atlantic Ocean: Mid... | reverse complement strand
TAAACGCGCCAGGGGAATCAGTGATACTGAATATTTTAAATTAAAAATCAGGCAGTCATCAATACCTGACGATCACTCTATGTTCTATTTTCCAGCTTAAATTCACTCAACAAAGCGGAGAAGAGCCCAACAAACACTTAAAACATAATATTTATCAATATGTTATTGCGTACTCTACGTGATCAACTATGGATTTTAAGTTGAACGCTTGTTAGCCCAGCATATCACGCAAGTTCGCCAGATGAGCACGGCCACGCTCCTGACGCTCTTCGGGGTCAACCTGCTCACCCCGGCCTTCCCACACCAGGTCGTCCTCGGGCAGCTCACTCAAAAACCGGCTGGGTTCGCAATCTACGGTTTCGCCATGTTTTCGGCGACGGGCAGACATCGTAAAGGTCAGCGTTTTTTGCGCCCGAGTGATCCCCACATATGCCAACCGTCGCTCTTCTTCTATATCGTCTGCTTCCAGACTGGCATGATGGGGCAGCAGATTTTCTTCCATACCCACTACAAATACATGGGGAAATTCCAACCCCTTGGCGGCATGCAGAGTCATCAGTGAAATACAGTCATCGCGTTTTTCATCTTCATTGCGTTCGAGGATATCCATTAATGTCATCTGTGCCACCAGCTCACCGAGCCCGGTGTCACCCTCACCTTTTTCCGCCATGCGTGTCAGCCAGTCCACCAGCTCATGCACATTGGCCATGCGCCGCTCAGCACTTTTGGGGTCATTACACGTATCCAACAGCCAATCTTCATAACGAATATCGCTGATCACCTCTTTCACCGCCGCCACCGGGTCACCGCGTTCAGCCAGCTCTGCTTTCGCCGCCAGCCAGCGGACAAATTCCCGCACCCGGGCCAAGGCACGCTCACTCAGCTGCATTTCCAGCCCCAATTCATCGCAGGCAGCATACAGGCTGATGCCGCGCTCGCTGGCATAGGTGGCTATTTTTTCCAGCGTGGCCGGGCCAATTTCGCGCCGGGGAGTATTGACCACACGCACGAAGGCGTTGTCGTCCTCCGGATTCACCAGCAGGCGCAGGTAAGCCATGATGTCTTTCACTTCCTGATAGGAGAAAAACGAGGTACCACCGGAGATTTGGTACGGCAACTGATTTTCACGCAAGCCCTTTTCAAACAGCCGTGACTGGTGGTTGCCCCGATACAAAATGGCATAGTCACTAAAATGGCCGCCGTTCTGAAATTTGTGGGCCAACAGTCGCGATACCACCTGCTCAGCCTCGTGATCTTCGTTGCGTGCCTGCACTACTTTAATGGGGTCGCCATAACCCAGTTCACTCCACAAACGTTTTTCAAACACATGCGGATTGTTTTCAATGAGCTGATTCGCGGCTTTTAGAATGCGTCCCGTGGAGCGGTAATTCTGCTCCAGTTTGATGACCTTCAGTGTAGGGAAATCCTCTGATAACAGCGCCAGATTTTCCGGCTGCGCACCGCGCCAGGCATAAATGGACTGGTCGTCGTCACCCACCACGGTCAACGCACCGCGCACGCCCACCAGACTCTGCACCAAACGGTATTGGGCACTGTTGGTATCCTGATATTCATCCACCAGCAAGTAACGAATACGATTTTGCCAGCGCTCCAGCACCTCGGGAAACTCGCTGAACAGCTGTGCGGGCAAGCCAATAAGATCATCAAAATCCACCGCATTATAAGCACGCAGATGATGATTGTACTGCTCATACAGCATTGAAGCCGCCACCAGTTTGGGATCACCATTGGCCAGAACCTGCGCCTGCGCGGAGCTGGTCATGTCATTTTTCCAATGGGAAATTTGCCACTGCATCGCCTGTGCCTCATCGTCAGCATCAAAAGCACGGCGCATTAATTCCTTGATCAGCGCCTGCGAATCCTGCGAGTCATAAATGGAAAACCCCTTGCGTAACCCCAGCGCCTTGCCGTCACGCTTGAGAATATTCAACCCCAGATTGTGAAAAGTGGACACTCGCATGCCGCGACGTTCAGCGGCCTTCAGCTCACCCTTGAGCCGTGCCTGCATCTCGCGTGAGGCTTTATTGGTAAAAGTCACCGCAGTAATGTGATGACCTTTGATATCGCAGTTTTGTACCAGATGCACGATTTTCTGCGTAATCACACGAGTCTTGCCGGACCCGGCACCGGCCAGCACCAGTAACGGGCCGTCGATATAACGCACCGCCTCTTTTTGGCGAGAGTTGAGTTGAGACATGGGAGTATTTTTTTACCTGCGGAGCCTGCATAACAGGCAAAATAATTAGCATCCATTGTATACCATCATCACTCGCTTTCTCGGTGGAATGCTGAAAAAACAGCCTTACTACAATCCTTCTGTAAGTAACTGCATACACGGGCACGTAAAAATGCGAACGAACAAAAACATGCTTACACAATTAAATATTATGTCGTGATAACGACTTCTGCCACCCTCCTGTACTGTAAGTTTCCTTTTCCCAATCGGGACTTACAATGAGTATTGTCAAACTAACTACTTAGTAATGCTCTAGCATTTTCCCCTGGTACCGGGTGGTCGTACTGATACCCGCTATGTCTGGAAGCTTGATCTGAATAGTTTTTCGGGTAACTTGTACAGCCTTATTGCAAATGACATAAGCGTCGCAGCACCCAGGTCAGGTTACAGCGTTCCTGAAAGCGGGAACAGCGTTACACCCAAATACCCCATTTACCTGTCCTATCCCGTCACCGCAAACCCTCGCCCCACCGATCCACCGGAAATCAGCGGGCTGACATTTACCGATGATGCGGGAATCGATTATGGCATTTCACCGGGTGCAACACCCGGCGTACAAGACTCCGGTATTTTTGAATTTACAACGGATGTGGACGGCACCTACGCACTGCTCATCGATACCAATGGCGATGGACAATTTGGCGCTAACGACACATTACTGCTGGGCAGTGTGGCATCAGGATCGAATCAGCTGGGACGGAACAGACGCAAATGGTAATACACGGCACACCTGCTGCCTATGATGCCCAGCTTCGGGTCAGTCTGGGTGAATATCATTTTGTAACCCGTGATGCGGAAACCAGTGGCGGCACTGAAAGATGCTGGCAGGTCTCTACCCACTGCTGGAGGAGTTGTTTCGTGGATTGCTACAGGCCACGATTACTACCTTTCCGCCCACTCCGAGTACAGTATCTGGGCCTCAGCAAGGCTAATCTTTTAACTAGCCTGCTATTTGCTGGCGCTCATCTATTCGTTCAGTCTCCTCTTTGGGCTGCCGCAGTTATTGTTCCTTCACTAATTTTCGGTGCTTTTCGTGACCGTTATAAAAGTGTCGATCCCGCCATTATCCTGCACAGCTTCTACAATCTCGGTTATTTCCTTATTTTTTAATCAAAACAACGAACAGATATTCAAATAAACTCAACAATCAGTTACAACCCAAATAGACTAAATAACCTTCCAAGTCTCAGCTTGTACAGGACGCTCACTCACCATGGGCATACAACGCAAGACCATTGATTCGGGTATTGATCGTTGCCAAATATTCTTTATAGTAATCACCTTCAATACCACCGCGTTGTTCAAACACCTGTTGAGAAACCCCTTCAGGAAGAGCCACAATAGAAGGAAAAAATATCAACTCCTCGGTAAATTCTGATGCCATACGCTGTATACGCAGCGCACCGGTTTCATCCAATGCCACTTCGGCAAAACGAATACCCGCACGATCCGCAGCCAGATCAACAAAACTGAAACCGGAACCCCCTTGCCGTGAATCGAGCAACTCCTTGAATTCGCCAATGGCAAAACTCAACCCGCTATCCGAAATAACTTTTAGTGCCGCAGAAAAAATAAAATGTAAGCGAAGATCATCACGGTTCGCCAGCACAATAGGATTATCAACTTTCGGACAATTCCGGAAAGTCCGCTCATCAATCGCACCGACAACGGAATCAAAATTGGCGGAACCGAGAAAAATAGCAAGTGCCAGTAGCGCTGCCCGGTTCTCTTCAACAGGCATTCCACCTGCACGACTGCGTTTTTCTGCAAAAGAAAATACACTGCTCAGATAGTAGCCCAGCGAAACATCGCCAAAACCACCGACTTTTTCATGGAATCGACATAATGTCTGATAATAAAGTTTAATAACTTCAGGATCACCCAGTAATGCCAGATCATCACGAATTTGTTTGGCCTTACCTTTGGTCTCTTTCATTGCCTGTCTTAACCCTGCAACGGGATGATACACAATATGTAACTCAGAATGATTTACCTGAATCGACTCAATCGCATTTATTAACTTAGTCCCCATCGCCTCCCCACTTAACAGGTTATTTAACAACATTTCAGCAACAGATACCGCCAACGCTCCAGAAATTTCCATACTCCCAATGGATACATTATTCACCTCCAAACCATTTGTCGATGGATCAATCGTTGTTGTCAGGTTGATATAACTGCCAAATGGGTTATTTGGCACATAAAAGCTGAAAGCCCCCTTGATACCAATTGGCGTAATATTGACCCGTCCCTTAAACCCGTTAATGCCTCGCATGGCCAGCCCGATAATACCGTTGATTTCGCTTTGTGAAATCATAAGCTCAGAGCGCTGTGAAGACGAAGCATTCACCAAATCCCCATAAAGCTGCTTGGCAATTTCTTTTGCTTTGGATGCACTATCGACATCAACGCTTGCTGTTTTCTCAACCAGAGCATACGAATCACTGATATATATCAACACAACCAATGGAGTAACAATAAATATAGCGATAGTGATACCAACAACCCCAAAAAAAAGTTTACGGTTGCGTGATTTGTTTTTCCTGCTGCTCATATGTTTGTTTTATCTAAAATATTTTAGAATATCAGATGGAATAAAAACTTTTCCCGCTCAAGTTTATAATTGAGGACGTATAAACATTATGTTTTGTAGTTTTGAAAAGCTCACTTATTGAGTGGATCGCTACGCCCCGCATAGTGCATTACCTTTTGCATCTTCATATCAACTTCCAGCGATACTTTGGAATAAATACAATAATATACTCGTGTCGATTCGGTTTTAACGAAAAATTAAGTTGTGCCTCCCTGCTGCTGACAAATTTCCGCAGCAAATTTAAGCGCCTTGTTTAACGTTTCATTTATTGGCCAACCCTGCAAAACACCAGCAATGGTAACAGCGCTAAAAGCATCCCCTGCACCGACAGTATCAACAATATTTTCTACCGGTGTAGGCCGACCTTCTACAATACCGTCTTTGCTCAGTATAAAAGCGCCTTGCGCACCGCATGTGACGATAAGCTGTTTTAACCGATACTTTGTAAATAACTCTTTTGCATAAACTTGCAATTCAGAACCATCATTCATGGGCCGCCGGGTCATTTCACATAACTCTTCATCATTAAGCTTCACCCAGGTGGCACGCCGCAATATACCTTCGAGTAGAGACATTTCCCACCAGGGTGCGCGCAAATTAAGGTCAAGAAAAACCGGTGCATTTGTTTTTTTTAATAGCGCCCCCAGCGCCTCTCGTGACGGCTTTTCCCGAAGCGCCAAACTGCCATGATAGATTAATGCCGGTGTATGTCCGGATAATACATTCACAGCAGCCTGGGCATCGATGTGATCATAGGCTTGATCTGTCACGATATCATACTCAGGCTGGCCATCTTGTAATGTCACCACAACGCGCCCCGTAGGATAACGGTCACTAATTTGGATGCCAGATATATCCATGCCTTTTTCACGCATAGTGGTGCGCACAACAGCTCCGTAACGATCATTTCCTGTACTGCTGATCATCAGTGGCGCGCAGGAAAACTTCTGTAAATGCCAAGCAACATTAAACGGTGCGCCACCCAACACCTCTTGACCATTGGGAAAACAGTCAAACAGTACCTCACCAAAAACAACCGGCCGGTCTCGTAGCATTTTTACACCTATCCTTATTATTCACCAGGAATGACAATATCACCCAAAAAATCATAATGCGCCATACCTTCCAAAATCCCCCAGGCAAAATGGCTTTCTGCAAAATATACTCGCTCACGCCCTTTGAGACGTGCAAGCTCAGGGCTATAATTGCCAACCACCAACCCCAAAGTATTACCACGCAACATATCTTCATCATTACCGGAATCACCAGCGACTAAAATACGCTCCGGAGGCAAGCCCCATTTAATTGATAAATAACGAATCGCCAATCCTTTCGACGCCCGTACCGGCAACAGGTCAAGAAATTCCCCGTGTGAATAAATGAGTTTGGCATGTAAATCAAGGTGCCGTAAATGTGCTTGTATTTCCCGCACTTTAGGTGCTTTTTCAGAATCAATAAAATAACTGACCTTATGTTCACGCTGAACATTGGCGGCCTGCATTTTCAACCCCGGAATATCAACCAACGCTTTGCGCAATTCTTGAGGTTTCCAACGATAACTAACATGCTGCTTCCAAGCATAGTCTTCCAACATACCATGGCCATAGTGAATTTCACTGCCCACCGAAGTAATTAAAAAATCCGGGGTTGGCAGGTTTTCTGATTTTATGACATCTTGCGCACTTTCCAACCTTCGCCCAGTGGCAAATGCCAAGCCAATTTTATGATTACCTTTTAACTTTCGTCCTTCCTTGATAGTTCTTAGCAATGTCTTAAGTGCCTTATCATCACCCAGTAATGTGTTGTCGATATCACACACCAGAATGCGGTCAAGAATCGGTAGGCGAGATTTTTTTCGGGTAGAAATTTGATGGTTCGCACGGCGTGGTTTCTCAATCACCCGCCGAACAATTCGCACATAATTTTTTGTGTGACTTTCCCATGAAAAATATTTATGCACACCATCAAGTCCATTTTTCGACCATTGTTCCCAACGGGGTTTATTGCTTAGCACATCAAGAATAGTCTCACCCAACGCATTGACATCCAATGGATCAATAACCACACCATTTTTACATAAATCAATAATATCACGCGGACCACCATCTTCAGTGGCAACAATGGGTAAGCCGCAAGCAGCGGCTTCGATGAGCGTCAATCCAAAAGGCTCGGTAAGAGCAGGGTTCACAAATACCCCTTTACTTTTTGCCGCCATACGAAACAGGTCTTCAATGTGTTTTGGCTTGTGATGCTTTGGATAGGCCGCACAGCCGTAAAGATCGTATTTATCAAATAGTAATAATAGCTGGGTAAGCACTTCACGCGCACCTTTATCCAGGTCACTAATATCATCACGATTACCTGCGACAACAACAAGATTGGCTATTTCACGTAATGCTTTATTTTCACCAAACGCCCGCACTAGTGTCGCTAGGTTTTTTCGCTCATCCGGTCTGGCGATAGCCAAAATCATTGGCTTTTCAGGCTTATTTAAGAAACGCGAAAGTACAGCCTCCATAGGTGAAGCATCTTCTTCCACGCACGGTTTTCGAAATCGACTTAAATCCACACCCGGAGGAATAACCGTCATTCGGCGAGGATGATAGTTTTCATAAATTTTATACTGCGTTTCTACTTCCTGATGGGTGCTGGTGACCATCAGGTTGGCATTACCCAAAGTGATTTCTTCAGCTTCAATGCGCTGAGCAAGATTGTAGTGTGATTCAATACTGGATTTTTTCAATCCTTTATCCAGCAAACGTTGCCGCTTTACCCGCCCCAGTGAGTGTCCAGTAAAAGCCATAGGCACACCCAGTAATTGGGCCAAGCGTGTTGCAACGTAACCAGCATCCGCATAATGGCCATGAATAAAGTCTGGCATGCGGCCCACCCGCCGAATATGCTGCAAGACATTATCAATAAAAGCATCGAGGTGCGGCCACAAAACTTCTTTACGCAAATATCGCCGAGGACCACAAGGAACACGTACAATGCGTGCATTACTTTTATTGCCCGAAAAGTCCGTCAAAACTTCATTGGGCTCAGCATAAGCATCATCCACCTTACTATCGAACACCTGCCGCGTGAGCAAATCTACCCGCCCAACATCTGGATGTTTTTCCAGTGCCCGAGCCAGTTCAATGACATATTTTATTTGTCCACCAGTATCTGCATCCCGGCCTAATTCTAAATCATGGCCTCTGACCAAGCCATGAATACTGATGAGCATGATGTACAGGCCATCATTTGTTTCTTGTTGTTCTGTATCTGGCATAAATTTCCACTGTATTGTCCGTTTTAATCGGAGCCATTGAACATTATTTTTTAACAAGCAATCCTTTTTCGCCAATAAATACCTGCGTACCCGGTGTGACAGCAGAAAATAATTTAATCACATCAGTGTTGTGCATCTTCACACAGCCATGAGAACTTGGCGTACCCATTTCATCTTCATCGGGGCAGCCATGTATGTAAATATAACGTCGCATGGTATCCGCCGCACCCAGACGGTTTTTACCAAGTTCCAAACCCGACAACCATAAAATGCGTGTCAATATCCAATCACGGTTCGGAAATTTCCGTCGCAAATCTGGCGAGTATATCTCACCAGTATTCCGTCGCCCGACAAAAACCGCGTTAATTTGTGCATCAGCGCCTATCATAGCGCGTACCTGATGCCAGCCACGAGGGGTACATTCACTACCAACCCTTTCACCTACTCCATTTTTTGCGCTGGCAATTTCTACATCTATAGTTACCGCATTGCCTGAGAATAGCTGTAAACGTTGCTCTGCGACATTAACGACAATCAGATTTTTCACACCAATTGAACCCTACATAATATTTATCATACAATATACTGTAAACAATATACGTTAAGTTCTGACAAACAGTAAGTGATTTCAATGCCCAATTCAGGTTGGCTACAAAGCTACGGTTCGGCAAACAATACAGATTCTTTAGCTTGAATCTAAATTCCGCAGCTAAGCACTTAGAAGATGCATTAACATTTTGATAAATACTATGTTTTGTGAAGGAACATGAATGGAAATAATACTCATACGACATGGAAAGCCAAAAATCGATATTTCAGGAAAAATGAGCGCGTCTAATTTTGGGAAACGGGTGATAGATTATGACCGGACTGGGATTAACAGTGAACCTAAGCCGACAAATGAAGCTTACGAAAAAACCAAGGGATGTCGATTTGTTATATGCAGCACCTTACCTCGTTCAATTGAGTCAGCACTGGCATTAAATATTGAAACGCCAGATATGATCAGCCATCTGTTTCGAGAGTGCGAAATGCCGTATGCCGACTGGAAATACCCTGAATTAACGGGAGCTTCATGGTCAATATTCTTTCGTATACTCCAACGAATGGGTTACACATCAAATACTGAATCATATAAAATGATAAAGCACCGCACAAAAAAATGCGCGGAACAATTAGTCGAATTATCTGAAAAACATGGGTCAGTTTTGTTTGTTGGCCATGGCGCTCTGATCTGGTTTATACACAAACAGTTGTTGCGCATGAAGTGGTCGGGGCCACAAAAGTCTGTGAAAAAACACTGGGAGTTTGGAACATACACACATGACCGGTAAAGCGCTTAAATAACAGCATACCCGGCAAAACATTGTTTTTTATTATTCCGAACCATTGTCGGATCAGCATTTCTGTCGCATTTCGCATCAAGGTAATCCCTCAGACTATGGCTATACCCTTGGCAAGCGGCATTACACCTCTTGAGAAGGATCGATCATTCCCGACAAAACGCGCCTAACCATAGAAACTAACCCAGCAATATAAAGTGGTTGATATACTAATATGCCGACTCGATAACTATTTTAAAATAGTCTCAACAGAATACCCTTCACGCTCCATCACTGCACGCAAACGCTTCAAGGCTTCCAATTGTATTTGTCGTACTCGCTCACGAGTAACCCCTAGCGCATTACCAACTTCTTCTAGCGTAGCAACATCCCGCCCATGCAATCCAAAGCGACGTTCCACCACTTCACGCTGTTTTTCATTAATTTGGCCCAACCACATTTCCAAACAATCATGCATGTCTTCGTTCTGCAGCAATACAGAGGGGTCAACATTGTATTCATCAGCGATACCGTCTAGCACAGACTTATCGCTATCACGACCCATGGGCACATCCACCGAAGTCACACGCTCATTCAAACCCAACATACGTTTTACATCGCTAATGGGTTTATCCAACATGTGGGCAATTTCTTCAGGGCTGGGCTCATGATCCAGCGTCTGCGCCAAATGTCGTGCTGCACGCAGGTAAATATTGATTTCTTTTACGACATGAATGGGTAAACGGATCGTGCGCGTCTGATTCATGATGCCACGCTCGATGGTTTGTCGAATCCACCACGTTGCATAGGTGGAAAAACGAAACCCGCGTTCGGGGTCGAATTTCTCCACCGCACGAATCAGCCCCAGATTACCTTCTTCGATAAGATCCAATAGCGCCAGACCGCGATTCAGATAACGTCGCGCAATTTTCACCACCAGACGCAAATTGCTCTCGATCATATGCCGTCGTGCATCCATGTCGCCCTTTTGAATACGGCGGGCAATGGCGACCTCTTCTTCCGCATTGAGCAAGGCCGAAAAACCAATCTCACCCAAATACAGGCGTGTAGCATCGAGATCACGCTCGGAAATATCCTTACGGCTGGCGGTGCGTCGTTCCTTACGTCGCGCTGGCTTTTCTTCATTGGTTTCTGCTGTCGATTTTACACTATCGACATCACTATCAGCACTGTCGTCCGCGACAACAACATCGTCGTCAAGAACATCATTCTCATCATCCAACAGTGTTTCTTCTGGCGTATCCGTGTCCACATTCATTTTCTTTTTATCTTCCTCACCTAACATCTGTCAGACACCTGTTTGTCATACTATACCCAAAGCGATCAGGATTCAGGTATATTCCAAGAAAATTTTCATTTAGGCAAATATCGTAAAGGATCAACCGGTTTTCCATTTTGCCTGATTTCAAAATGTAACTTTGCCCGGTTATCATTAATAAAGTTATCGCCTAAGTTTCCCGTGCGCCCCATATCGGCAATACGCTGGCCAGCGTTTACCACATCGCCTTCCTTAACCCGCAGTTTTTGATTGTGTGCATACGCACTTAAATACCGTTCATTGTGCTTAACAATAATAAGCCGACCGTATCGCACAAGTCCACTGCCAGCATACACGACTCTCCCGGCCGCCGCAGCCAACACCGGGCTGCCTTTTTCACCGGCAATATCCAGGCCTTGTCGGGCAGGGTTATTGGCTGAAAATGTTCTCAGAATACGTCGATGCTTGGTGGGCCAGCGCCAGTCAGCCCTGCCTGCAACCAGATTTGGCGTGACTTCGGGTTGATTAAACACCCTATTAACCACTGTTTTTGCCGCTGCAATCACACTTTTCACATCATGTTTTTCTTCTTCTTTTTCTTGTACCACAGGCGATTTATCAAGCACCACGGTCTGTTGTTTTCTGCTGCTACTATTCGTTATTTTACTCATAGTTTCAACCTGAGAGCCACCAGCCTCAATAACTGGCGCAGGTATTTTGCGCGATGCAAAACGCCTCTCTTTTTGCTTATTGGCCGTATGATGAGCCGCTGATGAGGAGGTGTTTTTCCCTGCGGGCGGAGCAACACGAAGACGTTGTCCCGGACTCAACATATACGGAGACTGAATACTATTCCAACGGGCAAGCTGCCGATAGTCATGGCCATACACCCAGCCAATGGAATACAAGGTTTCACCCCGCTCCACGCGATGATAAAAATGCCCCCCACAAGCGGTGAGCAGCATCAGTAATAAAATAAAACCCAGTAGGTATATTTTATTGGGGGAGATAAAAAACATAGGCGCAGTTAACGCAACTCACACACGGATTGCAACTTAAGAATGCGTCTAATTAAACTGACGCCAAACCAATGCCGCTACAATTAATACCACAAACCCCCACCCCAGCCAATCTACATACTTTCTGATAGCCTGCTCCATGCGTTCTCCACCCCACACAATAAGCGCTGTCACTAAAAAGAAACGGGCACCACGCCCTGCTAAAGAGGCCAGCACAAAGGGCAAAAAGGCCATGGAGATAGCGCCAGCAGCAACGGTGAAAATTTTATAGGGTATCGGAGAAAACCCCGCAATCAGTATCGCCCAGATACCCCATTGCTCAAACCAGTCTACCGCCAATTGATATTTGTCGCCGTAACCGGCATCCATCACCCAGGGTTCGATGGCATCAAATGCCCAGTAGCCAATTAGATAACCCAACACGCCACCTGCCACCGAAGCTACTGTGGTCATCGTCGCGTACCGCCAGGCTTTTTTGTTGTCGGCCAGTACCATGGGAGCCAACATCACGTCGGGCGGAATCGGGAAAAAGGAAGATTCGGTAAAACTCAAACCCACCAGATACCATTGCGCGTGCCGATGCACAGCCCAGCGCATAGCACGTTCATATAAACCGGAAAACAATTTCATACGTTATTCTATAGCTCCTGTTTTTTTCTTATATTCTGCTATTTGCTACCTGATATCCTGCAAGTGATCATCCTTGCAGAATGCACGATATTGATTCGTAGAGCGAATAACAACGTTAAGTGGAATCCTTGGGGTGATTTCCGAAACACGGGTCAAACGCTTGCAGGATAACTGGGTGCTACTGCGTGCCGCCCAGCATAGGCACAAAATTCACCTTGTCCAACACCTGTCGTTCGATACCCGCTTGCGTGCGTGTCAGCAATACCAGCTCTTGTACACCTTGCGGCCCCACCGGCATAACCAACCGTCCACCCACTGCCAGCTGTTGCAACAATGCCTCCGGCACCTGCTCCGGGGCAGCGGTCGCAATAATGGCATCATAGGGCGAAAATTCTGGCCATCCCCAGCTACCATCGCTGTGTTTAAGACGCACATTATGCAGTTGTAATTCGTTGAGCCGCTCCCGCGCCAGGTCCAGCAAGGGACGTATGCGTTCGACGCTGTACACTTCGCCTGCCAGCGGAGCCATCACCGCCGCTTGATAACCCGAGCCGGTACCCACTTCCAACACCCGCTTCAACGGGCCACTTTCCAACAAGGCGGCGGTCATGCGTGCCACCACATAGGGTTGGGAAATAGTCTGACCATGACCAATGGGTAACGCCGTATCTTCGTAGGAACGACTGGCCAGCGCCTCGTCCACAAAGATGTGCCGTGGCGTGCTGCGAATCACCTCCAGCACACGCTGATTACTGATGCCTTCTTCTTGCAAGCGTCGCACCAGCCGGTCGCGGGTGCGCTGACTGGTCATGCCAATACCCTGAAGACGACTCACAACCCGGCTACCCAGGTAGAGACCTGCTCCATCGCGGTATAACGGGTAAGATCCACATGCAACGGTGTGAGCGATACCCGGTTCTGCCGCACAGCATGAAAATCCGTGCCTTCGCCGGCATCCTGCTCAGCACCCACCGGGCCCACCCAATAAATCTCTTTACCACGAGGATCTTGCATTTTCACCGCCGGTTCAGATTTATGCCGCCGCCCGAGACGGGTCACTTCAAAACCCTGCAACGAAGCCCACGGCACATCCGGCACATTGACGTTAAGAATGGTATCCACTGGCAACGGATCACTTTTCAAGCGCCCCAGTAATAACACGGCGACTTGCGCTGCCGTCTCAAAATACTGAAATTTCTCTCCCGCCAGCGACACGGCAATAGCAGGCAAGCCCAAAAATCGTCCCTCCATGGCTGCTGCTACGGTACCGGAATACAACACATCGTCACCCATATTGGCCCCGGCATTGATACCGGCAATCACCATATCAGGTTCATGCTTCAGCAAACCGGTAATGGCCAGATGCACACAGTCCGTAGGCGTGCCATCCACAAATACAAACCCGTTTGCGGCCTCATAAGCGCGAATGGGATTTTCCAACGTCAGCGAATTGCTGGCACCACTGCGGTTGCGATCCGGTGCAACAACACGGACTTCGGCGACCTCACCCAATGCTCCCGCCAGGCAAATCAGCCCCGGAGCCTGATAACCATCATCATTACTCAGCAAAATTCTCATGGGGTCATTATATCGAGGCTCACGAGGAAAAACTGCGTTTCAGTCAATTACTTCTCCTTCTGCCGACCCCGGCTATCACGTAAAATACCTGCTCTATGAGCAAAAAAGCGCCAACCAATAACGACGATGAACTGTTCCGGCAAATGATGTCAGACGTTAAACCCTTGTCGGATAAAAAATCTGCCCTTCAACGTATCCCTCCTGGCAAACCCCGACCCTCGCCAAAACCGCGAACCAGAAACACACAAAATACAACCACTACCGATTTCGTTCCTCGCGACGATGTACCCGAAGTTGCTCCGGAAGAATCACTGTTTTTCGCCCACCCCGGTCTGCAACACCGCC
>Ga0256839_1004170_pt1 | contig 14298 bp, 10 predicted proteins | sample 354166metaG_FD_185968 | JGI IMG/M metagenome (GOLD analysis project Ga0256839, IMG submission 185968) | Hydrothermal vent microbial communities from Mid Atlantic Ridge, Atlantic Ocean - 354-166 | ecosystem: Environmental > Aquatic > Marine > Hydrothermal vents | place: Atlantic Ocean: Mid... | reverse complement strand
TGAGCCGTTGATGAACTGGATGTTGAGGTTTGCATCCAGGACGATCATGCCTTGGGAGAGGGCGGAGCAGACGCTGGAGAGTCCGAATGAGTCTGCTGAAACTGTGTTGATGGCGTGCTGGCAATCAATGTGTGCGAGGCGGGCGTTGAGGGAGTCGCGTTCTTCGAGGAGTTGGTTGAAGGCGTGTGTTTCTGGGCCGAGGTTTGCGGCGACGAGGAGTTCTTGGGTGTTGGTGTGGCCTTGGGCGTATTGGAAGAGTGCGCTGCGGATGGCGATGAGGGGGGCGGAGCGTTGGCGGAGTTGGAGCCATGCCAGGAGTGCGAGGATGAGGCCACTGAAGGTGGTGATGAGTGAGGCGAGTTCGAACTTCCAGAGCATGCCGAGTTGTGCGATGGGCATGGACTCGGCGATGAGGATGGCGTTGTCGTCTTGGGTGACTTGGAGGGGTTCGTGGAGGGTAAGTTGGTTGATGGAGGGGTCGAAGCGTGATTTTTGCTGGAAGGGTGTGGCGGGGGTGCCCCAGTTGATTGGGAGGGTATCGCGGTAGGCTTCACCTATATCTGTGGAAACAAGAGTTTGGTTATTCGCGTATTGAATGGAGAGGCGGTGGTAGAGCCCGGTGGCTTGGGCGTCGAGAAGGAGGCGGCGGATTCTGGAGAGATCGTTGTCTTGGAGGGCGAGTTCGGTTTGGGAAGCGATGAGTTCGATGTTTTTGGTGATGGCGGTGATGCGTTGGGTGCGGACCTCTGTGCGGAGTTGGGTGAGGGTGTACCAGGAGAGTGCACCGACGGTGATGGCGATGGCGGCGATGGCGATGAGGGTGCCTGAGGAGATGGAGGCCACGCTTAGAACGCGCGTTGATTGGGCTGATTTGAATGGCCAAACCGGCATCGGTTGCCTCCGGGGGGTCGGGGGGTCGGGGGGTGATGAGGAGAACCCTCATTTGTGTGGTGATCGGTTGGTTTTTGGGCGAAATGAAGTGGAGATTGGCATTGAGGGGGATAGGGGCTGTTTTTGCGCATTGAAAGACCCCCCTGATATGAGGGGGGTCTTTGGTGTGGGGAAGTGGGCGCGGGTGGATTCGAACCACCGAATGCGAATGCAAGAGGATTTACAATCCCCGCCCTTTGGCCACTTGGATACACGCCCGTGTATCGTTGTTAGGGTATTCATTTGAATGCCCGAAAGCCACCTCTCGGACTCAAACCGAGGACCTGCAGATTACAAATCAGCTGCTCTATCAACTGAGCTAAGGTGGCGTGGTCTGGATGTCGTTTTTCGGTTTTGGTCCGAAAAACAATGGCCCCGCGTGGTGCGAGGCCATGATTTTGAATGGGCTATACAGGACTCGAACCTGTGACCCCCAGTGTGTCATACTGGTGCGCTAGCCAACTGCGCCAATAGCCCGAAGCGAGGAGATTGTACCCCGTGTGATTGGATCATTCTTGGATTTGGGGGGGCATTTAGTTGCCGAGGATGACGATTTCTACGCGTCGGGAGTCTTTCTTGGTGGCTTTTGGATTTGAGGGGCCAAAGGCGGCGGAGTAGGTTTGGTCGTTGTCAACGCCTTTGCCCACAAGGTAGTACTCCACGGCGAGGGCGCGGGCGGCGGAGAGGTTTTCGTTGGTTTGCCATTTGGCTTTGGTTTTGACGAGTTTATCGGAATCTGTGTAGCCCTCAATGCGGACTTTGTTGCCGGCGTAGCTGGACTTGAGGACGCTGGCGACTCGGTCGAGGGTGGCTTTGGCGGTCTTTCGGAGTTCTGCGGAGCCGGAGTTGAAGAGGACATCGGCTTCGACACCGACGACAATTTCGCCTCCCGAGCGGCGACCAACATCGACGCCATCGATGTTTTCAAAGCCGGTGGCGAGATTTGCACGGGCCAAGGCGAGTTGATCACTCAGGCGTTGGTTTTCGTTGCGGAGTTGGTTGTTTTGGTCGATGTAGGACTGGTTTGCGTTGCCCGCTTGGTCGGACGATGATTGGAGGGCGGCGATGCGTTCACGGAGGGTGGTGTTTTCTTCGATGGCGGCGTCGTAGTCGCGTTGGGAGACTGTTTTACAGCCGGTGAATCCGGTGAGGATGATGGCAGAGAGAAGGGTGAGGCCTAATTTTTTGTTGATTGATCGGATCATGTTTTTGGACTCCGTGGTTTGGGTTGTCTGTGTGTTCTGTATGTGGATACTGTATCCGGTTTGTGATGTCTTTGCAGGTTTTTTGGTGAGGGTTATGGCAGGTTGAATGGGGTGTCCATGCCCATGATTTTTCCTAAGCCCCATTCGATGAGGGGTTTGGCGAAGAGAACGAGGAGTGTGGCGATGGCCAGGGATGGGCCATAGGGCATTGCTCGGGAAATTTTACCTTTGCCCAGGGCTCCAAGGGCGGCGATGCCCAGGGCGACGAAGGCGGCGATGAAGAAAGCGAGGGTGGAATCAATCCAGCCCATGACGGCACCGACGGCGGCCATCATGTGGACATCTCCGAGGCCCATGGCTTCTTTGTTGAAGAGGAGGGAGCCGAGGATGCGGACGGCCCAGACGACCCCCCCACCGATGAGATAGCCGGCGAGAACGCCTGTCATGACGACGAGCCAGAGGGGGGCTTGGATTGGGGGGATCATGGCTCCGGTGGAGGGGTTGAAGGTCCAGGGGCCTGCGATGTTGGTGACGAGGGTGACGGAGAGCCAGCCGCCGAAGAATGCAAGGAGGGCGACGGGAGCGAGAAAGGCGAGCTCGCGGATCATTTCTCGGCGGGCGTAGGGGTACATGATCCATTCGTGAGCGGAGGTTTGGACGGAGTCATCGGATTGGTTTTCTTGCTGGGCGTTGTGTTGTTCGAGCCATTGGTCGTAGTCGGCGAAGGAGCGGGTGAGGATTTTGTATTTGAGAAGGAGGTTGGCGATGATGAGGCCAACGCTGGCACCGAGGATGATGCCGATGAATCGCCAGCCGTTGAGTCCTGGGGTTGGGATGGTCCAGATGTAGCCATCTTCGGTGAACCATCGGTCGCGGGAGTTGGTGAAGTTCCAGTAGCCGTCGATGACGGGGGTGAGGGTGCCTCGGGAGAGTTCGAACCAGATGGCGTGTCCGGTGTGGAAGAAGAGGGCGACGAGGGCGGGGACCCAGGTGAGGACCAGGGGGATGGTGAAGGTGCGGGCGTCGATGATGGTCATGGCGACGAGGGAGCCCATGAGGATGAAGAGGGTGACGAGGGTTGGCCAGGTGAGGAGTGGGCCGTTGAGTGCCCATTCGGGGGCGATGGAGCCGATGGGGAGTCCTAGGAATGTGGAGCCGGGCTCGATGATGTACCAGAGGGTGTAGAGGGAGCCCAAGAGGAGGGCGACGAGGGTTTCGACGATGGGGTATTCGGGTGAGATTTTACATTTGCAGAAGCGGCATTTGCCTTTGAGAAAGAGCCAGCCGAAGATGGGGATGTTTTCGCGCCAGGTGAGTTTGGTGTTGCACTTTGGGCAGCGGGAGGTGGGGCTGACGACATCGAGGCCTAGGGGGAGGCGGTAGACGAGGACATTGACGAGTGAGCCGATGGAGGCGCCGAAGGCCATGATGAAGCCGAGGGTGATGAGCTTTGGGAGGTACATGATCAGGGCGTCGGGCATGGATGACTTTCATCGGCTCGGAGGGGTCAATCGCTGGATTCTTGGGATTGATTGAGGTCGAGGGCTTCGACGCGTTGTTGGGCTTGGTTCAATATGATTCTGGCTTGTTTGATGAGTTTGGTGCCTTGTTCATAGCCCTTGATGGATTCTTCGAGTCCCAGTTCGCCTGATTCGATCTGATCGACGAGGGATTCGATTTGGGAGACAAGGTCCTCATAACGGGGTTGGTCGGGTTGTGTTTCTTTTGGCATGGGTTAGTCCTTGTTGAACAGGGATGGTTGGGGGCCGGATTGCTTTGGTTTGGTTTGTTTCGATTTGGTTTTGCCATCAACTGTGGAAGTGACGGTGCCGTCTTGGAGATGGGTGGTGATGTGGTCGTTTGGCTTGAGGTCTTTGGTTGTGCGGACGAGGGAGCCGTCGGCGGTTGTGGTGATGGAGTAGCCGCGGGCGAGGACTTGTCTTGGGGCGATGGTTTGGAGTTGGCGGTTGGTTGAGTTGAGTTGGGTGGAGATGGTTTTGAGTTGGGTGTGGATGGCGGTGTGGAGTTGTTTGGTGAGGCCTGCGATGTGTTCTTTTCGGGTGGCGTGGACGGCGGCGGGCTGGTGCTTTGAGAGGCGGAGAGCGAGGGTGTCGAGGTTGGCTGAGGCGGTGGAGTTGGTGTGGGTGATTGCGCTGTGGAGGCGGTGGACGAGGGGGGGGAGTTTGGCTGCGGCGGGTTTGATGAGGCGTGTGGGGTTTGCCAGTGGGCCGGTTGTTGAGAGGCGGGTGAGGTGGTTGGTGTGGTGGGCGAGGGTTGTGGAGAGTTGGCGGGTGAGTCTTCTTGTGAGGGAGTCGAGTTGCTCGTAGAGGGCGGCTCGGTCTGGGACGAGTTTCATGGCCGCTTGTGTTGGGGTGGCGGCGCGTTGGTCGGCGACGAGTTCGGCGATGGTGGTGTCGGTTTCGTGGCCTATGGCGGCGACGATTGGGATGAGGCAGTTGTGAATTGCGGTGGCGACGATGGGTTCGTTGAATGCCCAGAGGTCTTCGAGGGAGCCGCCGCCTCGGGTGATGATGATGGCGTCGATGCCGAGTTGTTTGTGTTGTTTTGAGAGTTGGTTGAGGGCGTTTGCGATTTGGGATTTGGCTTGATCGCCTTGGACTCTTGCGTCGATGATGAGCATGTTGACGGCGGGGCAGCGTTTTTTTGCGGTGTCGAGGACATCTTGGAGGGCCGCGCCTGTTGCGCTGGTGATGATGGCGATTGATCTTGGGAAGATTGGGAGGGGTTGTTTGGTTTCGGGGTCGAACCAGCCGCGGGCGCGGAGGTCGTCGCAGAGGGCTTTGTAGCGTTGCTGGAGGTCGCCCTCGCCGGCGGGCTGGAGTTTGTCGATGATGAGACTGAGGCGACCGGTTGGGGCGTAGTAGTCGAGTTTTCCGGTAGCGATGACTTTTTGGCCATGGGCTGGGAGGGTGCGGGCGCGTTTGGCGGCCGAGGCGAAGAGGACGGCGGAGATGGTGGCGGACTCGTCTTTGAGGGTGAAGTAGTAATGGGTGCGGTTGGTGACGGAACTGATTTCGGCGATGACGCGGATTTTTTTGGGGAATGAATCTTTGATTGCAGATTCGATGGTGGCGGCGAGTTGGGTGATGGTGAGGGGTTTGTCTGATTTTGATGATGATGTAGAAAGACCCCGACTGTTTTTGGCAGCCGGGGTGCGGTCTTTCCGGGTCATTTTGCTTGGATCAAATGGAAGGCGATTGGTCACGCCTGTAGTTTATGCACTCAGTCGTTGGAGGCGAGTTCTTGGGACTCTTCTGTGTTTTGTGCGTTGCGGGCATCCACTGAGGCGACGACATCGGGGGCGGTGCCGAAGGGGAGGGAGATGCGGACGGGTTCGTCGCCTGAGAGGAGGTTGGAGGCGATTGAGCGGGCGTTGGAGTTGCCGGCGTTGACTTGCTCGCGTGATTTTCCACGGGGGGCATCGGCGGGGATGCGGAAACTGGCTGCGGGTTCTGGGAGTGATGCTTCTGATTGTGCTTGGCCGGTTGAGCGTGAGCTGGTGTAGGATTTGACTCCGAAGTAGCCATTGTCTTGGAGCCAGTTGTGGCGGGCGGTTTCGAGGATACGCATGAGTTGCTCGACGCGTTCGATGCGTTGGCGATCAAAGAGGACTCGGTTTGTTTCCAGTGATGCGCCGTTGTAGAGGAGGTTGGCGAGGTCTTCGCCTCTTCCTTGGGGGATGGGGACGAAGGGGTCGATGGAGAAGACGCCATCGAAGGCACGGACGAGGATTCGGGCGGGGGCGTCTTGGCCACCCATTGCTTGGCGTTGTGAGCCGGACCATGTGGTGTTGGCTTGGTTGTCTTGGGTTGCGGCGAGGGTTGCGGTTTCGTGGCGGTTGTAGCGGACTTGGACGCCTCGGTTTTGGGTTGTTGGAAGGGCTGCGGGGTTGATTTGGATGATTTCTGGTGAATGGATGGCGTCGTAGTTTCCTGAGTATTGTGCGTTGGCCGTTGATGCGATGAGCAGGGAAAGCATGGTGGTTGTGAGTGCGATTTTCATGGAAAAACTCCGTTCTTTGATTTGCGCTGAGCAGTCATGAGCCGAGGACGGCGCAGGGGATGATGAGACTGCTACCTACAATCTATCACGAGAATGGTGAGATCAAAGCGAATCATTGATGCAAACCGGACAATCTGCTTGTATTGCAGTGTTAGCGGACTGGGTGCTGAGGATTTCGGTTGATTTTCGGGGATTACCGGACAGTGGAGATGTTAGGATTGAACTGGGAGGAGTTGGCTGTAGGCGTCGATTGTTGCACCGATGTGAGTCGAGACTTTGCGGTGGTCGCGGATGTGGGACCAAGCGTTGGTTCCCAATGTGCGAGCGCGATCAGGATCGGCGATGAGGTCTTTGAGGGTGTTGGACCATTGGGTAGGGCTTGGTCGCGAGACAATCGCTGCGGTTTGATTTTCGATGAGGGAAGAACTTTGCTCGGCGGTTGATGCGATGACACACATGGCGTTGCCCATTGCTTCGTAGAGGAATGAGCGGTGTTCGTGGACGGTGTCGGGGTAGACTAGAAAATCTGCATTGAGGGCGAGGTCGCGTTGTTCTTCGATTTTGTCGATGAGGGTGAGTTGGTTGAGGGCGTTTGCTTTGTGGGCTCGTTGCCAGAGGGCGGCGCGTTGGGTGGCGTGGAGGTTGACGAAGAGATGGATGTTTTGATTGCCTTGGATGGCGTCGAGAATGCCATCGAAGGCGGCGGTGCATTCAACTTTGTCTCTGCCTGAGGATTGGAAGACGATTGAGATTCCTTTGGACTCTTGGAGGATGGGGCGTGGATTCGATGGGGCGAGGATTCCCCAAGGGGCGGCTTGGATTGGGAGATGAACGCCTGCGTCGGTGGCGGCTTTGATGATGGATTGGTCTGGAGCGGTGAACATTGAGGGGACGGCGGTCTGTTTTTGAAACTGGGCGGCCCTTGGGATGAGCCCGGCACGCCAGAGTTCGAGAACGAGGGCGGCGTCGAGCGATTTTGCGAGTTCATGGGCGAGGGTCCATGATTGGCCACCGAATGCGTGGACGATGTCCCATTGATCTTGGTGTTTATTTTTGGCGAGTTCTCTGAGGATATTGGCGGTGCGGATTTTGAGGGTGAAGGAGAGGCCTCGATCTTTGTAGTATATTTGAGGGATGAGGGTTCCCAGATTGGTTGTTTCTTGTTGACCGTGGTCTGGGACAATGAGTTGGGTTTCTATACCGTCGTCGAGAAGGCCGATGGCCATGCGTGCAAGCATGGCTCGTTCATGTTGGAGGAAGAGTCGATCGACAATGAGTAGGGCACGCATTGGGAATCCGATCAGGTGTGATCTGCAACGCGGTAGTTGAGATGTGGCGGTGGGGATTCGTCGCCGACGACGCCTTTGGTGTGCCAGACGCCGACCCAGTGGTCTTTGGCGACTTCTTGGAGATGATAATCGCCGGCGGGTTGGTCGAGTTTGACGAGGTCGTCTGGTGCGTCGTTCCAAGGCCACCAGGGGGTGACGCCTTTGTCGGCACCGGGGAGTTTTTTGAACTCTTCGGGGTTGTCAACAATTTCGTCGATGGTGACGAGTCGGTCATGGGTGGTGCCGATTTTGGGGATTGAGGCGAGGAGGCCTCGGGTGTAGGGGTGTCTTGGGTTGTCGAAGAGGTCGTAGACATTGGCGTATTCGACGACTCTACCGGCGTACATGACGCAGACGACATCGGCGTTTTCGGCGACGACGCCGAGATCGTGGGTGATGAGGATGACGCCCATGTCGCGGGTGGATTTGAGGTCTTTGATGAGTTCGAGGATTTGTGCTTGGATGGTCACATCCAGGGCGGTGGTTGGTTCGTCTGCCAAGAGCAGGCGTGGTTGGCAGGCAAGTGCCATGGCGATCATGACGCGTTGGCGCATGCCGCCGGAGAATTGGTGTGGATATGCCTTCATGCGAACTTCGGGTTCTGGGATGCCGACATCGTCCATGGCACCGACGGCGATTTTCCACGCTTCTTTGGAAGTGACATCTTGGTGGAGGGTGATGGCTTCGATGATTTGGTCGCCGACGGTGTAGACGGGGTTGAGGGAGGTCATGGGCTCTTGGAAGATCATGGCGATTTCGTTGCCTCGGACGGCTCGCATTTCTTGTTCTGAGCGGGTGAGGAGATTGACCTTTTCGCCATTTTCCATTCGGTAGATGATTTCGCCACGATCGAATCGGCCTGGGGGTCTTGGGATGAGTTGCATGGAACTCATGGCGGTGACGGATTTTCCACAGCCGGACTCCCCCACCACTGCGAGGGTTTGGCGTGGGTAGACGGTCATGCGTACGCCGTCGACGGCTTGGATGCGTGGGCCTGAGCCGTTGTCGAAAGAGACGGCGAGACTATTGACTTCCATCAATGGGATATTGACATTTTTATTGGTGTTCATGGTGGGTTGGGTGGCTGTTTGAGTCATGGTTGATCCTGAATTATGAACACGCTATTTTATACGCGGGCTTTCTTGAGTTTGGGGTCGATGGCGTCGCGGAGGGCTTCGCCGACGAGGTTGTAGGCGAGGGTGGTGAGGAAGATGGCGGCGCCGGGGAAGATGGCGAGCCACCAGATGAAGGTTCCGGTTTCGCCTGAGGCGTTGCGAAGGAGAGTCCCCCAGCTTGCTTGTCCGGTTGGGCCGAGGCCTAGGTAGCTGAGGGTTGCTTCGATGAGGATGGCCGCGGCGATGAGGAATGAGGATTCGACGAGGACGGGTGTGACGCCGTTGGGAAGCATGTGCTTGAAGAGGATGGACCAGAGGGGGAGGCCCATGGCTTTGGCGGCTTGGATGTAGTCTGTTTCGCGGAGTTTCATGAACTCGGCGCGGATGAAGCGCGCAGCACCGGTCCAACTGAAACATCCGATGATGGCCATCATGACATAGATGTTCTTTTCAAGGACGCCAGCGGCAACGATGAGGAGGAAGAGGACGGGGATGGCCATGAACATTTCGACGACGCGGTAGAGGATCATGTCGACCCAGCCACCGAAGTAGCCCATGAGTGAGCCGATGGTGACGCCGATGATGACGGCGATGCTTGTGGAGACGAGCCCGATGGAGATGGAGATTCGGCAAGCGTGGAGCATTTGGGAGAGGACGGATTGGCCCAGGGTGTCGGTGCCTAAGGGGTGGGATGGGGAAGCGTGTGCTTTGATGGCTTCTCGGAGGTCGATAAGGGTTGGGGGGGCGGCTTCCTGGAGTTGATCGAGGTAGTCGTTGATGGAATCGGAAGTCAGGGGGTCAATGGAAGAGGCGATTTCGCGGAGTTTTTCGTAATGGAAATTTGTGGTTTCCATGGTGGCGAGTTCTTCGTCTGAATATTTTGCGGCCCGATCGTTTGCCTGGCGTTGGGCGAGTTCGAGGCGGTCCCACATGGCGTCCATTGGGGTTGCGCCGGGAGGACGGTTGAACATGGCGGTTTCGGATTGGTCTGGAGAGAATGGGATGACGGTGTAGACGGTACGGAGCTGGCCATTGGATTCATCGGTGCGGTAGTCGTAGCGGTAGAGTTCTGGGGACCATTTCCATGAGATGAGGACGCCCATGGTGATTGCGGCGGCGAGGACGAAGGCCGAGCGGGCCCAGCTTTGGTAGGCAAGGATGGAGATGAGGAGAAATGGGATCGCGCTGACCAACGCGATGATGGTCATGGTGACGGGGACGAAGGCGGCGGACTGGGCGATTTCTCGGACGGATTCGGAGGCGTCGCGGGCGGTGAAGTATTTTTCGGTCATCCCTGCGAGGACGACCATGATTCCGCTTTGGGCACCGGCGGCGATGATGAGGCGAAGACGGGGTGCAGTGGTGAAGTTTTTGATGGGAGCAAAGAAGAGGATCGGTGCCATGATGCCCCAGAAGAGGAGGACGACATCGGACGCTTTGAGGGTGTCGATGAGCGGCGAGGTCATGTCGCCGATGGAGCCATCGGGATTGATTGGCCAGGCGATGAGTGGATGGCCTGAGGCGATGAGGGGTGAGAAGATTGCAAAGAAGGCGACGATGGCGACCCAGATGATGCCAGCGACTGCGGCTGGGCGACGGAGGACTTGGCCCCATGCTTCTGCCCAGAATCCCTGGACTTCGGTGTGGCCGATGCCTTGGGCAAGCTGGACTCCGGTGACGGACTCGAGGGTTTCTTGGAGTTGGTCTGCGTTCTTACTCATTTGAAACTGATCCTCGGGTCGGCAAAGGCGTACAGGATATCGGCGAGCAGGAGTGCCAGGAGATTGACAGCGGAGATCATCATGGTGTTGGCAAGCAGAAGCTCGCGATCACGGAGGTTGATGGATTCGAGGGTGAGTCGGCCCATGCCTGGAACAGTGAAGATTTGCTCGATGACGACTGAGCCGGCGAGCATGGCGGGGAAGATGGAAACGAACATGGTGATGAGAGGGAGGAGTGAGTTGCGGAAGACATGGGCGAAGATGATGTTTTTGTTGGCGACGCCTTTGGCTTTGGCGGTGCGGACATAGTCCATGTTGAAGTTGTCGAGCATGGCGGCTCTGGTTTGTTTAGAAAGAACAGCGAATCCGCCATAGACCAAACAAAGAACCGGGAGACAGACATGCCAGACAATGTCAAGGAGGTAGCCGCGTTCGAAGCCGCCTGCGAAACTTGGGAGATAGGCGAAAGTATCTGCATTGGCATCGTGGAGACCTGCGACGGGGAACCAGCCAAGGTAATCCTCTGAAGCCAAATACCCAACGGCCAGCACGCCTGCAAGTGGGATCGGAAATGACCAGAGCCCAATGAAGAGAGCACCAGACAAGCGATCAAAGAGTGAACCGGATTTGACGGCGGCGAGCATGCCACAGGGGATGGCGATGAAGTAGATGATCGGCAATGCGATCAGGTTGAGCATGATGGTGATTGGGAGGGCGTCTTTGATGAGATCAATAACGGGGCGGGACTTGGTGAAAGATCGTCCAAGGTCTGGGGCCGAGACGGAGATTGGGCCGATGATTCCCAGGCCGGCTTGGGGAAAGGGCTGGGCATCAAAGATGCCTTTGAGTTTGGCCCATTCGATCTGGGCTTTGGTGTAGTTTTCGGTGAGTTTGGTGCCCGCTTCTTGGATTTGATCCCATGAATCTGAGGATTCAAAGATTGATTTATTTTTTTCGATAACGGCGTATTTGATTTTGCCGTCGCCGTGGCGGAAGCCAGTGAGTTTTTCTTGGCCTCCGACGAGACCCAGGAGTTGGTCGAGTTCTGCTTTGGCGGTGATGAGTCCGGCACGGGCTTGGGCGTAGGTGTTGCTTTGGATGCGGTAGGCGCGGGATTTGGCTCTATCGGTGGCGCCCGGTTCAAAGGCGTATCCGGTGGGGTCTGGGTAGTCGGTGAGTTGGTCGGTGAACCATTGCCAGAGTGGTGGTTCTTTTGGGAGCTTTGGGGAGCGGATGAACTCGCCTGTGGGGTCGATTTGATCGCGGGTGCCGAACTTGATTGGGGAGACTCTGCCGAGCCATCGAACATATTGGACGGGTGCGGGGTCGTCGAGGCCGTAGCGGTCTTCAAGGTATGCTTCGCGGATGGCGGCGGAAGTGGCCTCCATTTGTCCGCCTGAGACTTTGAGTGATGCGCCGATGCCACCTGGGGCCAGGGCGATGATCATAAATACGAGGAAAGTGATCCCGATAAGGGTTGGGATCATGAGGAGGAGTCGTCTGATGATGTATGTGGCCATGGTTCCCGCTTTCTCGTCTCAGGTGATCAGGTGGTGATGGTGATCAGTTGGCGGGCATGTAGTACTCGCGTTGTTCGAGTCCTTTGGGGTAGGTATGAACATTGGCGTAGTCTTTGGATACGAAACGGAGCCATGGGGAAACGCGGATGAAGGTGTAGGGTTGTTCGTCGTAGATGAGTGCGTGGTACTTGTGGAAGATTTTCATGCGTTCGTCTTTGTCGAGTGTCTTTTTGATGGCGTCGATGTATTGGTCTTGGCCTGCGTCCCATTGGATGAAGTTGTGGCCTTGGTTTTGGATGGAGTCGGTGTGCCAGATTTGCTTGGGGTCTGATTCGGGTGAGGAGGCCGACCATGCCAGGGTGATGGCGTCGAAGTTTCGGGTCTTGAGGATTTGGTCATAAAGGGACCAGTCGACAACATTGGGTATGCATCGGATACCGACGGCTGCACTTTGGTCGATGAGGTATTTTTCCATTCGTTCGATGGTTTGGCCGCCTGAGGCGCGGGTGAACTCGAACTCGAATTCGACGCCGTTTTCGTCTTCGAGGACACCGTTGCCATCGCGGTCGATCCAGCCGGCTTCGGCGAGAAGTTCGCGGGCACGGTCAAGATCGTATGGGTAGTTGACGAGGTCTGGATTGGCTGCTGGGGATGGTGGGTTGTTTGGGCCGATGGCGACTTCGCCGATACCGCTCCAGATGTCGCGGATCATGAGTTTGCGATCGAGGATCATGGTCATGGCTTGGCGAACGCGTTTGTCGTGGAAGGGTGTGAGTTTGCCGTTGCGTGGGCCACACTGCCAGCCGATGAAGGAGTAGCCCGAACGCATGTTGACCCATTTGAGTGAGTAGGCCTTTTCGTCCCAGTCTGCTTGGGCGGTTTTGTCGACGAACTGAGGCGACGATGGGCGGATCATGTGGGTTTCGCCATTGATGAAGGAGGTGAGTTTGGAAACATCTTCGGTGATGGTGTCGAATCGCATGGAGGCGAGGGCTGGCTTTGGGCCCCAGTATTGTTCGTTGCGGACGAGAATGATGTCACTGCCTGGTGTCCATTGGTTGTCTGGATCGAGACTTTCGAACTTGTATGGGCCTGAGCCCATGGTGAGCCCAGTGGCTTGGTTGATTTGGGCGGTGGTGAACTCAGAATAAAAGTGCTTGGGGAGGATGTAGAAGCCGAGGGCCATTTGGAGGTTGTAGGCATCGGGTTCGGTGAAGAAGATATCGACGACTTTGTCGGAGACGACCTCGATGCGATCGAGCTTGGTCATGATGGATCTGAGGGATTCTGTCTCGAGTTGGGGATTGTTGATGTAATCATGAAACGACCAGCGGACATCTTCGGCGGTCACGGGCTCGCCATCGGAGAAACGGGCGTTGTCGCGAAGTTTGACACGGATCCACATACCGTTTGGATCGTACTGCCATGCCTGAGCAAGGAGTCCTTCGAATTCGAGTGTCTCGGGGTTGAGATCGCCGAGTGTTTCACAGACCTGGTCGGCGATTCGACGGGCGTAGGTGTCTTCGCCAAGGACTGGAGTGAGTTTAGCGGGTTGGGCTTCGAATGTTTCTTTAAAGGTGCCACCGATTCGGTAGTCTGGTTCGTTGCGGGGATCTGAGGCGAAGGCTAGTTTTCCAAACCAATTGATGGGTACGCTTGGGTCTTTGGTCCAGGATTCATCGTTGGTGTTGGAGCCGTTGGTTGAACCATTGGCGTTGTTTGAGCCGGAGACGATGATGCCGGAGTCAAGTTTGGATTCGAGGCGGGCGACGAGTTGTTCGATGGTGTCGATTTTGTCTGCGATGGCTTCGCTTTGCTTCCAGCGGCGGTCGTCTTGGACCATCGCAAGGAAGGAGACGATGAGGGCCAAGGAGACGAGGAGCATGAGTACGAAGTCTTTGAGGCCGAACTTGTTTTGCATGGGATTGGATTCCGGTGTGGTTCACATACTTGGTGGCGATATTCGCCTTGAGGACATTCTAGCGGGTCTATTTGGTTTGTGTTCTCAGGAGCGTTTGGGATCGAATGCTTCCCGGAGGCCTTCTCCGACGAAGTTCATGGCTAGGAGGGTAAGCCCAAGAAGGGCACAAGGGAAGAACAGGAGCCACCAATGGCTTCGATAGGTGTTGAGTTCGCTCAAACCCTCGGCGGCGAGGTTACCCCAGCTTGGGAGGGGGGGCTTGACACCGATGCCTAGGAAACTGAGGAATGACTCTTGGAGAATGGCTTGGGGGACGGCGAGGGTGGCGTAGACGACGATGGGGCCTACGAGGTTGGGGAGCAGATGCCGAACAAAGATGCGGTGGCCTGGGGAACCGAGGGCTCTGGCGGCTTCGATGAAGGGTTGATTCTTGAGTGACAGGACTTGGCCTCGGATGACGCGGGCCATGGTGAGCCAGGAGACGCCTCCGATGGCGATGAGGAGGGTGAGGACATCGAGGGTGGTTCTTGTGCCG
>Ga0256839_1004169_pt1 | contig 14304 bp, 14 predicted proteins | sample 354166metaG_FD_185968 | JGI IMG/M metagenome (GOLD analysis project Ga0256839, IMG submission 185968) | Hydrothermal vent microbial communities from Mid Atlantic Ridge, Atlantic Ocean - 354-166 | ecosystem: Environmental > Aquatic > Marine > Hydrothermal vents | place: Atlantic Ocean: Mid... | reverse complement strand
TGCGCCAGATGAACTGAATAGCCCAGCTGTTTCAGGGTTGAAAACAACAATTGCGGGTCAATATTTTCACGCTTCCACTTAACGCTTAGCCAACCGGTGGATAAATTAAGCCGCACACTATCAATTTTATCGAGGGCAGAAAGTCCCTTCTCGATGGTACGAATACAGCCGCCGCAATGAACATCATCCACCACCACATCGCTTTGCATCATTCCGCCGCCAAGTTCACGGCTGATTTCCAGCATTTCACCCCGCGATGGAATACCTACCTGTGGTCTAATTTGTGCAGCGTCTATTGGCGAAGATGGTTCGCAGCAGCTCATAAGATTACTCCACTTTATTGGCAACTGGCTGAAACGATCCATCTTTTTCAATGAAAATGTTATAAATCATCCGCCACTTTTTGGCTTCATCTCCCTTAGCAGCAAGCTCCGCATTTATTTCGGCGGTCCAGGCCCCGGGCGCTGGCTTCAAATCCCTGCCATAAGTTCCTTCGCCAAGTCGATCCAGCACATACTTTTTATCAAGAACTTCGGTTGCAGGCCGGCGTAAAATCATGGTTACATTCCTGGCCACAACAAACTCCCCACCCGGCTTGCGCAATTCAAACTGCAATCCTTCGCCCGTAGACGAAAGGGTTCCTTTCCAGTTTAAAGCGTCCTGTTGACGAGAACTTTGTAAAACCCCATTAAATTTTTGGCTTTCAACATAACTGTTTTTAACCACCAGCCCGGTCCAACTGGTATTGGCCAATGTTGCCATTGTCAGATTAACGGCAATAATCACCCCAAAAAAAGCAATCATTATCATCAGCATGTGACGGCCGGTAAACTCTTTTTGTTTGTTCATATCGTTGCCCATCATGTTATTTGCCTTTCGGCGCCTCAAATTTGGCTATGTAAGATGAGCGCTCTTCACCATCAATTTCGTTCACAACAAAATTGAAATTCGAGTGCGCCTTATCAATCAGATCTTTTGGTACACTTAGAAATATTTTGGTCGACTGCAACTGGTCCGGTGCCACATTCATGGTGAAACTGTCACCCATTTTTTCCGTTGAACCGGCAAAAGAAATCTCGGCACCTTTCAATCCTTCAACCTTTACATCAAATTTTCGCGGACGGGCAATCATATTGAGAACCTTGATCACATAACCATTGCGAATTGAGCCATCGCTGAGTTTCACAAATACCGGATTTCGGTCGTGCAGCACATTTATTTCCAGCCGACTGCGTGTCACCAGCACCGCAAGCATTCCAAAAGCAATCGACATTAATACGGCCGTATAGACCATCGTGCGTGGACGAGCGAGCGAGCGCAAAGTTGTATGTGCAACTTTATCAACCCTGACGTCAGGTTCAACAGGCGCTATTTTGGTTTTTTTCTTTGATGCCATATCGACAATATTGATCATGGAAATCGGTTTGATGTCAGCAGGATCACTCGTACCACCTGTCGCAAGCGCCAGATTTTCATTGTAATCACGCAAGGTCGCATAGGAAATCAACCCATGTTCGCGGCCAAGTTTCTGCATAACCCCATCACAGGCATCAATGCACAATGCGCAGGTAATACATTCAAGCTGCTGCCCTTCACGAATATCAATTCCCATCGGACATACGGCAACGCAAGCATTGCAATCTACACAATCACCAACAATATCACCTGCAGCAATAGCCCGTTTTGCATGGCGGTTACGTGGCTCACCACGCCAGTCATTATAGGTGACCGTCAGCGAATCCTCATCCAGCATAGCTGCCTGAATACGTGGCCAGGGGCACATATAGGTGCAAACCTGCTCACGCATAAAACCGCCAAATGTGTAGGTCATAAAGGTTAGAACAGCGACCGTTCCATAGGCCACAAATGGAAGGTTCAGCGTCCAAAAATCGACCAATAGCGTTGGCGCATCGGCGAAATAGAATATCCAAGCACCGCCGGTTGAAAATGCGATGAAAAGCCATACGGCATGCTTGGCGACCCGTTTGAATATTTTATCACGGCTCCAGGGTGCCTTATCCAGTTTAATGCGAGCATTGCGGTCGCCTTCAAAAAAGCGCTCAACCACGAGGAACAAATCAACCCAGACGGTTTGCGGGCAGGCATAGCCACACCAGGCCCGGCCGACGGTCGAGGTCACCAGAAACAGGCCAATGCCCGCCATTACCAGCAGGCCCGCCACATAGTAAAATTCCTGCGGCCAAATCTCGATAAAGAAGAAATAAAACCGGCGATTGGCAAGATCAATCAACACCGCCTGATCGGGGGCAAATTCGCCACGATCCCACCGCAACCACGGCGTTAAATAGTAAATACCAAGGGTAATCCCCATTACCCACCATTTCAGCGACCGAAATGTGCCATAGGCCCGTTTAGGGAATATTTTCTTACGGGCAGCGTAAAGTTCGCGTTTCTCTTTCGAGTTTACGGCTTCCGCTTCAATCTTCTCAATTGTCCCGGTTGCCCCGACATTTTCGGCCATAACCAATGTTCCCGTATCGTATAAAACCGCAACAACAGATTACTTCAATTCGCGGTTGAAACTAACATTTAGAATTGACACAAATTAGGTACGGTATGCCGTAAGCACCACCGTTTCATTGACTTGACCTGATCGCTCAAAGCGTCTTGAATTGGAAAGCGGCCTATTGGCCGCCACCCAGATTATGCACATATACAGTAAGTTGCTTTACCGCCACATCGCCAAGGCGACTGTTCCACGCAGGCATTTCACCATGTTTTGGTGCATTCACCTGTGCGATAATGGCCTGGCGATTTCCGGCATATAACCAGAGGGCATCAGCAAGGTTTGGCGCACCAAATTCACTGTTGCCTTTGCCATCTTTACCGTGACAGGCGCTGCAATTTTCAGCAAACAGGGGCGCGCCCTCTTTTTCTTTTTCCGCATCATATTCAAAATCTGAGATTTTAAGAATATGTTCGGCAATGCTGGCTATCTGCCCACGGTCCAGCAACTCATCCTTGCCAAATGCCGGCATTTGCGAAGTTCTGGTATCGTCGTCCTGTTCATACCGGACACCATGAGCAATGGATATATAAATCGCATCCAGGTCACCACCCCAAAGCCAATCATCATCATTCAGGTTAGGATAACCAGGTGCACCCTGTGCGCCAGATCCATGACATTGAACACAGTTCACCTTGAACAACGAGCTGCCGGCGGAAAGGGCAAAACGTTTCAACTCTGTATCACCGGCAATTTCTTCAACGCTAGCCTCTTCAATTTTGGCAACCAACCCGGCTTTGGAAGCTTTATGCGCGGCCATTTCTTTCATAAGTTCGCCACGGGCGGTGATACCCGATATACCCTTGGTTTCCTCTGTGATCAGCGGTATCGCCGGATAATAAATTACATATCCAATGGAAAATATTATCGTTGCATACATGGTCCAAAGCCACCAGCGCGGCAATGGATTGTTCAACTCGGTAATACCATCCCACTCGTGGCCAGTTGTCTCAACACCAGAGATTTCATCAATCTTTTTCTCAGCCATCTAGTTCATCCTCTTTCAATGGGATATTGGCCACATCTTCATAAACTTTCTTCGAACCAGGCCGAAACGCGAACAGCACAACTCCGATGAAAACCAGAAACAGGTAAAGCAAACCCCAGCTATCCGCCATATGACGCAATGTATTGTAATCCATAATAACCCCCTATCGAAGATTTGGGTTGGCTTGATATGCATTGAGATCAACAAGCGTCCCAAGCATTTGCAGATATGCAATCAATGCATCCATTTCACTGATAACTTTATTTTCGCCGTCAAATGAACGAACACTGACTTTTTCGCCATACCGTTCAATCAGACCATCCGCATCATCTGATTCAGGATCAACCTGAGCCTTAAGATCACGCACGGCATTGGCAATCATATCATCAGTGTAAGGCACACCAACTGTTCGGTTGGCTTCCAGATGGCTTTTGATGGTTTTAATTTCTACCGGCGTTGTTTTCAAGAATGCATATGTCGGCATAATTGATTCAGGCACCACATCGCGAGGTTGGTTTAAATGCCTCACATGCCATTCATCGGAATAGCGACCACCAACCCGCGCCAGATCGGGGCCGGTTCTTTTCGAACCCCATTGGAACGGATGGTCATACATACTTTCTGCGGCAAGTGAATAATGGCCATAACGCTCAACCTCATCACGAAAAGGCCTGATCATCTGGCTGTGACAAAGATAACAACCCTCACGTATATAAACATTACGGCCAGCCAGCTCCAGCGGTGTGTAAGGGCGCATGCCTTCCACTTTTTCAATGGTATTTTGAAGGTAGAACAGTGGAGCTATTTCCACTATCCCACCAATCGAAACCACAACCAGCGAGAAGATAAACAACAGCGTCGGGCTGCGTTCAATAATTCCGTGTTTGTCTAATATTGACATTAATATCTCCTCACTCTGCAGGAACAGCCTGGGCAGGCGCACCCATCGGTGCCTCTTCCCGGATATCACCACGAATGGTTTTGTAAATGTTATAGATCATGATCAAAGCACCGCTGAGATACAACAACCCACCAAGAGTACGAAGCACGTAATATGGGTGAAGTGCCGCAACCGTTTCAGCAAATGAATACACCAGATAACCCTGGCTATCATATTCGCGCCACATCAAGCCTTGTGTGATGCCAGAAACCCACATAACCGAGGCGTAAACCACAATGCCAAGGGTCGCCAGCCATAGATGCCAGTTTACCAGACGCAGTGAATACAACCGTTCACGCTTCCACAGTACAGGAACCAGATAGTAAATAGCGGCAAATGTAATCATGCCATTCCAGCCCAATGCACCTGAATGCACATGGCCAATTGTCCAGTCGGTATAATGCGACAGTGAGTTCACCGATTTAATCGCCATTAACGGACCTTCGAAGGTCGACATGCCGTAAAATGCGATGGAGATCATCATCATGCGAATAATAGGATCAGTCCGCAATTTGTCCCAGGCGCCTGACAAGGTCATCAGACCATTGATCATGCCACCCCATGAGGGCATCCAAAGCATTACGGAGAACACCATACCAAGGGTCTGCGCCCAATCGGGCAGCGCTGTATAATGCAGATGGTGAGGTCCGGCCCATATATAGAGGAATATCAGGCTCCAGAAATGCACGATCGACAAACGATAGGAATAAACCGGACGCTGGATCTGCTTTGGCACGAAATAGTACATCATACCAAGGAAGCCCGCAGTCAAGAAGAAGCCAACCGCATTATGGCCGTACCACCACTGGGTAAGCGCATCTTGCACGCCGGAAAACAGCGAGAAGCTTTTTGATCCGAGGAATGAAGCGGGCACCGCCAGATTGTTGACGATATGAAGCATCGCAACGGTGATGATAAAGGAAAGGTAGAACCAATTCGCCACATAAATATGCGGCTCCTTCCGGCGCACAATCGTCCCCATAAACACGACCAGATAAGCAACCCAGACAATTGTCAGCCAGATATCAACATACCATTCCGGTTCAGCATATTCACGTGACTGGGTGGAACCTAACAAGTAACCCGTTGCCGCCAGGATAATGAACAGCTGATAGCCCCAGAATACAAACCAGGCAAGATCACCGCCGAACAGCCGCGCCCGCGAAGTACGCTGCACGACAAAAAAGCTGGTGGCAATCAATGCATTACCGCCAAAGGCAAAGATCACAGCCGAGGTATGCAAAGGCCGCATACGGCCAAAATTGAACCAAGGCTCTATGTTGGCATCCGGAAATGCCAATTGCGTCGCAATAATCACACCAACCAAAAAGCCCACAATACCCCAAAACAGGGTTGCTATAACACCATAGCGAACAACACCATCCATATAGCCGGATGTATCAGGCGGTGGCGCGTTTGAAGCAACAACTTCTACCTTGCGCATCAATAAAATCGTACTGCCAAGCAGCACAAAAAACAGAACCCATGCATGCGCCTCGAACAGATCATCCTTGGCAAAAGCTGCACCCAATAGCGCCAGCAAAGCGCCCACACCCAAAACGAGTGTCTCGGTCAAAAATTTCATGGGTTCCCCCCGTTGGTGGTATTGTCTAATTTATTACATTCAAAACTCTGCATGTATGACTGCAGTATGTGCAAGAACTTCCATTTTCATTGATCTGGATCAATTACACGACTTTAGTCACGCCAATTCGCTTTTGCCATCGCGCCGGAATTTGGGCTTTGATCTGGATCAATGCATGACGAATTTTACACCCTAATCTGCCATCAGCACAACACATGCTTTGACGGGCTGTTGATAATGGTCAAATTAGAAAATAAACCAATACTTTCAAAGACAAAATTGAATAAACTGATTCAAGATATGGAGCAACATTGCCACGAGCAACTTGCTCTATGCAAGTCACTGGAAGATATTGCCGATTCGCTTCCCGATGAAGTGGACCCACAAAAATGCCTGCACGCCGCTCGCTCACTTTATCCAGCAGTAAAATCCGCCCATGATTTTGAAGAAAATGAATTGTTCCCCGTATTGGATGAATTGAAGAAACACGATGCCGCGCTGGAATCCAGCCTTGAGCGATTACGCTATGAACATTGGGAAGATGAAAGTTACTCGCAAGAGCTAACAGATGTCTTGCTGGATTGGGCTAAGGGAGACAAAACCCGAAATCCAGAGACCACCGGCTATATGTTGCGCGGTTTCTTCGAAGGTATTCGACGCCATATTGCCTTTGAGGGCGAGCACATTATTCCCAAAGTGCAGCAACTGGCCGACGGTTAATACGCGGGCCTCAAACCCTCGCTCTACCCTTAATTGAACGAACGACACCCGATCATCATCCCTGCCATTATCCAGGCGGAATCTGGCACTTGCGACCGGATAGATTTGGTACTGCACGTTAAATAAATTTGGGTGGATAATCGCTTCTCAATTGTAACAATTCAGTATATGACCATTTGGTCAATTTTTGATCGCGGAGAGAAACATGGAAGAACTTTATCACATCATTGGTGGCGAGCGGGTTAAGGGCACGTCCGGCCGTTTTGCCGACATCTACAACCCGGCAATCGGTGAGGTGGAAAAGAAAGTTCCACTTGCCAATGCAGATGAACTGAATGCAGCCATTGCCAATGCAAAAGAAGCGCAACCTGCATGGGGCGCAACCAATCCGCAAAAACGCGGACGGGTAATGATGAAATTCGTAGACCTGCTAAACCGCGATATGGATAAGCTGGCTGAAGCTCTTTCCCGCGAGCATGGTAAAACAATTCCTGATGCCAAAGGCGATATTATTCGTGGCCTCGAAGTTGCAGAATTTTGCATCGGTGCACCGCAAATGCTGAAAGGCGAATATTCAGAAGGTGCCGGTCCCGGCATTGATATGTATTCCATTCGTCAGCCCGTGGGTGTTGCCGCTGGCATCACACCGTTTAATTTCCCGGCAATGATCCCGATGTGGAAATTCTGCCCGGCAATTGTCTGCGGCAATGCCTTTATCCTCAAACCATCTGAGCGTGATCCATCCGTACCGCTTATGCTGGCTGAATTGATGCTTGAAGCAGGCCTTCCTGCCGGTATTCTAAATGTGGTAAACGGCGACAAGGAAGCTGTGGACGTCATTTTGGATCACCCGGATATTGCCGGAGTTGGCTTTGTTGGCTCAACAGCAATCGCTGAATATGTCTATTCACGCGGCTGCGCCAATGGCAAACGGGTTCAGTGCTTTGGTGGCGCTAAAAACCATATGATCGTTATGCCGGATGCTGATATGGATCAGGTCGTCGATGCATTGATCGGCTCAAGCTATGGTGCTGCCGGCGAACGCTGCATGGCAATTTCTGTCGCTGTACCGGTTGGCAAAGAAACTGCTGACCGGCTGGTTGCGAAACTCACCCCACGCGTTGAAGCCCTAAAAATCGCCCCTTATACTGCCGGTGATGATGCAGACTTTGGCCCATTAGTCACCAAGGAAGCACTTGCCCGCGTTAAAGGCTTTGTCGATACCGGCGTTGAAGAGGGCGCTACCCTTGTGGTGGATGGACGCGAGTTTTCCATGCAGGGCTATGAGAACGGCTATTTCATAGGCGGGTGCCTGTTTGATAATGTCACCAAGGATATGGAAATCTACAAACAGGAAATCTTCGGACCGGTTCTAACTATTGCCCGTACCGAAAATTATGAAGAAGCTCTTGATCTCGCCATGACCCACGAATATGGCAATGGCGTTGCCATGTTTACCCGTGACGGCGATACCGCCCGCGATTTCGCCAGCCGCATTAATATCGGCATGGTCGGCGTTAACGTGCCAATTCCTGTACCACTTGCCTATTACACCTTTGGCGGCTGGAAACGTTCGGGATTTGGCGACCTCAACCAGCACGGGCCAGATGCATTCCGCTTCTACACCCGCACCAAAACGGTTACCTCGCGTTGGCCTTCTGGTATCAAAGAAGGCGCAGATTTCTCAATCCCGACAATGTGATAAACCAGGAGCCAATCGAGAAATCGACTGGCCCTTTTCATTATGGCACATTTATTTTCAGAGCAGGACTTTCAGCACGCCGCTAAAATCGTCTACGATTTTATGACACCAACCCTTCAGCATGTTTGGCCGCTGTTAAGCCAAAGAACCGGCTGCGAGACCTGGGTAAAGCATGAGAATCAAACACCCACCGGCGCGTTCAAATTGCGCGGCGGGCTGGTTTACATGCGGATTAGAAAAGACAGCGGTGCAACCGGCGGCATTATCTCGGCAACAAGGGGAAACCACGGCCAAAGCCTGGCAACTGCTGGAAGCCGCGAAGGCGTGCCCGTCACAATCGTTGTACCAAAGGGCAACAGCATTGAAAAAAATGCAGCCATGCGGGCGCAAGGCGCTGAACTTATCGAAGCTGGAGAAGATTTTGACGCGGCCGCAAGTATCGCCCGCGACCTCGCCATTAAACGCGGTCTTGATATGATGCCGTCTTTCATGCGTGAATTGGTAATCGGTGTCTCAACCTATGGCCGCGAGCTTTTTACCGCCGTGCGCAATGCGGGCGAACCGCTGGATTTAGTATATGTGCCGATCGGCCTTGGCTCCGGGATATGTTCTTTGATCACCCAGCGTGACCTGCTTGGTCTTAAAACCAAAATTATTGGCGTTGTTTCCACCAATGCAAATGCATATTCGCTTTCATTTCGCGCGGGCCAGAGCGTCATAAACAGTTCAGCCAGCACATTTGCCGATGGCATGGCAGTGCGCACACCGGATGCGGCCGCATTGGAGATTATTCTCAAGGGTACGGAACGCATTGTCGAAGTTAGTGATGATGAAATTGCCGATGCCACACGCGCTTATTATACTGATACCCACAATCTGGCGGAAGGTGCGGGTGCCGCAAGCCTTGCGGCCCTTTTGCAGGAGAAAGACAAGGTAAAAGGCAGGCGGGTTGGCGTAATCCTCACAGGCGGCAACATCGATCAAAATCTATTCAGCTCAATTCTTGCGGGCAACACACCTTCGGCGTGAAATCCAGCGCAACGTATTCTATACCCCAGAATATCTACCCAACCGGCTCATATTGGGAATACGAAAATGTCGATTATGTTCAATTTCCACGACCCCGGATTTGCGCAATTTTGTCAGCTGTCGGCTAACAGTCTCAATCGTCAGTCCCAAATAGTCGGCCATGTCAGCGCGGGTTAAGGGCAAATCAAAGCTCACATCCTGTTGCTCATTTTTATCCGCTTCCGGGTCGATATGTTTAGCAATCATATAAACGAAACTCGCAACTTTTTCCCCGGCCGTTTTACGACCAAGGGTGAGCATCCAATCCCGCGCCTCATCAAGCTCAGTCAAGGTCTGCTCAAGCATCCGTTGTTTCAAATCAGCGGATTCTTTTAACATTGCTTCAATGCTGGATTTTGGGAACATGCACAATTGAACGGTCGAAGCGGCCTCGGCGCTCACATGGCTTTCCTTATGAAAAGGCCGACCTAAAAAATCCGGGGCAAACTGCAGACCAACAATCTGCTCACGACCATCCATCATGGTTTTAGTCAGCTTCACCACACCGGAAAGCACATTGGAATAGGTTTGAAATTCTTCACTATCACCAACCAATTCGGTCCCGGCAGAAAACTCCTTGCGGTTTGCCACCCGATTCAACTTTGATAATTGTTCACCATTTAAAGCACCACAAATACCACGATGCCGCGCTTCGCACGATCGACAAAGAGCTGGCACTTCAGAATTATGGATGTCTTTTTTGTCTTCAGACACTAAGCGGCCTATCTGAATACCCTATGTTATACGGTATTCTTGAATGAGATTTTCAACACTACTAGCAAATCAAAGCCCTATTGTCGTGTCCAAATATGTCTGAAGGCGATTATTATAACCTGGGCTTTTGCATTAAGAACTCTCATTCATATCATCGATATGGGCCTGAATAATCTCATCAAAACTGCTTTCACAGGTGAACCCGAGAGAAATGGCGCGCGAAGCATCAAATTCTCTTGGCCAATTGCCGACAATGGTTGTGATCGCCTCGTCTGGCTTTTCCTTAATCAAATCAACAGCCTGCTGACCGGCAATTCTGCCAAGTGCCTCAATCATTTCGCCAACCGTTGCGGCAATTCCGGGCAAGGTAAGATTACGGCGGGGCCCGACTTTTTCACCATCAATTTCTGCCGCATAAATGCAAAACCCTGCGGCAGATTTTGGGCTGGCCATCCAGTGCTTCACATCTTTGGAAACCGGCAAAATCGCCTCTTTGCCAGCCAATGGCTCACGAATAATATTGGAGAAAAAACTGGAAGCCGCCAGATTGGGCTTTCCCGGACGCACAACAATTGTCGGGAACCGCAAGCCAATACCATCAAATATGCCTTTTCTGGTATAGTCAGCCAACAGCAATTCACCAATCGCCTTTTGCGTACCATATGAGGTTAGGGGCGTAAGATGAAAATCATCGCGGATCGGATCATCAAACGGCGCACCGAAAACGGCAATCGACGATGCATAAACCACCCGTGGCATATAGTTTTGCTGCCGGATCGCATCAAACAGATATTGCACCGCCGCAAGGTTGATCCGGTAACCCTTGTCAAAATCTGTTTCAGCTTCGCCCGAAACAATAGCTGCCAGATGAAAAATCACGTCGGGCTTATCAGCTACCAGTTTTTCCGCTTGACCGATTTCCGAAAATTCACCGGAAACACTCTCAATCGGAATATCTGTTCCGTTGTCAAAGCTTGCCTCAATCACATCAAACGCCAGAATGTTGGAAATCTTACGGCCCGAAAGCTCCCCCTTTTCCAACATTGCCTCGACCAGTTTGCGGCCAATCATGCCAGCAGCACCAATTACCAGAACTTTCAAGATTTTATCCTTTTAACTCGCCCAGCGACTTTAACTGCTTGGCGTTTTCATCAAAATTATCAGACTGTAGCCATGTCTCATATGCAAGTCTGAGTTTGGGCCATTCGCTATCAATAATCGAAAACCAGGCCGTATCCCGGTTATTTCCCTTGACCACCAGAGCTTGCCTGAAGGTTCCCTCAAAAGTAAAGCCAAACCGTTCAGCCGCCCGGCAAGATGCCTGATTGGCCGCATTGCATTTCCACTCAAACCGGCGATAACCTAACTCATCAAATACCCGACAGCCAAACAAATAAAGCGCCTCGGTTGTTATTGCCGTTCGCTGGGCAATTGGCGCATAGCAAATATGGCCAACTTCAATCACTCCGTGGTCGGCATTTATCCGCATGAGGCTTGCAACACCAACTGCTTGACCGGATTTCACATCAATCAACGCATGAAACATCGGGTCTTCGCCACGATACGTTGAACGGGCAAACGCGAAAAATTCTTCCCGGGACGCAAAAGGCCCATAGGGCAAATAGGCCCAGATTTCACCCTTTTGATCCGCTGAATAGGCCTGCCAAAGATCATCGAAATATCGCTCGTCAATAATCGGGTCGAGTTTTGCAAATTGGCCAATGATAGGCATTACCGGTGGCAACGCGCACGGTTGCCAACTCGACAAATCCTTCATAATTTTTACCTTTAACTTATCTGGAAAACCTGGCGCCAAGCGATTGAATTTCTTAACAAGATCAGACAAATTGAAGAAAATCAATTGCAGGATGGTGATAATGTTAAAAACAATTTCGGGATTCGACAAAATAGGCGAAGAAAATGCATTTACCGTCCTGGCAAGGGCGGCTGAACTTACCGCCGAAGGTCGAAATATTATCAATCTCGGCATCGGCCAGCCAGATTTTCCAACCCCACCCCATATAGTTGAGGCAGCCATCAAAGCATTGAAAGACGGCCATCACGGCTACACACCGGCAACCGGGATACTGCCCCTGCGAGAGGCCGTTGCCCGCCGCACCTTACAAACAACCGGCGTTGAAATCTCGCCAGATCGCGTGGTGATAGCACCGGGCGGCAAGGTCACCATGTTTGCAGCGATCCTGATGTTTGGCGCACCGGGCGTAGAGATCATGTATCCTGACCCGGGCTTTCCTATCTATCGCTCGATGATCGAATTTACCGGCGCAACGCCGGTCCCTATCCCGGTGCGGGAAGAAAATGGCTTTGCTTTTTCCGGCGAAGAAACATTGGCACTGGTAAATTCGAAAACCAGCCTGATTATTCTAAATTCCCCTGCCAACCCGACCGGTGGCATCACACCGCGTGCGGAAATTGATATACTTGTCAAAGGGTTGGAAAAATTCCCTGATACCGCAATCTTGTCCGACGAAATATACGACAGTATGACCTATGATGGTGAGGAACACACATCGCTGTTGACATTTCCAGAAATTCGCGACCGGCTGATCATTCTCAACGGATGGTCAAAAACCTGGGCGATGACCGGGTGGCGGCTGGGCTGGTCTATCTGGCCGGATGGTTTGTTTGAAAATATGCGCAAACTGGCAGTCAATGCATGGTCCTGCGTCAATGCACCGGCGCAATTTGCCGGTATTGCCGCCATCGATGGTCCGCAGGATGATGTGGCAAATATGATGGCGGCATTTGACCGTCGCCGTCAGCTTGTGGTTCGGCGGTTAAATGCAATCGAGAATATCAATTGCGCCACACCAAAGGGAGCATTTTATGCATTCCCCAATATTACAAAAACCGGCTGGCAGGCGAAAAAACTGGCAACGGCCCTATTGGAAGAGGCCGGCGTGGCAACAATTGGTGGGCCGGACTTTGGCATTCTGGGCGAAGGCTATATCCGCCTTTCCTACGCGAATTCAGAAGAAAATATCAATATAGCGATAGATCGAATTGAAGAGTTTTTAGAGCGATAATTCGGACTTATTGGGCAAAAAATTCCGCTTCTTCCGACAAATATGCGGTTTTTTCTAAGTTTTGAGAACAAAACTGGATGAGGGGAAGACAAAATCTATCGCTTAAGCTCACTTGCAGCTTTTGCCAATTGAGTTATCCCCGCCCAATCACCCTTTTCAATCAAATCTTTGGGTGCAACCCAGGAACCACCTACACAGACGACATTAGGCAAAGAAAGATAATCACTGGCATTTTGCGCATTGATGCCGCCAGTCGGGCAAAAAGAAATATGCGGCAACGGTGAAGAAAGCGCTTTGAGGTAAGCCGCTCCACCCGCCTGATTTGCCGGAAAAAACTTCACTGCTGTAATACCCTCTTCCGCTAATCCCATAGCCTCGCTTGCTGTTGCAACACCCGGTAAAAGCGGGATATTGGTACGCCGGGAAGCATCAATTAATTCCTGCGTTGCGCCGGGGCTTACCAGAAACCTTGAACCCGCATTAATTGCAAGCTCCATTTGCGCAGGATTAAGCACAGTGCCCGCGCCAACAACTGCGCCTTCCACCTCGGCTGAAATCGCCGCAATACAATCTATTGCTGAAGAGGTGCGAAGCGTTACTTCAATTGCCGGCAAACCGCCAGCAACAAGTGCACGCGCCAACAAAACACTGGCCTCAACATCATCAATCACCAGAACCGGAATAACCGGCGCAAGGTTCATGATCTCCAAAATCCGTTCTTGAACATTTTTCATATGCCATCAATAACCCATGCTGCCCAATGGGTCAAAGCCGATAAAATTAAAGATTGAACAGTCTGCTAAACCAGTAAAACACACCACCCAAAATACCTCTCCGTTGTGAAGATATCGGCTTGAGGTTGCCTGTTGGCTTTGCATTCAGCGCAAATCGCGCCCAGAGATTTCGATCAACAATTCCATCAACTGTCAATCTTTGATTTCGTTGAAATTTTTCAACCGCAAGGCGGGTAAGACGACCGAATTTTCCGTCAACTTTCAAAATATACCCAAATC
>Ga0256839_1004168_pt1 | contig 14310 bp, 10 predicted proteins | sample 354166metaG_FD_185968 | JGI IMG/M metagenome (GOLD analysis project Ga0256839, IMG submission 185968) | Hydrothermal vent microbial communities from Mid Atlantic Ridge, Atlantic Ocean - 354-166 | ecosystem: Environmental > Aquatic > Marine > Hydrothermal vents | place: Atlantic Ocean: Mid... | reverse complement strand
GGGCGGTTCATCCCCCGGCGGCGCCAGCGGCGGTTGAGCCACCAGGCTGCCGCGGCCCAGGGCAGAAACACCACCAGGGCCATGTTGAAGAAATAGTCCGAGGGCTCCTCGGTATGAAACAGCTCGCGGAACCAGGGGAACAACCACTGCCCGCGGTCGTGATACACAAACGGCCGATCCGAAGCCAGCACCGGGGCAAAGATGCTGACCACAAACAGCGGCAAAAGCGCCCACAAGGCCCACCAGGCCGCGCGGTTCTTGCGGAACTGCCGCCAGACGATCGACCAGTAACTGTCCCCTTGGTTGCTCATCCGCCTTGGGATCGTCCTTGGAAACTGATGCGGGGGTCCACCAGCACGTACAAAATGTCGCTGGCCAGAATGCTCACCATCACCACGATAGCGTTGATATACACCAGGGCCATCAGCGTGGGATAGTCCTTGTTCTCAATCGACTCGAAGGTCAGCCGCCCCATCCCCGGAATGTTGAACAAGTACTCGATCAGCACCGAACCGCCCAGCACGGCCGGGATGGTGTTGGAAAAGAGCGTGATGATGGGGATCAAGGCGTTGCGCAGGGCGTGCTTGAGGATGACCTTGGGCTGGGAGAGCCCTTTGGCCCGGGCCGTGCGAATGTAGTCCTGCCCCAGCACCTCCAGCATGCTGGTGCGGCTGTACATCGCCAGCGCGGCCAGGGAGAAAAGCGTCAGGCACAGCGTGGGCAGCACGATGTGCCAGGCGTAGTCGAGCCAGTAGGCCAGCGGGTCCAGCTTCTCCGCCCCGTCGGAATGCAACCCTGACGAGGGAAACCACTTCAGGTAGTCCCCGTAGCAGAAAAACAAAAGCAGCAGCATCCCGGCCACGTAAGCCGGAATGGAATACAGCACGAACAACAGCAACGACAACGCCCGGTCCACCCAGGTGTTGTGCTTCACCGCACAGACCACGCCGATGGGCACCGAGATCAAGTAAATGAGCACCTGGCTCAGGGCCATCAGCGGGGCCGAGACGACGAAAGCGTTCCAGATTTTCTCGCTCACCGGCTCGCGGGTACGCAGCGTCGAGCGGCCGAAATCGAACGTAAAGAGCCGATAGACCATGTGGGCGTATTGCGTGTCGGTGAACAAGTAAAGCAGCCGTTGCCCGGTGCCCGGCTCGTAACGCCCCCGGTACAGCTCGTAGTGGAGTTTCCAGTTGGCCACCACCTGCTGGATTTCTTCCTCGGAGGAGTTTTCGGTTACTTCCAGCTTGAGCGGCCGGGCCACGTACAGCTTGAGCACCAGCGCGCAGATGGCTTTTTCCTCCAAGGTGCTCTCTGGAGCCAGCAGCCGCTGGACGAAAAAGCCCATTTCGCTGGCGTCGAACAAAAACTCCTGCTGAAGCAGGTCGAAGCGGGTGCTGTCGTCCGGGGCTTGGACCAGTTGCTCTAACTGCCGCCGGAGCACGGTTTGCCGGTCCGGATCCAGCGGGGGAAAGCGCTTCCGGTTCAGCTCCCACCAGCGGCGCCAGAGGGCCTCCACCAAGGGAGCTTCCTCGGGCCGGGGGGGGCGGGAAAAGGTGAACTGGAACGGCTCCACCACCATGAACCGCAACGCCCGCAGCAGCCCCAGTCGCATCGGCCGGTCCTGGGCCTGTTCCAGCAGGGACATCACCACCGGCACACCGTGGGCGCCCAGGTTTTCGCAGAACACTTGCACGTGGTTGCCCACAGCACGGGCCAGCGCTTCCAGCCCGGCGCGGGTTTGCTCGTCCCGCAAGTCGGCCCCAGGGCCGGCGAACCTCCGCAACCGGCGGCGGAACTGCGGCACGTCCAGCTTGCGCAAGAAGCGCAGCCGCGCCCGGCTTTGCGGATCATCGGCCTGCCCCAGGCGGCGGAGCTCTTGGGGGAGCTGTTGCTGGGGCGTGCCCAGCCACCAGGCGGCGTGCCGCACTTCGTCGGTCCAGTCCTGGAAGTAGCGGAAATTGAGAAACAGCGGCTTGTCCAACTTCAGATCGCGCCGCCGCACCAGGTAGGCTTCACGGGTTTCGCCCTGCTGGGTCAGAGAGCCCTGGCCGCCGCTTTGCAGCAGCAGAGGGTCGCCGGGGGCCATCTGCATCACGGCAAACGAAACCAGCGTGACCCCGAACAAGGTGGGCACCATCAGCAGCACGCGGCGAAGGAGATAGCTCCACACGGGCAATCAGGGCGTTTTGCGAGCAAAGGAGGGGGCGGGATGCACCAGACCGATCCCCGGCACGGCGCCTACCGGCCCAACAAGCGGGGCTGCGTGGTGAACCACTCGCGCATGTCCACGTGCGGCCGCTGCTTGGGATACAACTTGATGTTTTCCAACCGGGAGTGCCGCAGCACGGAAGCCTTGTCTTGGAACAGGAACGTGTAAGGCTGGTCCTCGTAGATCAGTCGGTGAATCTGCCGATAGAGCTTGTATTGTTTCTGGGGATCCAAGGTCACCCGCAGTTGCTCGATCAGCTTATCGACCTGGGGATTTCGGTAGCTGATCGAGTTGGAGCTTTCCGGCACATCGGCCTGGCTGCCGTGCCAGATCTGGAACGGGTCGTCCCGCCAGCTCAAAGCCCACCCCAGCATGCAGGCGTCGAAGTTCCGCTTGCGCAGCCGTTGCAGCATCAGGGACCACTTGTTGGGACTGATGCGCATCCGCACGCCGATCTGCTGGTAACTGTCTTTCATCATTTGGGCGATGCGGAGATACATGGGGGCATCGGCATAGATCATCAGCTCGAAGTCCAGTTGCACCTTCTGCCCGTCGATCACCTTGTCCCGCACCCCATCCCCGTCCGTGTCGCGCCAGCCGGCTTTTTCCAACATCGCCCGGGCTTTGTCCAGGTCGTAAGGGATGGGCTTCAGTTCCGGATCGTTGGCCGGGCTGCTGGGCAGAAACGGCCCGGTGACCCGCACGGCCAGCCCGTGCAGGAGGTTCTTGATCATGCTGTCCACTGGAGTGGCGTAGCTTAAGGCCCAACGCACTTCCCGCTGGCGGAACTGGGGCCGCGTCAGATTCCAGCCCACGTAGCGATAGCCCATGTATTCGTAGTCCAGGGCGATCACTCGACCCTGCTTCACCTCGGGGCGCTCCCGCCCCTGGATGAACAGGTCCCGATCGGAGATCCCGGCCCAGTCCAGCTCGTGGTTCAACACGCCGTGATAGACCGTCGAAGGGTTGGCGATGTGCTTGTAGATCACGTGGGAAAAGAAAAACGGCTTGCCCCAATACTCCTCGTTGCGCACCAGCACCACTTCCTTGTTGCGTTCCCACTTCTTGAAGCGCAAGGGACCGGTGCCGCACATCATGTTGTTGGCCCAGTGATTGTTGAAACCCTTGGCAAACTCCGCCGAACGAAAGTCGAACGAGATCGGCTCCCCCTGTTCGTTGCGGGAATAGACGTGGCGGGGAATGATAGGAATGCCCAAGGTGAACTCTTTGATCATAAAGTAGGGCTTCTTCCAGCGGATCTTCACCGTGTATTTGTCGATCACCGTCACTTGGATTTTGATGCGGTCTTCCTCCCGGGGAGCATCCGGGTCCAGATAGTAGCTCCGCAGCGCTGCGGCTTCGGTGTGGGGGTTGAGGATGCAATCGAAGGTGAACTTCACGTCGTGAGCCGTAAACTCGCGGTCGCGTTCCACCGTGCCATTGGGGAACTGGATCGGATGCCACTTCACTCCCCGGCGCAGCTTGATGGTGAACTCCAGCTTCTTTTCATCGAAGGTCCACGACTCGGCCAGCAACGGCTCCCACTTGTCCGGATCGTCGAAGCGGCTTTCGGCTAGCGACTCGTAAACCCACTGCTGCCAGGCCCGGCTCAAGGTGTCGTTGGAGGTCAGTGCGTTGATCGTGTCCGGATCGTTGGGATAGCTGAGCAGCAGGACATCCTCCTTGGCCGGAGGCACTCCGCCGCGGGTAAGCGGGCGGTCCGGCGAGCCTTGGGCCTGCGAGTTCGCGGCGGCGTCCTGAGGCTCGGGTTCAGGCTGGGTGGCGGCAGGTTTTTCCTGCCCGGATGGCTTTTCCCCTTGCGGTTTGGCCCCGCTGGGCTTGGTTCCCGGCTGCGAGTCCGAAGAAGGAGTGGGACTGGCTTGGGCCTCAGTCTCTTCCAAGGGAACCTCCTGCGGAGCGGGTTTCTCCCTTTCCGCTACAGAGCTGGGAGACTGGGCCACCGTGGCCCCTTGTTGCCCCGGCGGAGCACTGGCCCCCGTACAGCCCAAATAGCCTATCAAAGCCACCAACAGCAGCCCACTTCTCGCAACTGAATGGCGCATGACCGAATCCTTGTTTGGGCGAACCAGTCCGACTCCGCAGAGACGGAAAAACGTGAAACTTTTCCAAGGAGGAACTTTGCGCAAGATCGGGCGACCTCTCTGCCCGATACTATACCGCTGCGGCCCCCGGGCCACAACGCGAGTCGGCCTCGGCTCGGCCTGGCGCGGCGCAACAAAAAGCCCGAGCCTGGCCGGCCCGGGCAAAAACAGCTCGTCTGCGGTGAGTTTGTCCCAAGGGGGCTTAGATGGCTTCCGGCCCCCGCTCCCCGGTGCGGATGCGGATGCAGTCTTCCAGGGGAAGCACGAAGATCTTGCCGTCGCCGATCTGTCCCTTTTCACCGGTGCGGCCGCCGCGAATGATGGCCTCGATGGTCGGCTCGACAAACTCCTCGTTGACGGCGATTTGCAGCTCCACCTTGCGGGTGAAGCTGACCGTGTATTCGTGGCCGCGGTACATCTCCGTCTGGCCCTTCTGGCGGCCGAAGCCTTGCACGTCCATCACGGTCAGGCGGAACACTTCCACTTCGGTCAGGGCCTGCTTGACCGCTTCGAGCCGGTGGGGCTGAATAATGGCGATGATAAGTTTCATGGGAGAGGTTCTCCGGGGATGTTGTGTTCAGATGTTTTGGGGAGGTCCGCCGAAAAGCGAACCGGCGCCTCCTGGCCCATCATCCTAGTGGCTTGCTGCCGCCCAGGACAACCCGGACCACCCAAGCAGGGATGCCCGGCTTGGGCCCCGCCGGCGGAGGCCAGGGGCCCAAGCCATCACGGGCATCCTTCTGGCCCAGGCACTGGCCAGATTCCGATTGCTCCGACTACGAAGTAGAGGCCTGGGGGGCGGCCGCCGGCACGGCGCTGGCCGCCGAGGCCGTGGCCACGGGGCTGCCGTGGACCGTGTCGTACACAAAGCCCGGCGGGTAAGCGTGCAGGCCGTGCTCGGTGATGTCCAAGCCTTCCAGCTCTTCGCTTTCGTCCACGCGCAGGCCCACCGTGTACTTGATGGCCAAGAAGATCACCAGCGACACGGGAAACGCCCAGGCAAAACCGGCCACAATGCCGATCACTTGCGGCAGGACGGGCAGGTCGGAAAACAGTCCCGTGGCCAGCGTCCCCCAGGCGCCGCAAACACCATGCACGCTGATGGCACCTACCGGATCGTCGATCCGCAACCGGTCGAAGAACACCACCGAAGGGACGACGATCGCCCCACCGATCAACCCGGCCAGCGCCGCCGCCCCGGCACTGAGAACGTCGCAACCGGCGGTGATGGTCACCAGCCCGGCCAGCGCGCCGTTAAGGGCGAAGGAGGGGTCGGGCTTTTTGAACATGATCCAGGAGACGATCATCGCCCCCAACGCCCCGGCGGCCGCCGCCAGGTTGGTCACGACGGCGATCTGGGTGAAGGAGCCTTCCCCCAGGCCCACAGCGGTGGTGCTTCCCGGGTTGAAGCCGAACCAGCCCAGCCACAGGATGAACACCCCCAGTCCGGCCAGCGGGATGTTGTGCCCGGGGATGGGCATCACCTTGCCGTTGACGTACTTTCCTCGCCGGGCGCCGATCACCAGCGCCCCGGCCAGGGCACACCACCCGCCGATGGAATGGACCACGGTGGAACCGGCGAAGTCGTGGAAGCTCAGTCCTTCCAGCCAGCCGCTGCCGGCCCATAGGCTCCCCCAGGCCCAGGCGCCGAAGACCGGATACACCAGGGCGGTGATGGCCACCGAGTAGCACAAGTAGCCGATGAACTTGGTCCGTTCGGCCATTGCCCCGCTGACGATGGTAGCCGCCGTGGCGCAAAAGACCGTTTGGAACAGCAAGAACGCCCAGGCAAAGCCCACCGTGGTGTCGCCCTTGGCGGCAGCGGCCTTTGCCCCGTCGAAGAACAAATAGGTGCTGTCCCAGCCGATGAACCCGCCCACGGTGGCCCCGAACATGAGCATGAACCCGATGGCCCAAAAGGCCAGCGAGCCCACGGAAAAGTCCACCAGGTTCTTCATCAGGATGTTGCAGGCGTTTTTGGCCCGCGTAAAACCTACCTCCACCAGGGCAAACCCGGCTTGCATGAAAAACACCAGAAACGCCGCCAGCAGGGTCCAGAGGGCATCCAGCTGGCCTTGGTAGTCGGGATCCTGAGCGGTTTGGGCTTGTGGGGCCGCCTGGGTTTCGGCTGCGGGAGCTTGCTCTTGCGCCAGGACCAGCGGAGGCCCGCCCAGCAGGGCCAGGCTCACCACCGCCGAGGTGAGCCACAGAAGTGCGGATCGAATCATGGCCATTGCCTCGCCAGAAGGAAGGATGGAGACGAACCCAGTACCTTAGGGCAGGTTCCGCCCGGGTGGCTCGGGCGCCCGGGGGAGCCGGCGGGAGGAACCCTTGTGGGGGAAGCGAAAACGGGGCCGACCGAGAGCCGAAGCCCCCGGCCGGACCCCCCATCGCGCGCCCATGGCCGTCCCCGCCGTGCAAGCACGGTGCCAAACCTCTGAAGGGGACAAAGGCAAATCGCTACAAGGCACTTAAAAGAAAAGACTTACATGCAAAAGAACGATTTTGAAATTTCTTGTGCCACAGGATGCACCACTCGGCGTGCCTAGATTAAAGGCATGCACATGCCTAAAAAGTGTCATCAAGAGCCGTCTTTTAGCCCTGGAGGGTGAAAAAGTTTGCGAGCCGAGGTCGCCTGATTCCCAAATCAACCAGAAAAAGAAGCAGGCGGGGCGTTCGGAGCTGCTGCCCTGCTTCCCAAGCACAAAATTCAATCACTTCTTGCACAAAGATGGGGCAGCCGGGCGGGTTGCGATAGATAAAAAGACTTATGCCGCATGCCCTCTGTGACCGCACCTGTTTAGCCGGCTAGCACATGGTTGGCTCGATGCTTCCACACGAGGCGGAAAGCGGAAATAAGCGTTTATTCTTACAACCGGCGAGCCGCCAGCTTCAGCCAGGTACGTGTTGGCCAGCTAGCACATCACTTGGTTTGGCGCTTCCATGCCAGGAGAGAATGAGCGTTTTTTCTTGCAAGTGGCGAGCCGCCGACTTCAGTCGGCGGAGAAAATCGACATGCGTTTTTTCTTGGCTCTCCCCGGACTGAAGTCCGGGGCTCGCCACTGGTGCTTCCGCACCGGGCAGGAAAAAGCGTGTTTTGTGGAAAACAACGTACCTGGTGGACTTGCTTTGATTCTTGCAACGGCGAGCCGCGCGCCGTCAGCCGGCGGTTGGCCAGCGTAGCAACGACCACAAACAGTAGCAACCGCGTGCTCACGCACGCGGCTCGCCGGAAAAAATCAACTCTTTTGCTCTGGAAACATTCCATCTTGTGCTGTCACGCGAAACACGTACTACGCTCCCGGCTCGCCATCCCTCCAAGCCCCCAAGCCCCCACCCCTCCAAGCCCTCCGCCGACTGAAGTCGGCGGCTCGCCTTGCCCGGTGCGGAAGCACCCGCCCAAGACCCAGGACCCAGGACCCACGACCCAAGACCGCACAAGCCGGCCCGGTGGTTTTTTCGCCCCCCGGCCCCGCGGAGCTGCAATCCCGGTTGCCCTCCCCGGAGAATCGGCATAACCTGCGCAACAGGCCCCCTGGGGGGCTTTGCGCACAAACGACCTTTTCCCCGGCCCCGCTTCCCCGCCGACGGCCACTACCTGCCACGGCACCCCCTGACCCATGCCTCGCTACCGCCTGCTGGCCCTGGACATCGACGGCACGCTGATGAACAGCCGCATGGAGCTCACGCCTGCTACGCAACAGGCCGTGCGGCAGGCCCGGCGTGCGGGCATCGAAGTGGTGCTGGCCACCGGTCGCCGCTACAGCCGCGTGCTGCCGCTGGTAAACCCCCTGGGCGTGACCGTGCCGCTGGTCACCTCCACCGGGGCGTTGATCAAGGATCCCCGGGACCACCGCACGCTCTACCAGGCCCGCTTCTCCCAGAAACTTCTGCCCCAGTTGGTGCGGTGGCTCTGGCAACGCGGCTTCGACCCGGTGTTGTGCTGCGACACGTTCTTGCAGGGGTTCGATTACTACTGCCCTCGGGTAGCCGGGGTGAACCCGCAACTGGCCGAGTTTTATCAGAAGAACCCGGACTGTCATCGCGTACTGCCCCGGCTGCTGGACCAGCCGCCGCCGGATGCGTTTTGCGGCTTCACGATGGGCACCCGGCAGGAGATGCTCCAGGTGGAACAAGCCCTGCATGAGCAGTTTCCCGGACAGCTGGAGCTGCACGTGCTCCGCTCCCCCCGCTACGAAGGGTTCATCTGCGAGATCATGCCCGGCGGGGTGTCGAAGTGGTCGGGCATTTTGCACCTGGCCCGGCGCTGGGGAATCCCCCCAGAGCAAATCTGCGCCGTGGGCGATGACGTCAACGACGTGCCCATGCTCCGCCAGGCGGGGCTGGGCGTGGCCATGGGCAACGCCTTGCCGCAGGTGAAGCAGGCAGCCGATCGCGTGGCTCCCTGCCACGACTCGGACGGGGTGGCCGAGGTGGTCCGCTGGCTGTTGGCCGAATAGCTCTCCGCGGGCGAAGCCTTCCCGCGGCGGTTTACTCCCACCTGGGGGGTGGCGCGGGATTTTTTGTTGGCTTTCCGGAGCGGGGTTTCGTAAACTTGTTTATTGCACATCCACGCGGTGGTCGGCATTCATCATCGCATCCTGTGGATTCACTTCCCCGTCGGAAGCTGCCGATTCCAAGCGTCGCCGCGATTGGTGCGCTTTCCGGTTCCGGTCCTGCGACACCTTCAGGAGACGCGATCATGGCCATCTCTTCCCGCACCATCGTCCTCAATGCGGCCTTTTTGCAGGAAATCAAGGAAGACGACATCATGCTGCGGCAACTGCTGCAGCAAGTGCGACAGCGACTCAGCGAAGGTCGCTGGCTGGACTATCCGGCCCGCGACACCTGGGAACTGCTTGAACAACTCCGCGACCAGCTGGCCACCCACTTCACCCTGGAAGAAGCCTGCGGCTACCTGGAAACCTCGCTGGAAGAAGCCCCCGAACTCTCCGGCGAAGCCGCCCGACTGCGAAACGAACACGGACCGCTGTTCCTCCAAATGTGCGAAATCTGTGAGCTCTGTGCCCAGGGGGTCCACACCCGACGCGGCAAACGCTGGCTGGGGCGCGTGGCCATGCGGTTCTGGCAGTTCGACGCCCGCTTCCGCAAGCACGAACAACAAGAAGAGGCCCTCATCCTCAAGGCGTTCCACCAGGACACGGGCGTGGGCGATTAAAGGCGTGGGGGCCTGGGGGCTTGGAGGGAGCCGGAGCCCCCCGCGTCAGCGGGGGGAGAACGGCGAGCCGCGCACCTTCAGCCCGCGGAGGAGCCCCGCACGTTAGTGCGGGGAGAAGCAGTATCGGCTTGCGGCTTGCGCCGTGCGGCTTGCGCTGGAGCTTCCGCTCCGATGTGAGAATAAACGCCGGTTCTTGCAACGGCGAGCCGCGCGCCGTCAGCCGGCGGTTGGCCGGCGTAGCAACGACTACAAACCGTAGCAACCGCGTGCTCACGCACGCGGCTCGCCGGAGCTTCCGCTCCAGAGGCCTTGGGTCGTGGATCTTGCGTTGGTGCTTCCGCACCGAAGTGAGAACGAACGTCAACTTGCACAACCAAGAGCCCCCCGCGTAAGCGGGGGGAGAGACGGAATCGGCTTGCGTCCGCGCTGTTGCGCTGGTGCTTCCGCACCAGAGCAAGCACAAACGTCTATTCTTGCAACGGCGAGCCGCCGACTTCAGTCGGCGGAGTACGGCGAGCCGCGCACCATAAGCCCGCGGAGGAGCCCTTTAGAAATTCCGCCAACTCCAAAAACAAGTCTCGGCTAAAAGAAGGCTTTTTCAACGGGCAGCTATGCTCTTAATTTCTCATTTTAACTTGCTCGCAGGCGGCTTTTTCTCTTCTTTGGCAAGTTTCACGTTCAGCCCGCGATAAAGCTCCGGGGCGTGCCGACGAAGATATTCCAGCAGCCGCTTCCGATTGGCAGGGATCTCATCCGGTGGAAACTTCCGCTGCAAGGCAATCTCGATCAACGCCCGCTCTCCCACGCTGTGCTTCTGCCAGTGCCTGCGATAATACGCTCCCAGCACTGCCTGCAGGCTGTTGTGGTACCGGCTCACAGGCATGTCCCGCAAAATCTTGGCCACCTTCAGCGCCACTTCCGGCGTCCCGGCCTCTCCATGAGTCTGAATAAATACCAACGTCTCCGAATCCCGAATCTGACGCCAGACTTTCTCTTCGGGAGAACCGGCAGGAGGATTTTTGATTTCTAAAAAAACCACCTCAAAATTAACCCCATATCCTCGAAACGATGTACCGCGAGATGGAGTATAAGGGACCCAGGGCCTGAAAAACTTTTGCCGGATCTCGACCCGGAACTTGCCCGGCTTCCGGAAGACCAATCCCTGGCGGTACGCTCTCTCTTTGCCGTGCATGTTTTGTTCCACGTGTTCCGGTAACGAAAAAGAATAAAGCACGCGCAGCCGGTAAAAGTGCCACTTGCCGGGTTTTAGTTCCCGATACCCGGTCTTGCCAGCCCCAGGCCGCAAGCCCCAAAAGCGTATCAACTCACCTTGCTCGTAATTTTCGTCTGGCAACCGCATGATTACTATATCAAAAAAATGGTATCCAGAAGCCCGAGTGGGAACCAGCTTGGATTGGGCCAAGGAGTTGCAAATCCCGTAGTATAAATCCACCGGTTCGCCCACCAGGTACTCGTCTTTCAAATTGTCGGCTACCACTGCAAACGGGATCTGCTGGCCGTACCCTGGCAATACGCAAGCAGACCATACGATCACGCTTTCAAGCAGAAAGGAGTTTTTCATGGTTCCGCTCCACGCGGTTAGGCATACAAAAGATACGGCCTGCCAGGTGCCGCATTCCTGCGGATCTTGTCCAGGTAGATTTCGGATATGCGAAACAGTTCGTTAGGAAATCGCGTAGGACCTTCGTGGACCCAGTCAAAGGGATTCGGGTCTTCCTGGCGGGAACTTGCCAGTACCTGGGCGATTGCCTGAAGCACGTACTCCTGCTCCATGTCTCGCGGAGTAACGTGTTGCCGTAGCAAAATGCCTTTTTCGGTTATTTTTCCGAAATATTTTTTGTTCACCTCGGGCGCGTAATCCCAAATAGTTTCCAGGAACACCGTAGCTTCTCCCCGATTCCCCATGTCCACTTCAAGCAGTTTCTCTTTCTCGTCGTTAGGATCGTTGTCCTCGTTGGGGCGCGGCTGGAAAGCGCCCAGCAAGTAGGCGCTCCAGTACTTGGGAGAATTTTTATTGAGATCGTCCCAATCATACAAATCCTTTAAGTGAGCAATTCCCAGGTTTTCATCCTCAGTAACACTGGCATGCAGTTCAAATCTCACGGCATTGTTGTCCTGTCGTATGGCGGGAACGACAAATGCCGCCTTCAAAGCCGAATCCAATTTGCCCGTGTCCGGCATAGGGACATTCTGCCCATTTTGAAGTCTGTCATCATCTCGCAGCTCGACGATTCCCGTGCGCGGCTTGGCTTTTTCCTTATAGGCAACATTGACTTCCCTCTTGGTGTTAGATTCGATCTTGAATTGATTGCCTGCTGCATCGATCAAAATACCGTTTTCAAATCGATTAGGCTCTAGTTCGATATGCTTTAGTTTCACGGTCCACCCAAATATATCCAATCCATCCGGTGCAAAAACATCTACGGCTTCTGCAAAAACACTGTTCCCCCAAACCGGGCCCATGGAGTCCACCTCCACGTGGACAAAACGCCAGGTGGTGAGCACATCGCTGGCGTAGTTTGCCGCCTTGCGGATTTCGGCCTGGGCCACACTGGCCGGGTTGTTCGGATCGATCATCCCGGGGGTGACAATCCGCTGCTTGTTCCCGTTTCGCTCCTTGGTGTTTGCGCCCAGGTTTTGCTTCTTGTCGTCGTTTACAAGCTCCAGCAGCCCGTTGAGGAAGTCTTCTTCAAACTGAAACTTGTTCCTGGGGTTATCGTAAGCCGAAAAAAAGCGGCTCGGCCGTGACCTCGCCCTCCCATTTCTACATTTTCAAAGAGCTGACAAGCAAAAACGCTTTCCCCCCGGCGGCGGCCACGCGGTAGTTGTCTCCCGGCTGCATCGTCACCTGGAACTGAATATCCTTTTGTTTCGTATTATCAAATGTCACGGTCAGGATGCCGGGATTGCCAACTTGTCCGATCAGTTTTCCTGGAGAACCATCGATATTGGCCCGATTGTCATCTTTCTCTTGTTCACCCGTATTGGCCCCGGGGTCGTCCACCGGGCCGGTGTCAAACAAGTGGCAACAACTTTTTGTTCTTGCCTGTTTATTTCTTCCCAGCCGGCACCAACTCCAGCCTGTAGCCGTCGCCGTGGCGCACCCACATGGTCTGCCCCGGCTCGGCCACCGCCTGCATCAACTGCCGCAGGCTCATAACGCGACGATGAACTCGGATTGGGCGACTCGGCAAACCACCGTGATGTGACAATCCTAGTGTTACCCCTGTCTGCATCGACGCATGGAGCAGCAGGTTTCTAAGCGTGTTCAGTCCAGAAGAAAGCACGACCTGCTGGCAATCTAAGCGGCGATCACGCAAGCCCCAGTCCGCCAAACCAACCGGTGGTAACCCCAGCACTTTCCGAAACATCGCTTCCTGGGGCCACAAGGGGTGCGCGACTTCCTCAATTCTCCAGCAGAAGTGGTGCCGAACCGCCCACAAGATGTCGTCCTCATAAGCGCTTCCAGGAAACTGGCGGATGATTTCCACTAATTGTAGCGCCTCTTGAGATCGCGAAGGAGCAAGGTCAGCAAACTGCAAGAAGTGTAACAGTTCAGGCCGGTTTAGGCGCTTCCACACTTGCCGGTTTAGCCCTTGTGGGGCCAAAACCTTGATTTTTATGGCGCTTGTAAAACGAGGACTCGTCGAGCCTATTCTGCAGCGTATGAAATAAACCCCAGGTTCACTAAAAACTAAACTTGCTTTACTTTTAAGATGATAGTGGCCACGCAATATCCGAAAAGGGTAATACTGGGTAGCCCCAGGAGAAAGTACCCGATTCATAGGCGATATATTTAATGTACCACCATATCCCAAACTCACATCAGTAAAGACAGTGCCATAAGAAGAAATTTGAATGCCAAAATACTGGTACTTGAGACTATCGACGGGTACGAGCTTCGGCCTAGGTGTACCATTGGAAACGAAAACGGATACAACCACAGGCTCTCCCAGCACGTATGTCTCATTAATCGTTGCGATGCCGTAATTTAAGGAACAACCATTATCAGCTTGTAGATCTAAAGAAAGCAAGCAGAGGAACAAAACAAAAAATAAACATTTTATATTTTCCATTGCTGCGCCCCCTTTCCTAAATGCTTATTGAGACGCTCCCACAGTAAATCTACTTGTACGAATTGCATCTTTATAGTGGTCACTCAACCTTGACGGCACATCCGGGTAGGTTGTAGGTCCTTCGTTCTCAGGAGTTTTGGGATCGTCTTCATCAGGAATGCGAGCCAGTGCATGTGCCACCTCGTGCACCACCGTATCTTGTTCAAATGTCACTGGATTGACCTTTTCTTCTCGAGCGAAGTCGAAAGCTGTTTCGATCCAGATGATCGACCCCCCATCTGCTCCATCAGTAAATCCTGATAGGGCAGCTTCCCTGTCAGGATCGTTGTCGTTTCTCCGATCTTCTTCAAAAGCGCCAAAAAGATATACTGTCCAATAATCTGGCGTATTATTCTTTTTTGTGTCCCAATCCATTTTATCTCGATAGTAGTCAGGACTGTTTACATCAAGCGAAGTCCTAATGGAAAAAGGAACATTATCGTTGTCTTCTTCTATCAGTGGAACGATATACGCTTCAGCTAAGGCCGCGTTCAACTGGGATGTATCAGGCATCGGCACATCCTCTCCGCCTTTCAGGTGATCATCGTCTGTTAGACGTGCTTTCCCGGGTACTGTAGGCTGCCTCCCATCCTGCCGTGGATAGACGTCTACATAGCTAACAAATTGATTGCCTAACACATTACCGTTTCCCTTTATATTGAATTTAGCTCCCGTTTGGAC
>Ga0256839_1004167_pt1 | contig 14312 bp, 14 predicted proteins | sample 354166metaG_FD_185968 | JGI IMG/M metagenome (GOLD analysis project Ga0256839, IMG submission 185968) | Hydrothermal vent microbial communities from Mid Atlantic Ridge, Atlantic Ocean - 354-166 | ecosystem: Environmental > Aquatic > Marine > Hydrothermal vents | place: Atlantic Ocean: Mid... | reverse complement strand
GCGAATGAAAGAGGTTCTAAAATGAGTAGACCAACACTAGCAGATTTTAAGAAAAAGGCACTTTCAAAGGCTGCTGTTAAAAAAGAATATGATGCTTTATCTCCTGCATATAAATTGCGTTTAAAATTGATCGCCCTTAGACAAAAAGCAGGCCTTACTCAAGAGCAAATTGCTGATGTTTTGCATACAAATAAAAGTAATATTTCTCGTCTTGAAAATGCCAACTCTGAAATTTCACCAAAACTATCGACAATTGAGCAGTATGCGCAGGCTGTAGGTTACGATGTTGAAATTAAATTTATTCGTAAACGAAACTAAAAAAGTTATGTAAAGGGGTCAGAGCCCTTTAGGGAAATTCCTTTTTCCGTAAAATAGAAGAGCGTATGCTAGGAAACCCCCGTTTTTGCTTACCGGATATTCCCATCCACGTTGTTCAGCGTGGCCACAGCCGGGTGATGCAATACGTTGGCAGACGTTATGTGCCGTATATCAATCAGACATATGGCACGAGTGGCAGCCTGTGGGAGAGCCGGTTCAAGGCATCGCTGATCAGTGATGAGCACTATTTGCTGACCTGTATGCGGCACATTGAGTTAAATCCTCTACGGGCCAACATGGTGAACTCCCCGGGTTACTATCGGTGGAGTAGTTACCGGCATAACACGTAGGGCAAGGATGGTATGAATGGTGAGCGGGCATCCGTTGTATACAGAGATGGGCCGGACGAAGGCGACGCGCTGTGAAAATTATAAAAGTCTGTTTAAAGTGCATATTGATGACGACCAGCTAAAATCCATTCATGTAGCATGGCAAGCGGGCACACTGCTGAGTAATGATCATTTTCGGGAAAAATTGAGCGAAAATTAAAGAGCAAGATTGGTCGGCGCGGCGAGGGTGACCGGGCAACCCCCTAAAAGGGCTCTCTTTTATTTCCTTTTGTTTCTTCGGACTTTCAGTTCGTTATTCAAACCCGCCAGTTTTTAGCCGGTGGTTGTTTAGTAATTTTCATCAGATTGGCTGAGAGTTGTGGGTAATCCGGAAGCGTTATGTTCAAAATAGCCCTTGATATTCCGTACGTTTAATCGTACGTTTAGTCAAGGAGGTACTTATCATGACTATTTTGAATGTTACAGAAGCTCGTTCCAGGCTATACACCCTAATTGATGAGACTGCAGAAACTCATCAACCCATTGTAATTACAGGAAAAAGAGGTAATGCAGTCCTCGTTTCAGAAGACGATTGGAACTCTATTGCTGAAACTCTCCACTTGCTTTCTGTTCCTGGAATGAGGGAGTCAATAAAAGAGGGTATGAAGGAAGACCTGTCGGAATCGTCTAAGAAGCTTGATTGGTGAGTTGGGAATTACTGTATACCAAACAAGCACAAAAAGACGCTAAAAAACTATCCGCGTCTGGGCTAAAGAAAAAGGCTCAGGTACTTTTAAAAGTGATAAAAGAAGACCCATATCAAAACCCGCCGCCATATGAAAAGCTGGTGGGCGATTTATCAGGTGCGTATTCACGAAGAATCAATATTCAACATAGGCTTGTCTATCAAGTTTATGAGGAAGAGCATGCCATAAAAATTATTCGGTTGTGGACGCACTACGAATGAAAATTGAACATAGCACATATAAGCCCTAACTCTGTCAATAAGTATTAGCGATCTTTTTCGGTTCTTTTCAGGTCGTAGCGACTCATCTTAACCAGTACACCCGCCAAAGCCACCAAACAAGCTATTGATCAAAATGTTGATACATCCTCGACGCGGTCAACTGCGGAATCTGGGATTATGCCTGGTCCGGTTATTCAGCCTATGCAGGGCCGGGAAATCCCCCCGCCGGGCTGTCACAAACGATGATTTATCGCATGTTGAACCAATGCCAGCAGTATAAAGGCTATCGGAATTCCACGATTGTTTCGATTGTGGGGGCTTTCTGTTTTTTAATACCCGTGTATTTATGTCAGTATTAGTCAGGGGGGGATGTGAGCTTGTTGGTTTTTTGCTCATAACCTATGCTTCAGATTTATTTAAGTATTGGGAAATATTCTTGTCGTGCATAAAGCATATTAGATCTGTATTGCTCACTCGTTCTTTCGAGGAGCAAAAAACAGGCTTTCATTTGTCCGACAAATAAAACAAGGAGAAAGCATAATGATTAAAACCATAACAACCGTCGTTTTTTTTACTGCCAGTATTACTTCCGTGCCCATGGGTGCGATTGCTGGTGATAGCCAGGATAGTGGTTGGGGGTACACTGGCCATGCTGGCCCTGAGCATTGGGCGAATATCAGTCAGGAGTTTGCGCTTTGCGGCAAAGGCAAAGAGCAATCGCCGATTAACATCAGTGGAGCAAAAACATCAGACTTGCCTGCTATTCAGTTTGATTACAAACCCGGTAGTCTGGAAATTCTCAATAATGGCTATACCATTCAAGTGAATCACGCTGCGGGTAGTAGTATTACTGTGGATGGGGAAAAATATGAACTGTTACAGTTTCACTTTCACACGCCCAGTGAAAATATCGTAGACGGTAAAGCTTTTCCCAAAGAGATGCATCTGGTACATAAAAATGCCAAAGGGCAGCTGGCAGTAGTGGGTGTGTTCACCAAGGAGGGTGCTAAAAATACGGCGTTGGATAAGATTTGGGAGCATATGCCGAATAAAGCGGGTGGTAAGAAAATGTTGGCATCGGTAAGTGTTAACGCGGCTGAACTATTGCCAGCTGACCGTAGCTACTACAGTTTCAACGGTTCGTTAACCACTCCGCCCTGTAGTGAGGGTGTGAAGTGGATGGTGTTGAAAACGCCTGTTGAGGCTTCTAATGCGCAGATCAAGCAGTTTGCCGAAGTCATTGGTAGCAACGCCCGTCCTGTGCAGCCTGTTCACGCACGGGAACTGAGTGTGATGTGATTTGCTGATGTAAAATGAGAAGTATAGCGAACCCCTCGCATCTTTAAGTGGTCGATCAACAGTCGCGTCCAATCCGGGCGCGGCTTTTTTTATTGGCATGTCAACATGTCTGGGCCGCCTGTTTTTTTATTCAGGCATGCTGCTTATGTCAGATAACGTGCGAGTAACCCCAGCTTGTCGGCGTTTTGTTCATTACCCTGTATATCCCAGGGAATCAATACCTGGTGGCCGCTACCGGGGGCTACGTCCATTGGCTGATTTTTAAGATTACTCATGTGCGACAACACGACATCACGATTGCCGTCAGGATGGATTAATTGCAATGTGTCACCCACGGAAAATTTGTTTTTTACTTCGACCTCGGCTAACCCGCGCTTTTTGTCGATGCGGATGATTTCGCCGACAAACTGTTGTTTACTGCTGCGCGAATGTCCGGTGAGATAATTTTGTGTTTCGTGGCTATGGTGGCGTTCGTAAAAACCATCAGTATAACCACGGTTAGCCAGCCCTTCGAGTACGCCCAATAGCTGTGGGTCAAGCGCTTTTCCATCAGCGGCATCATCAATGGCTTGTCGATAAACCTGTGCGGTGCGTGCGGCATAATAATGTGATTTGGTACGGCCTTCGATTTTGAGGCAATCGATACCTATTTCCACCAGTTGTTGCACATGCTCCACTGCACGCAGGTCTTTTGAATTCATGATGTAAGTGCCGTGTTCATCCTCTTCCATGGCCATGAGTTCTCCGGGACGACCGGGTTCTTCGATGAGTACGGGCTGATCGGCAGCAGGGTGCCGGGGAGCGCCGCCGCAGGCGGCATTGTGGGTGGATGCATTGGCCTTTATCGGTGCGGCAATGTGCAGGTCACCTGTAGCATCCTCTGTGGCGGGCGAGACTTTGTAATCCCAGCGGCAGGAATTGGTGCAGGTGCCCTGATTGGGGTCACGGTGGTTAAAATAGCCTGATAACAGGCAGCGGCCGGAATAAGCGATGCACAGCGCGCCATGGACAAACACTTCCAATTCGGTGTCCGGGCATTGCTGGCGGATTTCAGCAATTTCATCCAGAGATAGTTCGCGCGAGAGAATCACTCGCTCAATGCCCAGCGAGTGCCAGAACTGTACTGTGGCGTAATTAACAGTGTTGGCCTGCACTGACAGATGAATAGGCATCTCCGGCCAGCGCTCGCGCACCATCATGATCAGGCCGGGATCAGCCATGATCAGTGCGTCGGGTTGCATGGCAATCACCGGTGCCATGTCCTTCATGTAAGTGGCAATTTTGGTGTTGTGCGGTGAAATATTACTGGCGACGAACAGTTTTTTGCCTTGCGCATGGGCTTCGTCGATGCCGGTTTTCAAATTGGCGAGGTCGAAATCATTATTGCGCGCACGCAAGCTGTAGCGCGGCTGACCGGCGTACACGGCGTCCGCGCCATAGGCCAGGGCGTAGCGCATGTTTTTCAGGGTGCCAGCGGGAGAAAGCAGTTCAGGTCGTTTGTTCATCAGCTAATATGTGCGGAGCGCGCGAGGTAACACGGGATATAAAGGGCAGGCATTGTATCATGCCGGGCATAAAGTAAGTACCGATAGCCTCTTCGTGTATGATAGCCGCCCGAATTTGCTTTTTGTTCACAACAAGCATTGCGCCTCAGCATGACTGAAGGTGTGCAGATATTAAACAAATTATAGAAGGAAGGAGAGTCCCGCATGGTTAGAACAGAAACACCGATTTGTGACTTTGGCCAGCCTGCCATTGATTTCGCCCTGCCAGGTGTCGATGGCAAGACCTGGAGTTTGAATGATTGTGTCGGAGAAAAGGGGCTGCTGGTGATGTTTATCTGTAATCATTGCCCTTATGTGAAGTCCATTCTCGACCGTATTGTGCGGGATGCCCGGGAGCTGGAGACGCTGGGTGTGAATACTGTGGCAATTATGTCCAATGACCCCACAGAGTACGAGGAGGATTCTTTTGAAAACATGCAGGCTGTGGCCCGCGAATGTGATTTTCCCTTTCCCTACCTGATTGATGAGACACAGGAAATTGCAAAAAGTTATGGTGCTGTCTGCACCCCGGATTTTTTCGGCTACAACGCCGATCTACAGCTACAATATCGCGGTCGACTGGATGAAAGCCGCAAAGAAGCTGTTGAAGGTGCCCGGCGTGATCTGTTCGAGGCCATGAAACAGGTGGCGCAAACCGGTAAGGGGCCAGTAGAGCAGGTACCCAGCATGGGTTGCTCCATCAAGTGGAAGGAAATGGCCGAATAATGCTGACCAGGCTGGCTTGATGTGACGCTTCTTTGACGGTCTGTTGGATCAGCCCTTGCTCTGATGGCGATGATCGAGGACAATTACAGGTTCCCCCCGGCGTTAAGCCTGATTGAAATGGGGGTAAGTTGGGGGAGGCTTGGCGGTACGTGTAAAAAAACAGTTGTTTTGGCATGCCAGCCTGAGGGAGGAGGAGATTAACAACGACACCATAATTCTGTCGTTAACCCTGGATGGGTTAACCGTTCCTTGGGTTTGCCTCACGAACGCCTCTATCTGTTGCTTATAGCAACAAAACTCTTGCGATTTATTACGCATTACGACGAATTTTTTAGGCCTTTGTTATAGCTGGTTACATTTATCACTGGTCACCCAAGGGTTTTACGCAGCGAATCGTTCATGTTGCTGCCACGAAGATTGTTTACATTTTTTGAACTTGTTTTTAGGAGAATCACATGTCAAACCGCAAAAATCTTGCCAATGCCGTCCGTGCGCTCAGCATGGATGCGGTGCAAAAAGCCAATTCCGGTCATCCCGGCGCACCCATGGGTATGGCCGATATTGCCGAAGTCCTGTGGAACGATCACATGATCCACAACCCGGCTAATCCTGATTGGCCTAACCGTGACCGTTTTGTCCTGTCTAATGGTCATGGTTCAATGTTGATTTATTCCTTATTGCATTTAACCGGTTACGACCTCAGCATCGAAGACCTCAAACAGTTCCGCCAGTTACATTCCAAGACGCCGGGCCACCCCGAATACGGTTATGCACCGGGCGTTGAAACCACCACCGGGCCACTGGGTCAGGGCATCACCAATGCTGTAGGCATGGCCATTGCTGAAAAAGCTCTGGCTGCTCAGTTTAACCAGAAGGGCCACAATATCGTTGATCACCACACTTATGTATTCCTTGGTGACGGCTGTTTGATGGAAGGTATTTCTCATGAAGCCTGTTCGCTGGCCGGTACGCTGGGCCTGGGCAAATTGGTGGCATTCTGGGATGACAACGGCATTTCCATCGATGGGCACGTCGATGGCTGGTTTACCGATGACACACCCAAGCGCTTTGAAGCTTACGGCTGGCATGTGATTGCTGATGTTGATGGACATGATGCCGCTGCCATCCAGAAAGCGGTGGAATTTGCCAAGGCAATGACCGATAAGCCCACCCTGATCTGCTGTAAAACCACCATTGGTTTTGGTTCGCCGAACAAGGCCGGTAGCCACGCCAGCCATGGTGCGCCCTTGGGTGAAGAAGAGATCAATCTGACCAAAGCGGCACTGGGCTGGGATCATGGGCCCTTTGAAATCCCGGGCGATGTGTATGCTGGCTGGGATGCCAAAGAAAAAGGTGCCGCCGCAGAGCAGGCCTGGAACGAAAAACTGGCTGCCTACAAAGCGGCTTATCCAGAGCTGGCTGCCGAGTTTGAACGTCGCATGGCGGGTGATCTGCCTGCCGACTGGTCTGCAAAATCAGCCGGGTACATTGCATCGGTGAATGCGGATGCCAAGAGCCCGGCCACTCGTCAGGCCTCGTTGGCAGCCATTGAGGCCTATTCGCCCATGTTGCCGGAACTGTTTGGTGGTTCTGCTGATTTGGGGTGTTCCAATCTGACAGAATGGTCAGGTTACAAGCCCATGGATGCCAACGAAGAAGCCAACTACGTTCGTTATGGTGTGCGCGAGTTTGCCATGTCAGCCATCATGAACGGTATTTCATTGCACGGTGGTTTGATCCCGTTTGGCGCCACCTTCCTGATGTTCTCTGAATATGCGCGGAATGCATTGCGTATGGCTGCACTGATGAAAATCCGCAGCCTGTTTGTTTATACTCATGATTCCATTGGCCTGGGCGAAGACGGCCCGACCCATCAGCCTGTGGAACAGATTCCCACGCTGCGCATGATTCCAAATATGTCGGTATGGCGTCCTTGTGATGCGGTTGAGTCTGTCGTGAGCTGGCAGCAGGCCATCGAGAAAAAAGACGGCCCGAGCTGTCTGATCTTCTCGCGCCAGGGTTTGCCACACCAGACTCGTACCGATGAGCAAATCGCCAACATCACCAAAGGCGGTTACATTCTGGGTGATTGTGGTTGTGATAACCCCGATGCCATTATCATTGCCACCGGTTCCGAAGTGGCCCTGGCCATGGGTGCTGCTGCACAACTCAATGGTAAAAAGATTCGTGTGGTTTCCATGCCGTCCACCAATGTTTTTGACGCACAGGATGATGCCTACAAGGCTTCAGTGTTGCCAAAGGGCGTGCCCACGGTTGCTGTTGAAGCTGCCGTTACAGATGCCTGGTACAAATACGCTGATAAAGTGGTGGGCATCGATCACTTTGGTGAGTCTGCCCCGGCAAGTGAATTGTTCAAGGAATTTGGATTCACTGTGGAGAATGTCGTCGCGACGGTTGAATCGATTCTTTAAATTTAAAGAAGTACTTATTTGATTCTTTGTCATTCCGGTACAGGCCGGAATGACGGGGAAAATGGATTTTTGTAACATTTTTAATTTTTAGTCACACTTTTTGAGGGGATAACACTATGACAATTAAAGTCGGTATTAACGGTTTCGGCCGCATCGGTCGTATGGCCTTCCGCGCCATTGCAAAAGACTTTGGTGACATCGAAGTGGTGGGCATTAATGATTTACTGGATGCGGATTATCTGGCTTATATGCTCAAGTATGATTCTGTGCATGGTAACTTCGATGGCGATATTGCTGTTGATGGCAACAACCTGATCGTTAACGGCAAAACCATTCGTCTGACGGCCGAGCGTGATCCTGCCGACCTGAAATGGGGCGACATCGGTGCTGATCTGATTATCGAATGTACCGGCTTTTTCCTGACGGAAGAAACCTGTCAAAAACACATTACTGCCGGCGCCAAAAAAGTTGTCATGTCCGCACCCTCCAAAGACAGTACACCCATGTATGTTTACGGCGTGAACCACAACAGCTATGACGGTCAGGCCATTGTTTCTGCGGCCTCGTGTACCACCAATTGTCTGGCACCGGTTGCCAAAGTGTTGAATGACAAGTGGGGTATCAAGCGTGGCCTGATGACCACTGTTCACGCAGCGACAGCAACCCAGAAAACCGTTGACGGCCCGTCCTCGAAGGACTGGCGCGGTGGTCGTGGTATCCTGGAAAATATCATTCCTTCTTCCACGGGTGCCGCTAAGGCTGTCGGTGTGGTCTTGCCTGAACTGAATGGCAAGCTGACCGGCATGGCGTTCCGCATACCAACTTCTGACGTATCTGTTGTAGACCTGACGGTTGAGCTGGAAAAAGAAGCGTCTTATGACGACATTTGTGCTGCCATGAAAGCCGCCTCTGAAGGTGAAATGGCGGGTACTTTGGGTTACACCGATGAAAAAGTGGTATCGACTGATTTCCGTGGTTGTGCCCAGTCTTCCATTTTTGACAGTGGTGCGGGGATTGCTCTGGACGGTACTTTCGTCAAGGTTGTGTCCTGGTACGATAATGAATACGGCTACACCTGCAACATGTTGCGTTTCGTTCTGCACGTTGCGTAAATAGTTCAGGTTTGTATTGTTAATGCAAAGATCGCAAAGCCGCGAAGGACGCAAAGGGTTTTTTAATTCATTACCCGTAGCGTTCTTTGTGCCTTTGCGGCCTCTGCGTTAATGACTCTGTGCTGGGAAAGTTATTTGCCAAGTTTCCTGAAATTATTTGGCAAATGGTTTTCAAAATATATGATTAGGAGTTAGATATGTCCGTAATAAAAATGACCGACCTGGCCCTGGCCGGTAAGCGTGTGCTGATCCGCCAGGATCTCAACGTACCTGTCAAAGATGGCAGCGTCACCAGTGACAAGCGTATCCTCGCATCACTGCCCACTATTGAACATTGTATGAAAGCCGGTGCCAAAGTCATGGTGATGTCTCATTTGGGGCGCCCTGTGGAAGGTGAGTTCGACGAAGCGTTTTCCATGGCTCCTGTGGGTCGTCATATGGCCACACTGCTGGGTCGTGAGGTGAAAATGGTCAAAGACTGGATCGAAAAGGGGGTTGACCCCATGAACGATGGTGATCTGGTGTTGCTGGAGAATGTGCGTTTCAACGTGGGCGAGAAAAAGAATGACGATACGCTGGCAAAGACAATGGCTGAGCTGTGTGATGTTTTTGTGATGGATGCTTTTGGCACCGCGCATCGCGCCCAGGCCTCGACTCACGGTGTGGCCAAATTTGCCCCTGTGGCTTGTGCCGGTCCGCTGTTGTCGGGTGAGCTGGAAGCGTTGGGCAAGGCGCTGGATAATCCCGCCCGGCCCATGGTGGCCATTGTGGGTGGCTCCAAGGTCTCCACCAAACTGACTGTGTTGGAGTCATTGTCCAAAATTGTGGATCAACTGATTGTCGGTGGTGGTATCGCCAATACGTTTATTGCTGCGCAGGGCCACAATGTCGGTAAATCGTTATACGAGGCTGATTTGGTGGATACGGCGAAAAAGCTGACCGCTGATGCACAGGCGCGCGGCGGTGATATTCCTGTGCCCACCGATGTGGTGTGTGCCAAAGAGTTTGCCGAAACCGCTGAGGCCAGCTTGAAAAATGTCAGCGATGTGACCGACGACGACATGATTTTTGACATCGGTCCTGATTCAGCGGCGGCTTTGGCCGATGTGCTGAAAAACGCAGGTACCATCGTCTGGAACGGCCCGGTGGGTGTATTTGAGTTTGATCAGTTCGGTGAAGGTACCAAGGCAATTGCCCTGGCCATTGCCGAAAGTGATGCCTTTTCCATTGCAGGGGGTGGCGACACCCTGGCCGCAGTGGATAAATATAACATTGCCGACAAGGTGTCTTACATTTCCACCGGCGGCGGTGCATTTTTGGAATTTCTGGAAGGCAAGCAACTGCCTGCCGTGGCGATTCTCGAAGAACGTGCTAACGGTTAATTGATAGCCTTATACTTATTTTGATTTGACACATCTGGAGCAACAGACTTGGAAAGAAGAACAAAAATCGTCGCAACACTGGGCCCGGCAACGGATGACCCCAAAGCTCTGGACAAGCTTATTGAGGCAGGTGTTGATGTGGTGCGCCTCAATTTTTCCCACGGCACGGCTGCGGAGCATACCGAACGTGCTGAAACAGTACGCAACCGCGCGCGCGCGCACGGGCGTCAGGTGGGGGTATTGGCCGATCTTCAGGGGCCAAAAATTCGCATCGACTCGTTCAAAAACGGGCCCATTATGCTGGAGGAAGGCGACACCTTCATTCTTGATGCCGCTTGTGCCCCGGATGCCGGTAATCAGGAGCGTATCGGTATTGCCTACAAAGACTTGCCGGGAGACGTGAGTCGCGGTGATGTTTTATTGCTGGACGATGGCCGTATGGTGTTTTGGGTGGATGAAGTCAAAGGTGCCGAAATTCATTGTAAGGTTAAGGTGGGCGGCAAACTTTCAGACAAAAAAGGCATCAACCGGCAGGGGGGTGGGCTATCAGCACCTGCTCTGACTGAAAAGGACAAAGAAGATATTAAAACTGCTGCGGCCTTACAGGCTGATTATGTGGCTATTTCATTTCCCCGTTCGGCTGCGGATGTCAAGCTCGCACGAGGATTGGTCGAAGCTGCTGGCGGGAAAGGCGGTATCGTTGCCAAGATTGAGCGCACTGAGGCGCTGGATGTCATTGATGACATCATTCTTGCCTCTGATGCTATTATGGTGGCGCGCGGGGACCTGGGTGTGGAAATTGGTGATGCCGCCCTGCCGCAGGTACAAAAAGACATTATCAAACGGGCGCGTCGCCTGAACCGGGTGGTGATTACTGCCACACAAATGATGGAATCCATGATCGAAAACCAGATTCCGACGCGCGCGGAAGTGTTCGATGTGGCCAATGCCGTGCTGGATGGCACTGATGCCGTTATGTTATCGGCAGAGACTGCCATGGGCAAATACCCGGATCTGGCCGTTTCGGCCATGGACCGGGTTTGCCGTGAGGCTGAAAAACAGGATGTGGCCATGCGCTCTGATCACCGTATTGACTCGTCTTTCGGTCGTGTTGACGAAGCCATTGCCATGGCTACCATGTACAGTGCCAACCACCTTGGTGTAAAGGCTATCGCCTCACTGACTGAATCCGGCTCCACACCACTGTGGATGTCACGTATCAGCTCCGGCATCCCGATTTATGCACTGACCAGCCACGTCCATACACGACGCAAGGTGACGCTGTATCGAGGTGTTTATCCCATCAGTTTTAATACCGACAGCAAGGATCACGCCGTGGTAAATCACGAGGCGATTGATGAGCTTAAGCGCCGGGGTGTGGTGCGTGATGGTGATCTGGTCATTATTACCAAGGGCGATCTGATGGGTGTGCTGGGAGGCACCAATGCCATGAAAATCGTTCGTGTGGGGGACAAAATACCCAATAACTCAGATTAGGAGTATCGATTTTTCAGGTACTTGATTTGTATTGTTTGTAACATTTTTTAATTAACACATATTTGGACAAATATAGGAGAGACCGATGGCCCTTATTTCACTGCGTCAATTACTGGACTACGCCGCCGAAAATGATTTTGGTATGCCTGCATTCAACGTCAACAATATGGAACAGGTGCATGCTATCATGCAGGCTGCTGATGAGGTTAATAGCCCGGTTATCATGCAAGGGTCTGCTGGCGCACGCGCTTACGCGGGTGAGCCTTTCCTTCGCCACCTGATTTCAGCCGCTATCGAGCAGTATCCGCATATTCCCATCGTTATGCACCAGGATCATGGTTCCGAGCCTGCGGTCTGTTTGCGCTCTATCCAGTCCGGCTTCAGTTCGGTAATGATGGACGGTTCTCTGGAAGCCGACATGAAAACGCCTTCCAGTTTTGAATACAACGTTAACACCACTGCTGAAGTGGTAAAAATGGCCCACGCTGGTGGTGTCTCCGTGGAAGGCGAGCTGGGTTGTCTGGGTTCGCTGGAAACCGGTGAAATGGGTGAGGAAGATGGCCACGGTGCCGAAGGCAAGCTTGACCTCGATATGTTGCTCACCGACCCCCAGGAAGCCAAAGACTTTGTGGAACAGACCGGCGTGGATGCCCTGGCTATTGCCATCGGTACGTCACACGGTGCCTATAAATTCACCAAAGAGCCCACCGGCGACGTGCTGCGCATTGACCGCATCAAGGAAATTCACGCAGTGATCCCCAACACCCATCTGGTGATGCATGGTTCTTCCTCTGTACCCCAGGACTGGTTGGAAGTCATCAACAGTCATGGTGGCGAAATGGGTCAAACCTATGGCGTGCCTGTGGAAGAAATCCAGGAAGGCATCAAAAATGGTGTACGCAAGGTCAACATTGACACTGATTTGCGCATGGCCTCTACTGGTGCAGTGCGCCGGCATTTGATGGAAAACCCCTCCAACTTTGACCCACGTAAATTCCTCAAGGAATCCACGGCGGCCATGAAGAGTATCTGTCAGGCCCGTTTTGAAGCATTCGGCTGTGCAGGGCATGCTGCGAAGATCACTCCGCTTTCATTGGAGAAGATGATCGGTTTTTATAAATAACTGATCGTGAATACGGTTTGTGACCGGGCCAGTTAAAAAAAGAGGGGGGGGTGCATACGCACCCCCCCCTCTTTTTGTGTGTGGCTGACTACTCATAATCCTCAAGCAGTATTAACAGCCTCATTGGCAATTGGCATAGGCGATGTTCGTACAGCAACAATAGCCAAAACGTGGCAGCATGTTATAAGGTCACAGCGCCAAAATTATCTTTGTCGCGGGCGTCCCACATGACTTTAGCCTGTGCCTCGGCCGATTTTGCATTATCCGCACGTCCCATCATTTTCAGAGTGATGGCGGTGGTGCCAATAACCGCTCCGATGCCGTATTCGTCATCGTCTTCACCCAGCCACACAGTGCGCAGGCGTTGCACATCCAGTTCAGTATCTTTAACGTGGCGCTTGTCAAACATGGCTGGCCATTCTTCGTCACTCATTTTTCCGTTACACACACTTTGCACCAGACAGGGGGCATCCGGGTCGCGTTCGATTTCACCACCATCGCCTTTTATTACTGCGAGATATGGCTGTTCCAACAACAGGGCGGCTTCCTGGTGCATAGGCCGGTAACCGGGGTGAAAAATACCCTGCATCATGTATTGCGCGTTGAACGGGTTTAACATGCGTGAAATGGTGTGTACGGGTGAACGCAGGCCGAGGATAGGGCGCATTTCAATAATCTTGTGCAGCGTCGGGCTTAAGTTTGCTAAATCCAGATAGGCAAAACCGGTTTTACGAATGCGGTCTGCGGCTTCCTGCAAGGAGGTGCAGGGGGGAATGCCCAGTGTGGTCAGTACGTCTTTGGTGTACAGGCGTCCGGCGGTGTGGCCGCTGGCGCCATGCATGAAGGTGTTGATGCCGTTTTGCGCGAGCAGCAGGGTGGACAGAATAAACCAGGGCAGATGTCGTCGTTTGCCGGCGTAGCTGGACCAGTCCAGATGTACTTCGGGGCTGTTTTCGGGGATGACCAGGGTTTGTTTGACGGCGCGAATGAAACCGGCCAGTTCTTCCGGCGTTTCTTCTTTGACGCGCATTAACATCAGGAAGGCACCCAGTTGTTCAGGCAGAACTTCATCCGCCAGAATCATGCGAAAGGCGTCGAAGGCTTCATCCCGGGTCAGCGGACGTGAGCCATTTTTACCCTTGCCAAGGATGCGGACGTATTGTGCGAAGGGGTGTTCTGTTGTGTTCATGATGAAAATACCCGGTTTGATTTCTGTAAGTGCTTGCGCTAGGTGCAGCGGTTTGGCGATGTTCTAGTGGTTTTCACATTTGCCGTCAAGCAATAGTGCTACCCCCGCCCATATTTTGCAGAGCACTTGCCTGAGTATAGGGCGTCTGAAAAGAATACCCTCTGATGAAAAAACCCACGTTGCGAATAACGATATATTGTCGGTACATCAGCCCTATTGTGGGCAGGTGCAATCGTTGTCGATATTCTCAGCGTTGATATTGCCGGTTATTTTTCCGGCAGCGGTGCCTCATGCGGTAAATGTATTTCCTCCACCTGGCCTGCGTCAGGGTCATTGAAGGTTTCCATGGATATTTTATCTTCGGCTTTCGCAACAATAGTGGTAATTGCCGCAT
>Ga0256839_1004166_pt1 | contig 14313 bp, 13 predicted proteins | sample 354166metaG_FD_185968 | JGI IMG/M metagenome (GOLD analysis project Ga0256839, IMG submission 185968) | Hydrothermal vent microbial communities from Mid Atlantic Ridge, Atlantic Ocean - 354-166 | ecosystem: Environmental > Aquatic > Marine > Hydrothermal vents | place: Atlantic Ocean: Mid... | reverse complement strand
CTGATAGGTGGCTTGATTGCCTATTGCCTGAAGGACAACAAACCTGCTATCAATTTATCGGAAAACGATATGGCGGAGCTGCAAGCGATTGCTCTACCCTGTCCTTAAACCGATCTCAGGTTTATTAACGAGAATCAGGAGTCTCCACGCACACGACTACTTGGATGCAAGAGGTACAAGTCCATGGATGGGCGAGGTAGAACGAAGCAGGAAGCCAGAGTCGAGAGCAATACATGGAGCCATTACTATTTAATCAGCAATGAACTACAATTCCCGGCAACCATACCCAATACCAGCCAGCCCCAGGTTACGACAAATGAACCATTCCGCTCTGCGCAAGCAGCTAATCAATACGGCTCTGGCCATGAATAACAGCGGTATAAACCAGGGAACCTCGGGTAATGTCAGTGTGCGAGTTGATGAAGGGTTCCTCATTACGCCGTCAGCATTACCCTATGAAAAGTGCCGTCCACAAGATATCGTGCTGATGGATTTGGCGGGAAACCGCCAGAAAGGCGGCCAAAAACCTTCCAGCGAATGGCATTTTCACCGGGATATCTATCTCTACCGAAAAGAGGCAGGCGCAATACTGCATGCCCACCCTCCCTGGTGCACCTCCCTTGCCTGCCTGGGTAAAGAAATCCCCCCCTTCCATTACATGGTTGCTATTGCGGGCGGCGATACCATTCGCTGCGCACCTTACGCAACCTTCGGCACCCAGGAGTTATCTGACCGCGCATTGCATGCTCTGGAAGATCGCAACGCCTGTCTGCTGGCGAACCACGGAATGCTTTGTCTGGAGAAAAACCTGCAACAAGTTCTCTCGCTTGCCGTTGAGATAGAAAACCTTGCCCGTATCTATGGTCAGGCGTTACAAATGGGCAAACCCTTGCTGCTTGAACAGGACGAAATGAACCGGATACTGGAAAAGTTCAAGGATTATAAACAACAATCACCGATGTAATTTTCTGGCAAAACAGAAATCATCAACCATAATTACCGGAACGGTCATAGAAAACCACGTTCAGCAGATTCCCGGAGACTCCAGCAAGGAACGGTTCAACTGCTCCGGATTTGTGTTATGGCTGTCCCGGCAAAATCACGATCCCTGTTGTTATCAATAGACGAGGAGCAAACATGATATTCGCAAAATGGGGGGCTGTTACTCTTCTCTTGTTCCATCTGTCAGCCTGCAGCTCAGAGGAGCCATCCGAGCGCTCTTTCGACAGTTCTGCCGTACTGTTCGGAATGGCAGATAATCACATGGTGAATGTGATCATCAACACAGAATTATCTTCTCCGTCAGATAAGCTGATAACCCGTATCGAGATAGAAGCCGTCACAACAACAGGACAGGGAGCAACATTTGAAGCTCACAGTACGACAGCACAACTGAACAATCAGCAACTCGTTTTTACCTGGACCGATGCATTTGACAACCAGGGACATGGAACACTCTCACCTCTCGGCAACAAGCGCGGGGCGTACCGACTGATTCTGGCTGCGGACAAACTGGCAGAGCCACGTATCGCCCGCTACATGCACGAATATCTTGTTCACCAGAAAAGAGGGAACAACAGAAGTGGCAACATTGACAATAAGAGAACGAATACGCCGGATTCAAAGACATCTGGGAGTCAAGGATGATGGTCTGATTGGGCCGGTTACCCTGTCAAAAATAGAGCAGACGCTTGGGATCGGGAACAAAACAGCAAATCTGGTCGTTTCCAAACGGGGACTGGATATGTTGATTGAGTTTGAAATCTCTTCCGAGAGCTACTATCGTCGCAAACTCTCGACACCCATCTGGCCCGGAGGAGTAAGTGGTGTTACCGTCGGCATCGGTTACGATCTCGGTTACAACACGGCAAAACAGATAGAAAAGGAGTGGACAGGAAAAGTCTCTGATGCCGTTCTGCAGGAACTCAGAGGAGTCTCCGGTATAACCGGGGTTGATGCCAGAGAGGCCGCGGAACGTCTACAGAGGCTGGGAATAAAAATCCCGCTGGAAGCAGCGAAAAAGGTTTTCTTTCGCAGCACACTACCCCGATACGCAGAACAAACACGGAAAGCCTACCCCGGTATCGAGAAACTGCCTCATGATGCACAAGCAGCACTCTTGTCCCTTATCTACAACCGTGGACCAGGAAAAAAAGGCTCCCGAAGACGGGAAATGAAAACCATCGAGGCTCTGGTAATCAAAAAATCCCTGGATGAAATTGCCAGGCAGATCCGCTCCATGAAACGGTTATGGATCGATCGAGGACTGGAGGGACTGCTCAAACGACGTGACAAGGAAGCGGCCATGATGGAGGCATCGATGCGCAACTACAATCCGGATGAACTTGTTTATTTGTGATCAAAAATCAAACCGCTCTGACATAGCGCAGATAAACACGCACCCCTTCCAGCAGATTCCACCACAACAGAGCAAAAGCCACCAACAGGCAGGCAGCGGCTGGACGAGTCAGCAACGGCCACAACACTGCCCCCAGCATCAGCAGCAGGGCAGCGAACTGCAACCAGAACTGCCAACGGCTGTGCAGCTCAGGGAGGATCTGTTTCATGTTGGGAATTTTCTCTCCCCAACGCCCGGCAGCCTGCATGTGATTGTTCAAATGCAACCAGACCAGAAACGGCACAATTTTATAAAGCATGCCACTCACTACAGACATGGAAAAACCCAGGACCAGCAGTACACCAAAAAGCAGTTCCGCATGTTGCAGCGTGGTCAGGCCATCCACTCCCCACAACACCATTGCCAGTAACAAACTGACCAGCGCCAGACGCCAGTAATTCACACTCACATCGGATACCTGCCGCCGGCGGCGCTGCTGCAATAACAGAGTTATAACTGCAAAGCTGACATAGCCAGCAGCCAGCCCCGCCCCTCCCGGCAATTCCAACCAGTAGTATGACGCAGGGAACAACTGCGCGACACTCCATAACAACAAAGCCAGAAACAACCCTCGGGGCAGCCAGCGCATTACCACTGCCGGATAGTTGGATGTCAGCTGAAACATCGGCACCACCTGATAGGCTATGCCGATCACCAACAAACCCACCCAACCAAGCAAACCCCAAACCAGATGCAGATCAGTAAGATATCGCGGCAGCTGAAAGAAGGCCAGGCCGTAACCCCCGGCAAGAACCAGACCGATCCCCGAAGTCACCGCCAACCCGGTTATCGCCAACGCCATCGCGGAGACGGTAGCATGGCTGGAACGGGCATGTATCAGGCAATACGCCACTACAACGATAAATATCAGTAGCCCCGCTCCCAAACTCACCATTGCCGGGATGAACAGACCGGCCCGGCCCGTGAGCATCCCCGTTCCAAGCAGCAATGTGCCGGTGGTCAGCAGAAGATGGATTGCTCTGCTGGTCAGCTGCGGCCGTGGTACAGGCGAGGCCATGAGAATCGGTAGCAGTTGCTGCACTGCACCAATCATAATCATTGCAAGAAATCCGAGAGTGACAAAATGGGTCACTGCAAGCAGCGAGGGCATCCAGCGACTGCTCAACACAACGGGACCGTACCACAACATCACGGCGGCGGCAGCTACAACAAAAAGCGGCGCCGTAAGAAAAAAACGCATTGGAACTGACAGAGGAGGAGTCTGCTCCAGGGACAGAGCGGCGGGATTCATCCCCCCAAGGACTCATCAGCTGCAGCACATGCCGCCTGCTCTGCGGCAGAATCATCCTTGCGCCAGATAAAAACATCAAAGCCCGACCCGCTGGTCCGTGTCAAATGGGTAAAACCGCGCTGTTCCAAGTTGGGATACAGCAGACAGGGCTCACGACGATGACGCATGCGCAAATACTGGCCTTCCTTCAAAGCGCCAATCCTGGCGAGCGCACGAACCAGAGGCTCCGGCGGCTCCAGATCGCTGACATCCAGAAAAGATTCCGCGTCGGAGCTCATTTCACTGACTGGCCATAGCCTGCATCCGGGACAGCACATCAGCCAACCGGGAAGCCAAAAGCTGATCACTCATCGGATAGACAATCTGCTCCTCCTTTGCATTATGCTGCTGCATCAACACCAACAGAGTTTCGGCTGCACCCAAAAAAGTATCCGCATCCGTTGCAACAAGAGCCTGTTCCATTTCGGAAAACAGCCCGCGCATCTGTTCATGCTCCATCCGCATTACCTGCGTTGGACCCATACTGCTGCCGACAATCTCCTCTACGGCGGGAAACAACACCTCTTCCTCCATGGCAAAATGGTGAAGGATAGCACGTTGAAAGGTGCTGAATCCTTTTTGGGCCTGTTCCCATTTTTGTTCCGAAACTGCCTGTTCAGAATCGACAAAAAAATCATCACACGCTTGATGCTCGCTTTCCATATAACTGGAAATAGTTTCCATAGAGTGATCTCCCGACGATTTATTAGTAAAAAACATTATGGTAAAGGGTCACAGATTACTGCCTTGACAAACATCAATGCCTTTCTCCGTAACAGGGAGGCATTTATTTATTTTTTGTCACTCAATGTTTCACCCGATAGTTGCACAATTTTTTGGATACAGGGACTTTCAGAACGCTATTTTCAGGGTCGCGCACAGGCCTTTCCAACCAAAATATAGCCCTTTCATGTGATGATTGGGAAAATCCGGCACAGCCCTGAAAATACTGTCACGAAAAGGCGTTACGCCCTCCTGCACCGAAAGTTTATGCAACAATTACAGCCAAGGATAAATGACCACTTTCCAACGCAGAGATGACGCGTTTCAAGGATCAGCTGAGTAGTTATTAATCCGAATATGGTCTCCTCCCGTTTGCAAGCCCTTGTGGTGACAAATGACAGGGACGGGATTGCTTCCGTATATCCGGGTGGAACCGCTCAACCGGAGACATCTTTGACAACTGACACATCCAGAAACAGTTTTTTGCGAGAGTGAAAGCTCTGCTCGCGGAACCTCAGTGTACAGGGGATACATAAAAAAAATTCAGGTGCAATACTGACGCTATCGCGCAAAAATACATTTTCAGAAATATCCTACATATCCATCCAGTACTCATAAGGCATGTCTTTGGCCAGAGCCAATCCCCCCTGGGCACCCGCATAAAGCGGGTTGTCAACAATGGATATATTACAAGGCCCCATCTCCGACAACGCCTCCATCAAATAGGTATCTATACCGGCAATCTGGCTGCAACCACCTGCCAGGATAATGTTATTACGCACCTGATCCTGATATTCCGGATCAAAACGGGCAATCATGTCCATGGCTGTCTCGGCAATAGCAGGAAGAATGCTCTCACAGGCGCGGCGCATCTCGCTGGTAATATCATGAACAACCGGACGGCCCTCAACCCGCGCCTCCACCTCAAGCTGGGTCAGTGAATCACCGACAAAACCGTGCTCCTCCTTGAAGGAGCGGATAATATTCATATTAAAATCGGCATCAGGATAGCGTTCGGTCAGCAATCCCAGCAGCTGTTCATCAATGTAGTCACCTGCAGTTGTCAAACTGCGCTGGTCATCCACACTGGGCATGGTGCCGTGCATGATGCAGAAATCGGTGGTGCCTGCGCCCATGTCGATAATCATCGCGTTGTCCAGCGCACCCATGCCATAGGCAACCGCAAACGGTTCAGAGACAACGATCAGCTTTTCAGCATAGTCGGCAATGGCCTCCCTGATGGCCCGCTTGTTGACCTTGAGCGCCTCGGCCGGCACACCCACGGCAGCAAAGATCTTCTGGCGCGGCCGTGGCTCAACCAGGCTGATCAGATGACCAATCAGTTCAGCCACGGACTCCTCGTCCTTTTCGGTACCCGACTTGATCACCCCATGGGCCAGCGGCCGAACCACATCCAGCGACAACCGGTGCTCTTTCACCTCATCCCCAAACAGCACTCGATCACCCAACATCTTTCTGGCAACAAAGTCCTTTGGCCAGCCGACCAGGCTCTGCACCCATTTGCGTTTCCCGTTACTGGCCGCGATGGCTGATCGGGAAGTACCCAGATCAATACCAATACGCAATGCCTTGTCCTGCTGGCTTACCTTAACTTTCGGCATAAATATTACTCCCCTGTTCAGGCCGTTGCCTGTCTTGTTGCCTCAACTGGTTCAGATACGAGAGGATACCCCTCTCCAGCGCTCCCGCTATTTTATCGCGATAAGCAGGTTTTGCGAGACGGGCTTCCTCTCCAGTATTGCTGATACAGGTCACCTCGGCAAGTACGGCAGGGGTCTCCGCCCCGAGAAGTATCACAAACGGGGCGGTTTTGACACCGGCGTTGACAATATTGCTGTTCTGGCGACTCAGGGTATTGTAGACATTTTTTTGTATATGTGACGCCAGCTTTCGGGATTCCTGCTGCTTCAGCGCATCACCGAGTTCGTTGATAAGCTCATTGAATTCGGTCACTGCGTAACCCGAGTGATAATTCTCTTTTTTTGCGACCTTCATACTCTGGTCATCAGCAGGAGGTCCAAAATAGTAAGTCTCCACGATCGTCAACGGACTGTTCGGAATGGTATTCAGATGAATCGATACCAGCAGATCGGCATCATGCTCCCTGGCATATTCAACCCGGTGCTTGAGAGACAACGTAACATCCGAATCCCTGGTCATAATGACGTTGATACCCTCCTCATCTAGCAGTCTGTTGTACAGCAAACGCGCGATTTTCAGGGTAATATCTTTTTCCATCAACCCGTTGGTGCCGATAGCACCCGGGTCCTCCCCACCATGCCCGGCATCAATAACAATCGTGCGAACCCCGAGACCGAACAGATCTGCAATAGCAACCCCCGGCTGGTCAAACAACGCTTGGTAGTCTCCGGCGCCAAAAACCGGTCCCGCTACCGTTTCACTCTTACCCGCCATTTTGTCAGCTGGCGGTAATACCGGGCCTTTTCCCGAAAAAAAACCACTCCGCGGGGACAAAAAACCCGTCAAGTTCCCCTCTTTTATGGGAACTACTCCGGCATTCGCTTCTGTAATCAAGGGTGGCAAGCCCTTGTTCCGATCGCCGGCAACATATCTGGCTTTCTGAATTTCCACAGACGAGACAAAATTATCAGCATCCCGGAAAACGGTATGCACTAAAAAACCGGTCAGGAGCAGTAGTACGGCAAGTACGCCAATACTTATACCGCGCCGAGCTCTGCTGCGGGGCTGCTGTTCAGGGCGCGGCAGCTTGCCCGAGCCCGAATTGTCCCGATAGACACCATACAGTATCGTTGCTTTGGAGGCTCGCTGGTGGGCTTTCTTATAACTACTCATAAATATTCGGAATATCTCTAAGATATCAACGATATCTTACCTTTTTTTCATAATGACATGAACCAGCTCAAGCGAACTGTCGCATATTTGTCCGCTGAAAAAAACATCACGGACATAAACATAAAAGGAATACATGAGAATTCGAACACAGAACTGACGCCGCTATCGCGAAAAAAGTGCATTTTTTAGAGGTGCCCGGATATTGCTGCCGGATTCATACCAACATATTCCGCCATTCCCAGACCGGCAAGAAACAAATACAATACGGAAAACCTGTCAGTCATGGATACGAATGCTCGACTTTATAGATCACCTGATTCAGCGTTACCAGAGCGTGGCAAAATGGAAACCCGGCAGCGAAGGCCAGCCCTCCTCCTATGAGAACACCCTCGCCTCGCTGACACTGGCAGAAGCGGCGCTGCGCAAACTGCAGATCAACCGGGACTATCCACAGCACAAACCACAAATTGCCGTTATCGGTCCGACCCAGGCAGGAAAGAGCACCGTGGTCAACCTGCTGCTGGACAAACCGCTGGCGGGTGTCAGCGCACTGGCGGGGTTTACCGTCCATCCGCAGGGATTCTGTCTGGGCAACTGCGCTGACGAATATGAGTGGCTACGGCAGTTTTTCCCCGGTTACGAACAGCGCACTATCTCCGATCTGGCGTCTGCACCCTACCATGCATACGCTCTGGTTGAAGCAGGTGAAGGACCATTACCCCCCGGCATCATCTGGGATACGCCGGATTTCGACTCCATCGACGCCAGCGGTTACCGGGACGCCGTCCTGCGCACCGCCGCCCTGGCGGATCTGTTGTTGCTGGTGGTCAGTAAGGATAAATATGCCGACCAGCGGGTCTGGGATACGCTCAAACTTCTGCTTCCGCTCAACAAGCCACTGGTGGTCTGTATCAACAAACTCAGCGAAGAGTCCCGACCGGTTATTCTGAACTCTTTTCGCAACCACCTGCGGGAAGCGGACATCGCTGCTGACAAATTCCCCATCTGCATCCTCCCCTATCAGAAAAACCTGGATGAATCCGGCCGGGGCATCGATCCCGGTCAGGCTGAACTGCTGCGCAACCAACTGACCGATTCACTCTCCGGCATCGAACGCAGCAGCCAGCAGCACTACACCTGTGAGTTCATCGATCAGCACTGGCAGGAGTGGATCAGCCCGATTCTTGCAGAACACGCCGCCGATGAGGCATGGAAAGAGATGGTCGAGCAGGCCATAGAGGCCGCGCTGAACGACTACCGCCGCGACTATCTGGATCACCCACAGAATTACGAAACCTTCCAGCAGGCGATCGCAGAGCTGTTGTCATTGCTGGAGATCCCGATTCTGGCCGACTCACTCAACAAGGCACGTCAAGCCATCACCTGGCCGCTGCGCCAAATCATCGGCGCCGGAAAATCCCTGTTCGGCAAGCAGCAAACCGCCGAACTGCGCGACAGTAACCAGGAGCAACGGTTACTGAACCAGATCTGTCACCACACCCTGGTTCACCTGGCAGAAGAGTCGTTGCGAATCAGCGAAACCGAGGCTGGGCAGGAGAGCTGGTGGAAAACCATCGCCCGCACTCTGCGCAACGAACGACCGGAGATTGAACAACATTTCGCGCAGGCAGTAACAGACTATCAGCAAAAATTTCAACCGGAAATTGAACGCAGCGCCCGAAGCCTGTATGAACAGCTTGAAAAACAGCCCGCCACACTCAACAGCCTGAGAGCGGCACGTGTTACCACCGATGCAGCCGCCGTGGTGCTGGCGGTAAAATCCGGCGGCCTGAGCCTGCATGATCTCATCGTCGCCCCCGCCATGCTGTCACTGACCAGCATGCTGACCGAAAGCACGCTGGGACGTTACATGGACAAGGTGGCGACGGAACTGAAAGAGCGCCAACTGGAGATGGTCAGCAGCAAACTGTTTGCCAGCTTGCAGCAGGAGATCATCCATCTGAAGGAGCGGGCCGATCCCGCCCGGCGATTCCAGATTTCGGCCGAAGAACTTGCGGCCGCAGAACAGAAACTGAGAGAACTAAAAGATGGCAACTGACCAACTCCATCAGTTTTACCAGCAGGCCAGCACTTGGGCAGAACAGGCACAGAAATCCGGCTGGCTGTCCGAAACAGATGTGGAGAAAATAAAATCTGTAGAGGCGCGCACCCCCACAGAACTGTTTGAAAACGGCACCCAACGCCCGCTGGTTGTGGCCTTTTTCGGCGGCACGGGTGTTGGTAAAAGCAGCCTGCTCAATCGTCTCGCAGGACAGGCCGTCGCCCGCACCGGCGTCGAACGCCCCACCTCCCGCGAAGTCACCATCTACGTTCACAAATCGGTGCAGATTCAAAATCTGCCCGAGGAGTTCCCGGTCGACAAGGTCAAGATCGCACTGCACCAGGAGGAGAAAAATCATGACATCCTCTGGATCGACATGCCGGACATCGACAGCGTCGACACCAGCAACAAAGAGCTGGTGCTCGAATGGCTGCCACACATCGACGTGCTGATTTATGTGGTCAGCCCCGAGCGCTACCGGGATGATCGCGGCTGGCGCCTGCTGCTCGAACACGGTCATCGCCATGCGTGGCTGTTCGTCATCAACCAGTGGGACAAGGGCCAGGAGTCACAGCGGGAAGACTTCACCCGATTGCTGAACGAGGCTGGTTTCAAACACCCCATCGTCCTCTGCACCGACAGCCGCGAAAAAGATCATGCCCCCGACGATTTTGAAAAACTGGCGCAAACCATCCGCTCGCTGGCAAACGCCCACACCATCGAACAACTGGAAACCCGCGGCATCTCACTGCGCATGCAGGAGCTACGCAAAACGCTGCAACAGATCGTAAAAAGAATCGGCACTGATGAATCATTTTCAACCCTGCAGCAGCGCTGGCAGGAGATATGGGAAACCGCGTCTGCGGAGCTTGAACAGGGGCTGGCCTGGAAAATCGAGAGCATGGCCGAGAGCTTTGCCACCCGGGATGCCGGTCTGCTTCAACGCTTCAAAAAAAACGAACCCGAACAGCCAACCAGAAAACCCACCGTTGATACAGAGGAGATGTGGGACAGCTGGGCACAAACCCGGCTGAACGATGCCCTCGACAACCTGATCGTCGAAGCCGACGCCCAGGCAATTCCCACCGCGCCCCTGCGCGCAGAACTGCCCGAAATTCGCAACAACGCCAAGGGATGGCTGGAGAACCACCTGCAAACATCACTGCGCGCCGCCCTGCTCAAACCTGGCACCGCGTTACAACGTTTCATCTACCGTACCACCGGCGTGCTGGCAACCATCCTGCCACTGGCCGCATTGAGCTGGGTTGGCTACAGGGTATTCGTCGGCTACTACCACAGCGCCGTGGCCCCTGAACAGTACCTTGGCATCAACTTCACCACACACAGCCTGCTACTGGTTCTCACCGCCTGGTTAATCCCCTGGTTTGCCCATCGCAAACTGAAACCCTCCCTGCAAAAAGCCGCCCTGCGCGGACTGCAAACCGGCCTCAGCAACGGCCTCTCGGAGATCGACACCCAAACCCGAAAAATTATCGAAAAACTACGCCAGAAACAACAGCAGCTTTGCCAACAGAGCGAACAGATTCTGCAAAAATATTCCGCTACAGAGGCCGCGCCTCAACTACTCGACAACGAAACACTGACCAGAATGCTGGTAACGGAACCGGAACAAAACAGAACAAATCCGGAAACACCAGGGGAGGAAACCCGCCAACCGAACAGTTCAACCGGATAGTCCGAACGATACACTGAAAAAAACCGGAAATTGTGCAAAGTTACGGGGTGATTACCATCCGGCGTGGAGAACTTTGGTTGAAATTATTGGACATCATCCAGCACATGTAACCTTCCGGCTTGTCGACAGACAGATTGGTATCCTGCCAAGAAACAGCACAAAATATTTTTTATCCTTTGCCATTGGAGCCTGTCACCCCTTTTCCATAGAAGGGTTCAAAAACTTTGTAACTACCCACTGAGTAGTTACAAAAATGCTGCTTTCGTGATGGGGTCCACATAAAAGGCTCTGGTCAAAGCTCTTCGTGGAACCGATAATTACAGCCATGTGCTAGATCCGCACCTTCATGTCCCTCCCGACCACCGACGCTGTTCAGGACTGCCCACATGAGGCCTGCATTGTATGGACACACTCCCCTCATATTGCTCTGTTTTGACAATCATGCCTGGCGCTCTCGTGCACTCGATAATGGACCCCTCCCGACTGATACACGCCCCGTTTTTTTTCAGGGGCTCCCCCTCCTGATGACCGCGATTCATCTTCAGGAACAACCTCCTGTGCCATCCCCTTACCTCTCTGGCATCGGTGTCTCATGAGGCAAATGCACCTCTTCTATCTGACCGGCAGCCGGGTCTTTGTAGGTTTTCAGGGATATTTTGTCCTCTGCCCGGGCAACGATGGTGGTGATGGTGGCGTCTCCGGTGACATTGACGGCGGTGCGCATCATGTCGAGCAGACGATCGACGCCCATGATCAGCGCGATCCCTTCCACCGGCAGGCCGACCTGGTTGAATACCATTGCCAACATGATCAGCCCCACACCGGGTACGCCGGCGGTGCCGATTGAGGCCAGCACAGCCATGCCGATAACGGTGAGATAGCCGGTAATACCCAGATCAATCCCGTAGACGTTGGCGATGAATACAGTCGCCACGCCCTGCATGATAGCGGTTCCATCCATATTGATGGTGGCGCCAAACGGAACTACGAAAGCGGCGGTGGAGTTGTCCACACCGAGCCGCTTTTCCACTGTGCGCAGGGTCACCGGGATAGTGGCGTTGGAGCTGGAGGTGCTGAAGGCGAAAATCTGGACGGTGCGCATCTTTTTCAGAAACACCAGTGGATTGACCCGCCCGAGCAGTTTCAACAGCAGCATCAGGGTACCGGTCATGTGCAGCAGCAACACCACGGCCACTACGCCAAAATAGCTGATCATAGGCAGAATCATTCCCAGTCCCTGTTGTGAAAAGGTCTTTGCCATCAGCGCAAAGACGCCGATGGGGGCAACATGCATCACCAGGTTGACCACCTCCATCATCACGTCATTCATCTTTTCCGCTCCTTCCGCAATAGAGCGCCCACGCTCCCCTATCATCAGGATGCAGATAGCGAACAGGATGGTAAAAAAGATGATCTGCAACATGTTGCCGTTGGCGTAGGCGGCAACTGGATTGGTGGGTATCAGATCGATAATTACCTGACTCAGTGGCGGTGCGGGGGGGGCAACAAATTCACTCTGCCCGGCCTGTTGCATATCAAACCCTTCACCCGGCCCCACCACCACGGCAACAGTAATCGCCAGGGTAATGGCCAGTGCCGTGGTCAATATAAACAGCAGAAATGCCCTGACCCCGACCCGGCCCAGCGTATTGACATCCCCTATGCCACAAACACCACAAATCAGCGAGAAGGTGACCAGCGGCACAACCAGCATCTTCAACGCATTGATAAACAATGCACCAATCACATGAAAAAGTCCGTTTACCAGATAGTCCTGAACAAAAGCCACCTCTTTGGCAAAGAGGTTGATCAGGCTGCCGACAACCAGCCCGCAGATCATCCAGATCAGAATTTTGGTTGTCATATTGTTATTCTTCTGCGCCACCATAGACTCCTCACTTACGTATTGATAGAGAGAAAACGATGATAGCACACCCCCTCGACCGGCTTTTACCAGGCAGAGAGAACGGCGTAATTTTGGTTATACTGTCCTGACTTATCAAAATAATGAATATATCAGCCATGAACGTGAACGACATCGACCTGCAGAAACCAGAACTCTACATCAACCGCGAATTGAGCCTGCTGGAGTTCAACCGGCGGGTGCTGGAACAGGCCAAGGATGAAGCGACTCCCCTGTTGGAGCGGCTGCGCTTCCTGTGCATCTCTTGCACCAATCTGGATGAGTTTTTCGAGATCCGCGTAGCCGGGCTGAAACAGGTTGTCGAGCTGGGTTCGACACAGAGCGGGCCGGATGGCATGTCACCGCTGGAAACGCTGAAAGCGATCAACGTTTGCACCCGGCAGCTGGTGGAGGAGCAGTACCGGGTGCTGAATGAAGTGCTGATCCCTGCCCTGGCCGAGGAAAATATCCGCTTCATTCGCCGCAGTGAGTGGACACCCGCACAGGCGCAGTGGCTGCACCATTTTTTTCAGCATGAGCTGTTTCCGGTTATCAGCCCCCTGGGGCTGGATCCATCCCACCCCTTTCCGCGCATTCTCAACAAGAGCCTCAACTTTATCGTCTCCCTGAAGGGCAAGGACGCCTTTGGACGCAACAGCGGCATGGCGGTAGTACAGGCACCGCGCGCCCTGCCCCGCATCATTCAGCTGCCGCCGGAGATCGAGGGCAACGGTCCTTATGACTACGTGTTTCTCACCTCCATCATCCATGCCTATGTGGACGAGCTGTTTCCCGGCATGAAGGTGGAGGGCTCCTGGCAGTTCCGGGTGACACGTAACAGTGATCTGTTTGTGGATGAAGAGGAGATCGATGATCTGCTCAGGGCGATGGAGGGCGAACTGGCCTCACGGCGCTACGGTGATGAGGTACGCCTCGAGGTAGCCCACAACTGTCCCGAAAAAATGGTGGATTATCTGCTGACCCAGTTTGAACTGACCCGCGATGATCTCTATCAGGTCAACGGCCCGGTCAATCTCAACCGCATGCAGGCGGTATGTGATCTGGTGGATCGCAGCGATCTCAAATTCCCGCCGTTCACCCCCGGCCTCCAGGAGCCTCTTGCTCACGAAACCGATATGTTCGAGCTGCTGCGCAAGCGCGATATCCTGCTGCACCATCCGTATGAATCCTTTGTTCCAGTGATCGACTTTCTACGCCAGGCAGCGGCTGACCCACAGGTATTGGCAATCAAACAGACCCTGTACCGCACCGGCGCCGACTCACCGGTTGTGAATGCCCTGGTCAAGGCAGCCCGGGCCGGCAAGGAGGTAACAGTCATTATCGAGCTGCGGGCACGCTTTGACGAGCAGGAAAACATCACGCTGGCCAACCGTCTGCAGAAGGC
>Ga0256839_1004165_pt1 | contig 14313 bp, 11 predicted proteins | sample 354166metaG_FD_185968 | JGI IMG/M metagenome (GOLD analysis project Ga0256839, IMG submission 185968) | Hydrothermal vent microbial communities from Mid Atlantic Ridge, Atlantic Ocean - 354-166 | ecosystem: Environmental > Aquatic > Marine > Hydrothermal vents | place: Atlantic Ocean: Mid... | reverse complement strand
CTTTTCAGACCCGCCTGAATATAGATCCGCCAAATTGGTCGGTGCGGGCTTTTCCAGATCGAGCAGTAGTTCAGGCAATAGATTATCAATCAGGCGCTGTTTGCGGGCTCTTAGTTTAAGCCCCTTTCTACGCCCAAAAAATGAGCCGGGGCGCCGATTTTCGCCACGCCCCGGCTGTGAAACTGTCTTATCGGTCACGGGATCAGACTTCTGCTTGAAGTTTTTCTACCAGATCTGTTTTTTCCCATGAGAAACCACCATCTGCATCAGGAATACGGCCAAAATGGCCATAGGCCGAGGTACGGGCATAAATTGGTTTGTTCAGATCAAGATGGGTGCGAATACCGCGAGGAGAAAGATCCATTACCTTGGCAATGATCTCTTCCAACCGAGCCTCAGGCACGGTCGACAGACCACCGGTATCAACATAAATCGACAATGGTTGAGCAACACCAATCGCATAGGACAATTGAATGGTGCACCAATCGGCAAAACCTGCGGCAACAATGTTTTTTGCCAGATAGCGGGAAGCATAGGCAGCAGAACGATCTACTTTAGTCGGGTCTTTGCCGGAAAATGCGCCGCCGCCATGCGGTGCGGCACCGCCATAGGTATCAACAATAATTTTTCGGCCCGTCAGACCGGCATCGCCATCCGGGCCACCGATTACAAATTTCCCGGTTGGGTTTATATGCCAGGTCGTATCATTGGTAATCCAGCCATCCGGCAGGGTATCTTCGATATAGGGACGCACCAAATCCGACACATCGGCGGAGGTCATATCCGCATCAAGATGCTGGGTGGAAAGTACAATGGATGAAGCACGAACCGGCTGACCATTTTCATAAACCACGCTGACCTGGCTTTTGGAGTCCGGTCCAAGCTGGGCAGCCTTACCGGATTTACGGGCGCCGGCCAGAACTTCCAAAATCTTGTGCGAATAAAATATCGGCGCTGGCATTAATTCGGGCGTCTCACGACAGGCATAACCAAACATTATACCCTGATCACCCGCACCTTCATCTTTGTTACCGCCGGCATCAACGCCTTGGGCAATATCAGCAGATTGCGCATGCAGGCAAATATCAACATCGGCGGTATTCCAATGGAAGCCGTCCTGCTCATAACCAATATCCTGGATTGCATCACGTGCGACCTGTTCAATCTGATCTTTGGTTATACTTTCAGGGCCCCTAGTCTCACCGGCAATAACTACTTTATTGGTGGTGGTCAGGGTTTCGGCGGCAACGCGCACATCCCAGGGGCTCATGCCCTCGGCAAGAGCCGTTCTAAAAAACAAATCAACAATTTCGTCTGAAATACGGTCCGAGACTTTATCGGGATGACCTTCTGAAACGGATTCACTGGTAAATAGATAATCTTTGCGCGACATAATTTTCCCTCGCTTAGCTGGATTTGGGACGCAACAAGCTGAGGAGCCAAACACGTCCAACGCGCAACCTCTATTGAGCAAGGCTTTCAAGGTCAAGAAAATTATCCAATCCACCCGGCTAAATGGTTGATGGGCAAATATTTTGGAGAAATATCCGCAATAGGTGGCTGGTTTATGCCAGGGCTGCATAAAAACAGCCCACGATCTTAATTAAAAATCGCAGGCCAAATTTTGATACCAAATTGAACGAACTTTACTCGTCTTCGTCACTCAGGGTTTTAACCAGATCAACAATTTTACGCCGGACTTTTGGATCCGATATTTTTACAAATGCACGGTTTAACTGCAAGCCTTCCGAGCTGGAAAGAAAATCCACTACATATGTTGTTGAATTTTCTTCAGCCATTCCTGTAACAGACTGGGTGCCGGATGGGGCATCTTCAAAGAAAAATGCAACGGGAACAGTTAGAACATTTGCAATTTGCTGCAAACGACTGGCACCAATTCTATTGGCACCTTTTTCGTATTTCTGGATTTGCTGGAATGTAATTCCAAGTGCGTTGCCCAATTTCTCCTGGCTTTGTCCAAGCATCGTGCGACGCAACCTTACGCGGCTGCCCACATGAATATCAATCGGGTTTGGTTTTTTAACGTTGTCAGACATTGTAGTTTTATTTCTCTTTGCCGAAGCTCTGATACAATTCTCAAAGCGCGGTGGGTTGCATTCCGGTCGTCAGCCCTCAAAGCTTTGGGCACTGATGACAAGGCATTTGTGCGATATAATGCACAAAACAGTGAGGGCAATTAGGGTTGCTATTCTCACCGTGAACAATCATTGCCTGCTGAATAGATAGCTGTCAATGCAGCTTAAGGCGCCGTGAGCGTTTACCAAAGGTTAGAAGCGAGAAATATATCAGCAAAATCAATAGGAAAGGCAGGTTGCCAAATCGCGAAAATACTGTGCTTTCTAGCGCCACTGGAAGGGGTCTGTCGATGACCCCAACCTGACCGAGTGGTATAATTCCTAAAACGCGCCCAAAAGAATCAGCAATGACCGAAATTCCTGTATTGGCGGAACGTACCAGAGGCAAGCCTTCCTCGAGAGAGCGAATAAGCGCCTGACGCAAATGTTGATAGGGCCCAGGCGTATCCCCATACCATGCATCATTGGTCAGATTAACAATCCATCCTGGCTTTTCACCCGTACCGCGCACCTGGCCCGGGAATATAACCTCGTAGCAAATGAGAGGTAATATTGGAGGGGCATTGGCCAATTTGATGTGCCGTCTTTGATGGCCGGGGGTAAACCCACCGCGCAATCTGGTCAGTTGCTGCACGCCCAATGATTCCAGCAGAGACTGGAACGGAAGATATTCACCGAATGGAACCAAATGCACCTTATCTTGAGCGGCGATAATTTCGCCCTCGCCATTGATCACATAGAGCGAATTGAACGTATAGCCGGTGGTTTGACCGGTTATCGGAGGTTCGGTTCGCATCGCACCGGTGATCAAAGTCGTACTTGATGGAAGAAGGGCGGCGATTGCTGCAATGGCGGTACGATTGCGGGTTAAAACAAAAGGAAATGCCGATTCCGGCCAGATAAGATGGGTGATGTCATTGATCGGCCTCGCATCCTTTGAGCCCGAATTGGCTGACAAGGAAATATAGCGATTGAATATTTCCATCGCTTTTCCTTCCTGCCATTTTTCAGCCTGAGAAATTCCCGGTTGGACGACCCGGATCATAGTTTTTTCCACCACCGCATCTGTCGCACCGGAAAGCCGCCACACACCGAACCCGATATGGGCCGAGCCGATTATAAGGGCGACCAGAAATAATATTCCTATTCTTCTGGGGCGCATGGAGGAGGAGGCTGCAAAAATTCCCGGCGTTGAAAACACCAGCAATGCCAGGGGCGTTATGCCATAGAGCCCCAATATGGATGCGGACTGCATCATGGTTGGGTTGGGCATCGCAGCAAGGCCAATTACATTCCACGGAAAGCCGGTAAGAACAGTACCGCGCAAATATTCTACCAGCGAAAGACCTGCCGAAAGCGCAATAATGCGCCGCCAGCCATCCGCCCAGAATATTCGGGCAATGGCAGCACCCAACCCCCAAAAGAGCGCCAGACCTGCGGGAAGCGCAACTACCGCAAATGGCAGCATCCAGATAAATTCGTCACCATCGACCAGAAAGGCCATTCCAAGCCACCAGAGACCGGCAAGGAAATATCCAAAGCCAAACAACCAACCAATGCGTGCTGCTGGCATCAGCCTTTGAACAATACCGGCATCTACTGGCCCTGTCGTTCCATCAATCAGCCAAACCAATATTGGCATGGTCACAAATAATATTGGAAAGAAATCAAATGGCGGCATGGCAAGGGCCGATAATGCACCGGCAATAAATGCAATTAATGCCGCGCGCCAGCCCCATTGAACAATGATCCAGCCAGCGATGCGTTCAATTTTGGAACTAAATTGCAGGCTCCCGGCCATATAAACGAATCACCCGTTACAGTTCGATGTTCTTGCCTGCATGTGTAGTGCACCTGTATAAAACTGGCAACGGGATTTGTTTCCCTTAGGGCATGCCTGGAACTTTAGTGAGAATTGGCTATTCAAGGCTATTTCAAGAAAATATTACATACCGTGAATATGTTTTATGCTAGGGAATACAAAACCAAATCAACGGGACTAAATCAGATGATTGATCAATTTGTATCGATGAATGAAAGCAAAATCAGGCTTGGTGTATTTATCACCCTGTTCGTTATATTTGCGCTGAGCGAATGGCTCAGGCCGCGCCGTCCTTTAACCGCAAAAAAAACCAACCGCTGGTTCACCAACTGGACAATTGTAGTGCTCGATTCGCTTATGGTACGACTTCTGTTTCCGATGGTTGCAGTGGGGGCCGCCCTTTGGGCGCAGGCTAATGATTTTGGGCTGCTGAATGTATTCAATGTACCTTTTGCCATTTCTGCAATTTTTGCATTTTTCTTTCTGGATTTCTCCATCTGGTTCTCGCATCTGGCGTCGCACAAAGTACCGATGTTCTGGCGCATTCACCGGATGCACCATTCCGATGTTGATATTGATGTATCCACTGCATTGCGGTTTCACCCGATTGAAATTGCGCTTTCCATGCTGTTTAAAATGGCCATTGTGGTTGTACTTGGTGCGCCTGCCATCGCGGTTATCCTGTTTGAAATCGTGTTGAATGGTGGCGCCATGTTTAACCACTCAAACACCAAGCTACCGCTTTGGCTCGATCGCTATCTGCGCTGGTTTATTGTAACGCCGGATATGCACCGGGTTCATCATTCGATTATCCATAATGAAACGGATTCCAATTACGGCTTTAATTTTTCGTTCTGGGACCGGATGTTTGGCACCTATATTGACCAACCGGCCAAAGGCCATGATGATATGACCATTGGCTTGGCTGAATGGCAGAGTGACAAACCCACCCGGTTGGACTGGACGCTGATGGTGCCTTTTAGGAAATAGATTTCTCCAGTTTCTGGCAACAAAAACGGCCAGGCAATTTTATCGCCTGGCCGTTTTCATTCTTCTGTTCTGGAAAAGATTACAGCTCTTTTTTAGAGAAATACCAGTCAGTATATTCATACCCTTCAGAGGCACGCTTTTCTGCATCAGCAGCCGTTGCCGGCGGCGGCACAATTACCTTGTCGCCCTTTTTCCAACCTTCAGGTGTAGCAATTCCATTTGCATCAGAAATCTGCAAAGCTTCCAACAAGCGAACAAATTCATCAATTGAGCGGCCATTGGTCATTGGATAATAAACCATCGCCCGCAAAATGCCTTCAGGATCAATCAGGAATGTTGCGCGCACGGCTGATGTATCCGATGCACCGGGCTGGATCATTCCATAGGATTTAGCGACCTCCATGGTCAAATCAGCAATTATTGGAAACTGAATTTCCATGCCGAAATTTTCCTTGATGCTGCGCATCCATGCGATATGGGCAAAATGGCTGTCGATCGAAAGACCAAGCAATTCACAGTTCAATGATTTGAATGTTTCAAAATGGTTTTGAAACGCCATGAACTCTGTGGTGCATACAGGGGTAAAGTCTGCCGGATGAGAAAACAGGATCAGCCATTTACCCTGATAGTCAGATAGTTTGCGCGGACCATCTGTGGTGGGTGCATCAAAGTCTGGTGCCGGCTGGTTCAATTGTGGGAATGGGTTGATTACTGCGGTTTCTTCGCTCATGGAATTTCCTTAATAAATTATTACATTAGATTATTCTAATATAGCAATTTTGTCAGAGCACTCAATATCTACGATAAAACTAATTGTCGCAGTAAACAGAAAAACACGTCCTTCCATTTTAAAGGTGGAAATTTGGCTCCAATGCCGCATAGTTAGGCCATGAAACTACCTGATCTACCCGTTACAGATGTCTTAAGTCAGTTGAAGTCCACTCTTCAACGAAACAATAGCGCTGTGCTTGTGGCACCACCCGGTGCCGGTAAGACAACTCTGGTTCCGCTGGCTTTGCTGGATGCCAAATGGCGGCGCGATGGGCGCATTATCGTGCTTGAGCCTCGCAGAATTGCCGCGCGTGCAGCCGCCAGACGTATGGCATCGCTGCTTGGTGAAAAAACCGGGGAAACAGTTGGTTACCGGGTTCGCATGGAGAGTAAAGTTTCCAATGCGACACGAATAGAAGTTGTCACCGATGGCGTATTTTCCCGAATGATCCAGGATGACCCGGAACTTTCGGGTGTTGCTGCTGTGCTGTTTGATGAATTTCACGAGCGCAGTCTAAACAGCGATTTTGGCCTGGCGCTTGCCCTGGATGTGCAGCAGGGCTTGCGCGAGGATTTACGCATTCTGGTTATGTCTGCGACCATCGACGGGGCCAAGATAAGTGAGTTTCTCAAATGCGAGATTATTGAAAGCGAAGGCCGCTCACACCCGGTTGAAATCAATTATCATGAACGCCCTCCCACGGCACGGCTTGAGCCCTTTATGATCGATGAAATAGGGGCGGCACTTGCCCAACATCAAGGCGATATTCTTGTGTTCCTGCCGGGGCAGCGGGAAATTGAAAGAGTAGCAGAGGGCCTTAAATCGCGCGTCCAGCAAAATGTGGAAATTACGCCGCTCTATGGGGCGATGGAGGGCGGGGATCAGGACCGGGCTATTCGCCCCGCGGTAAATGGCAAGCGCAAGGTAGTGCTTGCAACCTCAATTGCCGAAACCTCGCTGACAATTGACGGCATTACAATCGTCATTGATTGCGGGCTGGCGCGGTTGCCGCTCTATGATCCGGCAAGCGGATTAACCCGGCTGCAAACCCAGCGTGCCTCGAAAGCTTCAATTGATCAGCGGGCCGGACGGGCTGGAAGAACCGCGCCCGGTATCGCCATTCGGCTGTGGCGAAAGGAACAAACAGCCTCGCTTTCCGCCTATACGCAACCGGAAATTCTGGCGGCAGATCTTTCCCATCTGGTACTTGATCTCGCGGCATGGGGTGTCGACGACCCGGCCAGCCTTGTCTGGCTGAATGCGCCACCAAAACCCGCATTGAGTGAAGCGCGAACATTGCTGAAAAACCTCAATGCCATTGACGAGAACATGCGCCTGACATCGCACGGCAAAGCGCTTCGTTGCCTATCGCTGCCACCCAGAAGCGCAAATATGCTGGTTCTGGCCGCCCAATACGGTTGCCTCGATCAAGCTGCCCTGCTCAGCGTTGTTATGAGCGAACGGGGGCTCGGCGGCAATTCGAGCGATCTGGAAATCAGGTGCGAGCGCGCCTTTAGCGAAGGTGGTGCGCGGGCAAAGGCGGCACGACAATTGGCAAACAGGCTTGCTAAAAACACCCGCGCACTTAACCTGCCAGCTTCCTCATCTCAAGAAAATGCTGCCCTTTCGGTTGGCGCAATACTTTCATTTGCCTGGCCTCAGCGGATTGCGCGCAGAACCGGGCAATCTGCATCCGGCGCCGTGCGCTTCAGGCTCGCCAATGGCAGCGGTGGCGAGATTGAAGCCGAGCATCAATTGGCCAAACAGCCCTGGCTGGTGATTGGCGAATTGGCGGGCCGGGCGGGCGCTGCTCGCATTTTGTCTGCCGCAGCAATTTCGCAAGCTGAAATTGAGCAACTGCATGATGATAAAATTTGCGCCAAAGAGGACGTGATGTTTGATGTGCAAAGTGGCCGGGTAAAAGCCAAAGCGGCTCGAATACTTGGGGCTTTGAAACTCTCTGAAATAACCATCGCTAAACCCTCAGCCGCGCTGGTTGAACAGGCGCTTCTGGATGGCGTTCAAAAATACGGGACCCAATTGCTGCAATGGAATAAAGCTGAAAATGCGCTTCGCCAAAGACTGCAATTTTTACATGAATTCAATGCTGAAAACTGGCCGAATATGAGCGATGAGGCATTGCTTGCAAAACTGGATGAATGGTTCTTGCCAATTTTAGCTGGAAAATCGTCACTTGATGAAATTTCAGCCGACCTGCTGGATACCGGCATTAAAATGCTCATTGGCTTCGACCAGCATCGCAAAATTGAAGTTCTGGCACCGCTGCAGATGAAACTGGAGAATGGTGAAAAATATAAATTAAAATATGAGAATGGTGATGTTGTACTTTCGGCCCGGGCTCAAAACCTTTATGGGCTGAAAAGCCATCCAAAAATCATGCAAGGTAAAGTATCCGTTTTGATAGAGATTTTATCGCCTGCCCTAAGACCGGTGCAAATTACCAAGGATTTGCCCGGATTTTGGGGCGGCACTTGGGCGGATGTGCGCGCCGAAATGCGAGGACGTTATCCGCGCCACTTTTGGCCGGAAGATCCTGCCAATGCTGAGCGCAATGTGAGGCCAAGCCGCCGGGGAAGTCAAAAATGACACACAAAACTGACGAAAAATCCCTCGACCCGGAGAACTGGGAAGAATTTCGCTCCCTTGCCCATGAAATGCTCGATCAGGCTTTGGAGCACATGGCCACCTGCCGCGAACGGCCGGTGTGGAAACCCGTGCCAATTGAAGCTAAACAAGCGCTGATAGAACCGCTGCCGCTTGTGGCACAAAACACGAAAGAAATTGCCGATTCGATTACGGAAAATATCTTGCCCTACGGAGTCGGGAATACCCACCCGAAATTTTTTGGCTGGGTTCACGGATCTGGTACACCCGGTAATATTATTGCGGAAATTATCGCGGCCGCAATGAACGCAAATCTGGGTGGGCGCGACCATGCAGCCATTTATGTGGAGCGGCAGGTGATTTCATGGTGCCGCGAGATTTTTCAGTTTCCACCAAGATCAAGTGGGCTGGTTGTCTCCGGCACGTCGATGGCCAGTTTGATTGCGCTTAAAACTGCCCGCGATAAAAAACTGGGCGTTGATGTGCGCAACAAAGGCATTGGGGCAAAGGGCGCGAAGCTAACGGCTTATGCGTCGGCACAGGCACATGCATGTATTGGCAAGACTTTCGACATTTTGGGCCTTGGGCAAGAGGCATTGCGACCCATTCCGGTTGATAGCGAATATAGAATGGATATAGCGGCTCTTCGCGCCGCCATTGAAAAAGATATTGCCGATGGCAATCAGCCATTTTGCGTGATTGGAACCGCTGGAACAGTCAATACAGGCGCCATTGATGATTTGGCGGCAATTTCAAACCTGGCCGAACAATATGATCTTTGGTTTCACGTCGATGGTGCCTTTGGCGCACTTGGCTGGTTGTGCGATGACATTCGCCCAAAGCTTGCGGGGCTCAATCAGGCCCACTCTATAGCTTTTGATTTTCATAAATGGATGCATGTGAATTATGATGCGGGGTTTGTGCTGGTACGTGACGGGGAAGCGCATCGACGCTCCTTCAGCGCCCGCCCGGATTATCTTTCCGCAGAGGAACGCGGCCTTGCCGGTGGCAATCCCTGGTTTTGTGAATATGGTCTGGAATTATCGCGCGGATTTCGCGCCTTGAAAATCTGGTGGCAAATAAAAGAGCACGGCCTGACCAGAATCGGCCAGAAAATCTCTGATAATTGCAATCAGGCCGGTTATTTGGGTGATTTAATCAATAAAGAAGCTGAACTTGAATTGCTCGCGCCGATTGGCCTGAATATCGTTTGTTTTCGTTATTTTGCATCAGAAAAAACAGAAAAAGAGCTGGATGCTCTCAATAAGGAAATTGTTTTTCAACTGCAGGAGGGCGGGCTTGCCGCCCCCTCGACCACCATTTTAGATGGCAAGTTGGCAATTCGGGTCAATATTACCAACCACCGAACCCAACTGAAAGATTGTGAGGAATTGATAGCCGATTGTATGAAACTGGGCAATCAACTGAAATAAAACCGAAAAAATGTTCAATGTGTGAATTTCTTCACAGTCTTGAATTGCGATATCCGATAAGATGTAGTTATTGTTAAGTGCCTCGTGCGTTATTTCAGAGTCCCCATATGGAATTTAGGGATTGCATTTGTGGACTAATCCGGCCCCGGTTTTTCCGGGGTCTTTTTCTTTGTGCTTCAAAAACTTCGAGTGTTTTAAGTCCTCGATCTGTTCACGGTTTGATTGATTCGCTCCAAATGCTTTCGCTCACGGCCATTCGGGCTTTTCGACTGGCTCAAGTTTTGCGCTTCGCGTTGCTCAACGTGCAACTTGAGCAGTGCCCGGCCTTCGCGGGAGCGATGCGTTCGCATCGGGCTGCTCCTCGCAGCCTGACTGCTTCCATGTAAATATGACACAGCCTAGGGGTGACGGGAGCCGCTCAGGCGGTATTTACATCGGGCAATCTGCTATCTTCATCGGATGAATTCAGTAATTCGGGTTTTACGGGGCGCGATGGTGAAAACAGTGTGCCCTGCCCCAGGGGCAATTCAAAGCTACCAAGATGAACCGCCTGTACCTCATTCTCAATATCGCTGACGATAACCGTCAGCCCGCAGCTTTCCATTTCCTCTGAAAAGTCTGTTGCAAGTTCATCAATACTGCTTTCACCTGAAATATTCAAAAGCTCATTCACCGAAACCTTGATATTTCTAAAGCCGGCAGAATGAAGCAGCGAAGCTTCAAGATCAAAATTCTGAACATTATCCAGTAATAGAGAAAATCCCAGTTCAACCAGCCTGGAAAGACGCTCACGGCTCTCCGCATCCAACTCCGTCAGATCGGATTGCTCGATCTCAAGCACCAATGATCCGGCCAGCGCTGAATTTGCCGCCAAAAATGCATAAATATCTTCGAACGCATTTTTGCTATTCAAAGTTGCCGCCGAAACAGGACAAAACAGACCGGTTCTTTTCTGCAGTTCATTCAGGGTTCTCAAAACCCGTATTGCGGAAAACAACAATTGACCATCAAGCACCGTTGCGAGGCGTTCGTCGCGGACGAGCTTTCCCAACCGCTGTTGATCGATATAAGTGCCCTCCAGATCTCTCAATCGAAGGGTGGATTCATAAAATTCCGGCTCACGATCACTCAATTTTACAATAGGCTGCAAGTGCAACTCAAGCTCTTCGTGCTTAACTGCATGATGCAGGTGTTCTACGAGGTTGCGATTTTCAGAACTCATGGAAGGCCCGGTTGCACTGATTTCGGACAAAGCGGCGGGCGCTGCACTAAAATCATCCTGGCCAATATGTACAGGAAAAGATGGTCGCTCCCCAACTGCGATCGGTAGTTCAACCGGTTCTTTAGGTATATGGAGCGGTACAATTTTTCTTTCAGATTGTCTTTCCGGCTGCAAATTACGCGCAATTCCCCCGGAAGGTTTTTCCGCTGGAGAATTTGAACCGGGGATTTTTTCAATCTGGCGGAAAATGATCAATAGCTCTTCGTCTATTCGATGAATTGAATTCTTATTGGTTTCACAATTTAACAAAATTGTATCGACGGATTGTTCAAGCTCTGAATTATCAATGGAATTAATTTCCTCAGACAACTCATCCATACGCCTTATCAGGGCACCTTCAATGTCAGATGGTTCGCCAGCATTATCCTTAAACTCATTGAGCTCACGTTGAAGCAGGCGCTGATTATGCAAAAGATAAAGTAACAGGAAGAAAATAACGCCAATAAAAACCGACCCGGCAAAATTTACATTCAGGTAATTTTGAGCCATGAATGCACCAGATGCTGCGATCATGGCCATACAGACCACAATGAAACCGCTAATAATTCGACTTTGAAATTCGCCGTTTTTTTCCATTGCTAGCTAATCGACCTTAAACTTTTTGGGCATCAAAATTTGGACCACGAATATTCAGGAGTGATTCGCCCCCAAAATCACATCACATTACATTAAACATAATTGCGCGATATACCAAGGCTCAAGCCGGGTTCAACCGAATTTTACAAAATCTACCTGCCGCATTGTCTGGACAATGACCGCCTAGGCGTGCAAATGATGCGAAACAGCAGAAAAAGCGCTCGAAATTGATTAAAGCCCGGACATTGTACTTTTATGACCACCAATAGAGACGATTTTTCGTGCATAAACCTGAATGGGAATGTGCCTGATAATCTCAAGAATGCTGTTGTAGCAATTGGTAATTTCGATGGCGTTCATCGCGGCCATCAGGCAGTGCTTGCGATTACTAAAAATATTGCAGAATCAGAAGGCCTTCCGGCTGTGGTCATGACATTTGAGCCGCATCCACGGAATTATTTTGCTCCAGATAAGCCGGTGTTTCGCTTAACCTCCCGATCCATGAAGGCAAACATTCTCAACGCCTTTGGACTTGATGGAAATGTCATAGTGGATTTTAACCAGGAGCTTGCAAATACAACTGCTGAAGATTTTGTCTCGCATATTCTGGTTGAACGTCTTAGTGCCCGGCACATTGTCACTGGCTATAATTTTCATTTTGGCAAGGCACGTCAGGGAACGCCAGATTTTCTGCAAGAGGCCGGCGACCGATTTGAATTTGGTGTAACTACTGTGCCATCGTTTAGTGATGAGGGGGGAGAGCCTGTTTCCTCCAGTCGGGTAAGGGCAGCTCTTGGCGAAGGCAATATGATTGAAGCGGCAAGCCTGCTTGGCTATCGCTGGAATATTTCCGGCATGGTTTGCGAGGGGAAAAAACTCGGGCGGACCCTCGGGTTTCCAACTGCCAATATTGTGCTCCCGGAAAACACACAATTAGCCCATGGAATATACGCGGTGCGCGTTCACCGCGAAGATGGCAGCTTTCATGATGGGGTTGCCAGTTATGGCCGTCGCCCGACTTTTGATAATGGTGCAGAATTGTTCGAAACATTTCTGTTCGATTTTGACGATGATCTTTATGGCGAAATCCTGACAATATCACTGTTTGGGTTTTTGCGAAGTGAAGAGAAATTTCATTCAAGCAAAGCGCTGATTAAACAGATGAACAAAGACAAAGCGGATGCCCGCTCCTTGTTGTCAGGGGTAACCCCTCTGTCGGCACTGGATGGTATGATAAATTTTGGCTGAGCCTTGCAACATTCTAATTACCGGTGGAACAGATGGGATTGGACTGAAGCTGGCGCAGTCCTATGCAAATAGCGACAATAATGTTGTTGTAACTGGCCGCCGCAGCGCGGAAGATGTAAAAAGCCTGCTGACTGCACATATAACCTATATTATGGCTGATCAGGCTGCACCGGATGAAGCCGCCAATGCCATTACTCTTGCTCTGAAAAAGCTTGGTTGGAGCCATTGCGATCTGGCAATTCTAAATGCTGGCAATGGCAAGGCAGGTGATCCGCTTGAGGAAAGCAGCAGCGACTTAATCAACCGCATCGATGTGAACCTGACCGCGCCAATTCTCATTTCGCATGCGCTTGCCGATTTGCTGATGGCCTCAGCGGACGGTAAACTGGTGCTTATTGGCTCAACATCTCACAAGGGCGCTTCAAACTTCGCCTCCTATGCCGCATCCAAGGCTGGCCTAAACGGATTTGCCCGTTCACTGCGCGAAGAATGGCGCGGTAGGGTGAATGTGCAAATCATCCACCCCGGGCCAATCGCTACCAATATGCACGACAAGGCTGGTTTTGATCCGGGCTTCATCAAGCGCATTTTTCTTGATCCTGATTTTGTTGCAAGAACCTTAATTCGAAAAATCAAAAAGGGGCACTCCCCGGTTTCCATTAGTTTTTCAGCCAGAATTATTGATTATCTTACCCTGCGAAACTGGTTTTCATCATGAGAGTTTTGATCACAGGTGCGGTGGAAGGATTGGGGCGCGCGCTCTGCGTCCATCTATTGGGTAATGGTCATTTTGTTATGGCAATTGACTACAATAAGGCGGGCCTTACGGCACTTGACCAAATTTGGGGTGACCAGATTTCCTCCATTGAAGCAGATTTGTCCGACCGGGCTAATATGGTAGATCTGCTTGAAAAGCTAAAAACTGAGCCTCCCTTTGATTGGGTCATTCTTAATGCGGGGATCAGCGCCACAGGCAAGTTTGAAGATATTCCTGCCAATGCCTATCAAAAACTTCTGCTTATAAACACAGAGACGCCGATGATCATGGCCTCAGGGTTGGCAGGTTCAAACATGATCAACAAAGGTGGGTCGATTGCTTTTATTTCATCGCTTTCAAACGCAACCGGTTATCCCGGAGCCAGCGTATATTGCGCCTCGAAGGATGCAATCGCCGTTTATGCGAAAAGCATTCGCCCCGCCTGCACCAGGTTAGGTATTAATATTTTGACTGTTTATCCAGGGCCGGTTCGCACCAAACATGCAGAACGCTATGCGCCAAAAGGAACAGATGCCTCAAAACGCATGGCACCAGAGGTTCTGGCAGCTCATATCATCACCGCCTTAAAAGGAAATAATCGGAAGCTATATCCCGGTGTGGTGGCGAAATTAATCCGGGTTTTGGGTATTCTCGCTCCAAATACCGTATCCAGTTTGATGCGGAAAATTATTTATGAAAAACTCGATGATAC
>Ga0256839_1004164_pt1 | contig 14317 bp, 11 predicted proteins | sample 354166metaG_FD_185968 | JGI IMG/M metagenome (GOLD analysis project Ga0256839, IMG submission 185968) | Hydrothermal vent microbial communities from Mid Atlantic Ridge, Atlantic Ocean - 354-166 | ecosystem: Environmental > Aquatic > Marine > Hydrothermal vents | place: Atlantic Ocean: Mid... | reverse complement strand
GCTCCCAGCCGATTTGTCGAACCCTTCGAGGCTTCTCACCCTCCCTCTCTCCCACTCACGAAAAACCCCCGTGGCCATATCGACCAACGGGGGTTCTATTTAGTCTATGGCGGAGAGGGAGGGATTGACTCGGCCCCTCCATGGGCCTCGCCCTCCGGGCACGCTTCGCGCGTCCAAATCGGCTCCCAGCCGATTTGTCGAACCCTTCGAGGCTTCTCACCCTCCCTCTCTCCCACTCACGAAAAACCCCCGTCGCCACATCGACCAACGGGGGTTCTATTTTCTATGGCGGAGAGGGAGGGATTCGAACCCTCGGACCCACAAGGGTCAACGGTTTTCAAGACCGCCGCTTTCGACCGCTCAGCCACCTCTCCGGGGAAGCCAAGAAGCATAGCCAAAGGTGGCAGGCAAGGGAACTCTTGCCAAACCACGACACTCAAGTAAGCTGTGAACGCATCAAATCAACAAGGAGTCGTGTCCATGTCCGTGCAACCGATCACCCGGCCGAACACGGCCTCGCAGGCGATCAGCAGCAACAAGCTCATCCGTAACACCTACATGCTGTTGTCCCTCACCTTGGCCTTCAGCGCCATCACCGCGGGGGCCTCGGTGGTCCTCAATCTGCCTCACCCCGGGCTGATCATCACCCTGGTGGGTTATTTCGGCCTGCTGTTTCTGACCTACAAACTGAAGAACAGCATCTGGGGTCTGGCCTCGGTATTCGCCCTCACCGGGTTCATGGGCTTCACGCTCGGCCCCATCATCAACGCCTATCTCGGCCTGCCCAACGGGCCGCAGATCGTCGCCATGGCCTTTGGTGGCACCGCCGCCATCTTCCTCGGACTCTCGGCCTACGCCCTCACCTCCCGCAAGGATTTCAGCTACATGGGCGGATTCCTGTTCGCCGGCATCCTGGTGGCCTTCCTCGCCGGATTGGGGGCGATCTTCTTCGAAATGCCCACCCTCTCCCTGGTGGTGTCGGCGATGTTCGTGCTGTTGATGAGCGGCCTGATTCTGTTCGAGACCAGCCAACTGGTCCACGGCGGCGAGACCAACTACATCATCGCCACCATCGGCCTCTATGTCGCCATCTACAACCTCTTCACCAGCCTCCTCCACCTGCTCGGCGCCTTCTCCAGCGACGACTGAGCCACCATCACCGTCGGGGTGTCTCGCCACCGAGACACCCCGCGCCTTTTGTCACCCGTCTGCAAGCAAGTTAAAATGAGGGCTTCCCACGAGGACGCCCTATGCCTCCTTGCTTTTCAATCAGTTAGGTAACCACTCACCCATGGACATCGCCGAAGAGACGCTGCGCAAGAAAAACAGCTATTCCTACGACGAGTTGATCGCATGTGGTCACGGCCAATTGTTCGGCCCCGGCAATGCGCAGCTCCCCCTCCCCCCCATGCTGATGTTCGATCGCATCACCCATATCTCCGATGAAGGTGGGGCCTATGGCAAGGGCAGCATCACCGCCGAACTGGACATCAAACCGGAGCTGTGGTTCTTCTCCTGCCATTTCGAGGGCGACCCGGTGATGCCCGGTTGCCTGGGGCTGGACGCCATGTGGCAGCTCATCGGCTTCTTCCTCGGCTGGATGGGCGGCCCAGGAAAGGGACGCGCCCTGGGTGCCGGCGAGGTGAAATTCACCGGGCAGGTCACCCCCGACAAGCGCCTAGTCACCTACCACATCGACATCAAACGCGTCATCATGCGCAAGCTCTTCATGGGAATCGGCGATGCCCGCCTGGAAGTGGATGGCCGTGAAATCTACACTGCCAAGGATCTCCGCGTGGGCCTTTTCACCTCGACGGAAAACTTCTGACCCATGATGAAACCACGTCGCACCGTCGTCACCGGCATCGGCATCGTCTCCAGCATCGGCATCGGCAAGGCAGAGGTCACCGAGGCCCTGCGTAAAGGACGCTCCGGGGTCACCCGCAGTGAAGAATACGCCGAACTGGGTTTCCGTTCCCACGTCCACGCCCCGGTCCGCATCGATCTGAGCGAACACATCGATCGCAAGTTGTTGCGGTTCATGGGCGATGCCGCCGCCTTCAGCTATCTGGCAATGAAAGAGGCCGTGGAAGACGCTGGCCTGGAGGAACACGAGATCTCCAGCCCACGCACCGGCCTGGTGACCGGTTCCGGTGGGGGCTCCACCGCCAACGTGGTCCAGGCTGCAGACACGGTGCGTGAAAAGGGGGTGCGCCGCGTGGGCCCCTACATGGTCACCCGCACCATGGGCAGCACCACATCCGCCTGCTTGGCCACTCCATTCAAGATCAAAGGGGTCAACTACTCCATCAGCTCCGCTTGTGCCACCAGCGCCCACTGCATCGGCCACGCCATGGAACTGATTCAGCTGGGCAAGCAGGATGTGGTCTTCGCCGGCGGCGGCGAGGAATTGCACTGGACCATGAGCGTGCTGTTCGACGCCATGGGTGCGCTGTCTTCAAAATACAACGACACCCCCGAACGCGCCTCGCGCCCCTACGACGCCCAGCGCGACGGCTTCGTCATCTCCGGTGGTGGTGGCATGCTGGTGCTGGAAGAACTGGAACACGCCCGTGCCCGTGGTGCCAAGATTTATGCCGAACTGGTGGGCTACGGCGCCACCTCCGACGGCTTCGACATGGTCCAGCCATCGGGTGAAGGGGCCGTCCGCTGCATGCGCCAAGCCCTGGCCACGGTGGATCGGCCGGTGGATTACATCAATGTCCATGGCACCAGCACCCCGGTGGGTGACGTCCGTGAGCTGGAGGCCCTCAAGGAGGTCTTCGGCAGCCCCGAAGGGGTACCACCTCTCTCCTCCACCAAGTCGCTCACCGGCCATGCACTGGGAGCGGCCGGAGTCAACGAAGCGGTCTTTTCCTTGCTGATGATGCAACACGGCTTCATCAGCGCCTCGGCCAACATCGAACAGCTCGACCCGGCCGCCGAAGGCTTCCCCATCGTGCGCCAGACACAAGAAGGCGTGGAACTGAACTGTGTGATGTCCAACAGCTTCGGCTTCGGCGGCACCAACGCCACCCTGGTCTTCAAGCGCCTCGAAGACTGACCCTTTCGCCCCTTCCCTCTCAACAAAAAATTCAACGGACGAAAAAACGGCCTTCGGAAATCGATTCCGAAGGCCGTTTCCCGATCAGACGGGGCTGCGCCCGTCACAAACTGGACAGGTAGTCGGCCACCGCATCGATGTCACTGTCGGACAGCCGCTTGGCGATATCCGCCATCATACCGGCGGGGTCATTCTTGCGCGCCCCCGTCTTGAAGTCCTGAAGTTGCTTGACCAGGTATTCCTTCATCTGCCCACCGACGACCGGGAAGATATGGTTGTTGGGATCCCGGCCCTTGCCGTTCTTGCCGTGACAATTCACACAAGCATAGACCCCTTTCTCGGGAAGGCCGTTGTAATAGATCTCCTTGCCCTTGGCGATCTTCTTCTTGTCACCGGAGGAATGACCGAACATGGCCCGTTTGGACGACATGCTCTTCTGGCTCTGATAGAAGGCGGCGATGTCCTTGAGATCCTGCATGTCGGTCACCATGGCGGCCATGGGCGTCATGGTGGGGTTGTCGCGATGCCCCTTCTGGAAATCCAATATCTGTTTGATGATGTAGCCACCCCGCTGGCCGGCGAGATTGGGACACTCGGGATTGACACTCATGCCATCGGCCCCGTGACACCCGGCGCAGAGCTCGGCCTTGGCCTGACCCGCCTTGGGATCGCCGGCGGCCATCGCCCCCCCTGAACCCAACATCGCCCCCATGACGAGGATACAGAAAACACGCTTGATCATAGTTTCTGTCCTTCTGAATTATATTTTTAACTCAATAGGTTAGCGCGCAAGCCCGTTGCTCCTCCCACGCGCCTTGGTCAGCTTGCCAAGCTATTGTATCCAGCGGACAAGGCTTGTAAAGCCTGACATTTTCGTTTTTATCAGGGTTTTTGCAGCGTTTTCAGCTCCTCCACCCAGGCCGTGGCACCGGCGGACTCCAGCTCAGCGATCAAAGGGGCGGCTTCTTCGCTTTTTCCGCTCTGAATGAGGCCATAGGCGAGGTGATACTGTATTTCCCGACGCTGACGCCCGTCACCCACCTTGGGTAACCACTCCTTGAGCAGGCGCACACCCTTGTCCACCTCACCGAAACGGATCAACGCCCAGCCGTGGGTATCCGCTATTCCGGCGTTCTGCGGCGCCAGCTGATAGGCCTGCTCCGAGAGCTCCACTGCCTTTCGATCCCCCTTCTCGATGTAGAGCCACGCCAGATTATTGAGGGTGACGGGGTCGTCTTTGACCTCGGCGAGCACCCGCTGGTACTCGCGTTCGCTGGCCGCCGTCTCTCCCAGACTCTGCAGCAACATGGCATAACGACGCCGTGCCGCCACATCGTCGGGATGACGCTCCAAATGAGCGGCATAGGTCTTTCGAGCCCGTTGCTGTGCCTGGCCCCGGACCGTGGCCAGATCATATTTGCGCCACACCGCCCCGCTGGCCCGCCCGGCGGTGATCAGGCGTTCGTAATACTCCATCGCCTGCTGGAAGCGCCCTTGCGCCAGGGCCCAATCCCCTTCCAGCTCGACCACCAGGGGGTCCTTTGCGCCACGCAGTTCCTTCAGCCGATCACGCCATTTGCCGAAATTGGCCTGATCCTTCTCAGCGACGGCCAATCCGGCCAGTTGCTGCAACACGGCAACGTCATCGGGGGCTTGTTTCAATGCCCGTTGTAAGGCGGTACGGGCCGCTTTGCGGTCCCCTTTGGCCAGGTAGAGCCGCGCCAACAGCGAGAGCACCCGGGGATCATCCCCCATGCGCCGCGCCACTTCGATGGCCTCGTCCACCTTACCCTCCTGGAGATAGCCCTCCACCAGAAGGCTGAGGGCCCGGGGCGTCTTCTCACGTCGCAACAGCTCGATGGCGCGCTCGCCCTGGCCGCTACGCAAATAGAAGCGGGCCAGGTAGACCTTGGCATCGTCGTCCAGCTCCACTGCCTTCTGCAACAAAGCCTCGGCTTGTTTCAATTCGCCGCGTTTCATGGCGATGTTGGCCAGACCAATGTAGGCGGCGGGATTGGGCTTGCGGCGGTTGACCTCTCGATAGAGCTTCTCTGCCTGCTCGAGATCCCCTTGCAAATCATGGATACGCGCCAGATTGAAACGGGCGGTGAGGTAGTCGGGATCGGCCTCCAGCGCCGCCTGGAAGGCCCGTTCCGCTTCGTCCAATTTCTGCTGTGCCAGCAGGGCGAGGCCAAGCATGTTGTGGTAGACCGGGTTATCGCGCTCCCGGGAGATCAACTTCTGGGCAATGCGGGCGGCCTCGGCGTGGTGGCGTTCACGCATCTTGGCGATGAACAGCAGCTCGCCCATTTCCGCGTTCTCTTCGAACAACCGCTCCAGTCGGCTGAGGTCCCCCAGATTGAGGCGGGCCAGCGCCAGCTCCCGCTCGGCGATCCGAGAGCCGGGAGCCATTTCCAATGCCTTCTCGAACGATTCCGAAGAGGCCTCGAACTGCTTGAGCGCCATTTGGGCGCTGCCCCGAAGGACGTAATAGTTGGAGCGTTTGTCGTTGCCGTATTTTTCCAACACCTCCAGGGCCTCCTCCGGCTCACCGATACGGAGCTTGGCGAAGGCGAGCCACTCGGCCACCAACCAGTTGTCGGGATGTGACTGGAGATAGAGCGCCAGGTAGCGGTCAGCCTGTTCGTACTTTCTGGCGTTCAGCAACAGCATTCCCTTGGCGAAGATGGCCGGCTTGTAATCGGGGGTGTTCTGGAGCACGAAGTCCACCTTGCGCTCGGCCTCCTCCTGGCGGCCTCGTTCCAGATCCACCAAGGCGGAGAGATAGGTGGCGTAAATGTGCCCGGGCACCAGCTTCAGTACCCGGTCGATGTGTTTTTCGGCCTCGTCGAAGCGTTTCTCGGCGATATTCAACGAGGCCAGCCCCACATGCGCGGAGAGGTTGTCGGGCTCCGCCTCCAGCGCCTGCAGGTAATGGCGCCTGGCGGCCTCGTCGTCCTTCTCCGCCCGCGCGATGCTGCCCAGCATGGCGTGGGCCTCGGCCAGTCCGGCATTTCGTTTCGTCAGACCTTCCAGCAAGGCCTTGGCTTGATCCCGTTTCTGTTGGGCCAACAGCAAGCGCGCCTTGCCGAGAAGCAATTCAGGCTCTTCGGCCTGGCGCGCCTCACCCGCCTGAATCGCCTTCTCCGCGGCGTCGGGCTGATTGAGGCTGAGATACGCATAGGCCCGCCAGCCGGCCAAGGCGGCATAGGTAGTGTCATCGTAGTCGGGATCGAGGGGGAGTTGATCCAGCAGCTCCTGGCTCTTCCCTTGATAGAACAAGGCCTTGGCCAATCCCACCACCCACTGATCGGGGGAGCCCCCCAGCTGTTTGACGCGGTAGAACTCCTTTTCGGCCTCGGCACCCTTGTAGAGTGCCAGATAGGCGCGGGCAAGGATCAAGCGGGCCTCGAGGTCGCCCGGGTTCTTTTGCAGGGCGTTCTTGGCTTCGATGATGCTGGCACTGTATTCGCCGGCCTGGAAATAGCTTCGGGCCTTGTCCAACGAGTCTGCGACAACGGGCACGGAAAGGCCCATCACCAGCAGCAGGGTGAGTAATCGCACGCTTTGCATGGGTACCGCCTCGGAGTCAGTCGGTGGTGGTGATATGGAGCTTTTTCATCAGGTCGTAGAGTGTGGGACGGCTCACGCCCAGCAACTCCGCCGCCTTGGCGATGTTCTTGTCCGTGTAGGCCAAGGCCCGCACGATCGCTTCCCTTTCCGCATTGGCTCTCACCTCCCTGAGATTGAATGGCAGATCGACGCGGTTCGACTCCAGCTCCAGATCATCGACGTCGATGATGCCGGCATCGGCCATGATCACCGCCCGCTTGATCTTGTTCTCCAGTTCCCGCACGTTTCCGGGCCACGCATAGGCCTCCATGGACTGGATGGCCTCGCGACTGAAACCGCCGACCTTTTTCTTGTATTCGGATGCGTATTTTTGCAGGAAATACTTCCCCAGCAAAATGATGTCCCCGCTGCGTTCGCGCAGGGGAGGGAGGTGGATCACCACTTCACTGAGACGGTAATAGAGGTCCTCACGGAATCCCCCCTCCTGAATGAAGGTCTTGAGATCCCGGTGGGTTGCGGAGACAATGCGCACGTCCACATCGATCTCCTCGTGCCCGCCGATACGTTCGATCTTGCGTTCCTGGATGAAGCGCAGCAACTTCGCCTGCAACGGCTGAGGCAGATCACCGATCTCGTCGAGGAACAGCGTCCCCCCTTGGGCCCGCTCGATCTTGCCCAAAGTCTGGCGCACGGCGCCGGTGAAGGCCCCTTTCTCGTAACCGAACAACTCGCTCTCCAGCAAGTTCTCGGGGATGGCAGCGCAATTGATGGCTACGAAAGGCCCATCCCGGCGTCCGCTGAGGTTGTGGATCGCCCGCGCCACCAGCTCCTTGCCGGTACCACTCTCACCGAGGATGAGCACGCTGGCATCCACTGGAGCAACCTTTTCCACCAACCGGTTGACCATGGAGATGGGTTCACTGGCCCCGATGATGCCCTCGAAAACGGCGTTCTGTCCGATGGCGAGCAAGCGCTGGTTCTCACGCTCCAGCTCCCGCACTCGGAAGGCCCGATTGACCACCAGCTTGAGGATCTCCTCGTCGAAGGGCTTGAGATAGAAGTCATAGGCGCCCAGGCCGATGGCCTGGACGGCGGCATCGCGGTCATTGTTACCGGTGACCACGATCACTTTGGTGGCCGGCGAGAGACCGAGGATCTCAGTGAGCGTGGTCAGGCCGATGTCGATGTCGTTGGGGTGAGGCGGCAGGCCCAGGTCCAGCAGCACCACGTCGGGATCGAAACGACGCACCTGCTTGATCGCCGACCCCTGATCGGTGGCGAAGATCACCTCATACTCGTCGAAAAACCATTTGAGCTGGCGCTGCAGGCCGGAGTCGTCCTCCACGACCAGCAATACGCCTTTGGATTCCTTACCCATGGAAGAACGGGAAACGATCGTGCTGAAAACGGATCCTCACCGGGCCCCCTTGCCCCACAGGACGACCTCCACCGTTTGCAGGAGAATCGCCATATCGAGGAACAGATTGTAATTCTTCACATAATACAGATCGTACTGCAGCTTTTCCACGGCATCCTCGGGCGTGGCCCCATAGGGGTAAGAGATCTGCGCCCAACCGGTGATGCCCGGCTTGACCCGATGGCGCTCGGCATAAAACGGGATGGTCTCAGAGAATTGCTCCACGAACTCGGGGCGTTCCGGGCGCGGCCCGACGATGGACATCTCCCCCTTGAGCACATTGAACAGCTGAGGCAACTCGTCGATCCGGGTCTTACGGATGAAACGCCCCACCGGGGTGACACGCGGGTCGTCCCGACTGGCCCATTGTGCCCGGCCACCGCGCTCGGCATCCACCACCATACTGCGAAACTTGATCACCTGGAACAGGCGCCAATTCTTGCCCACCCGAACCTGTTTGTAGAACACCGGGCCACGGTCCTGAAGATAGACGAGCAATGCGGTGACCAGCATCACTGGCGAGGCGATGATGAGCAGTGACAGGCTGGCGACGATATCGAACGCACGCTTGAGCCCCTCCTTGACCCAGCCGTGACGAAAACCCTCCGAGAAGATCAGCCAGCTAGGATTGGTCACCTCCAAGACAATCTTTCCCAGGTGGCGTTCGAAGAACGACGGCAGATCCACCACCTCCACTCCGCTCATCTTGCAATCGAGGATTTCCTCCACCGGCAACGACTTGCGCCGCTCATCGATGGCCACCACCAACTCATCCACCTCCAAACGACGCACCAGATCGATCAACGGACCATCGGGACGGACCACCCGTTGCTCATCCACCTGCGGCGCCCGTTCCCCTTTCAGGCGCAAGAACCCGATGATCCGCCAGCCGCGCCGATCCGCCTTGCGGCGCAACTCGGTGAGTTTCTTGGCTTTCTCCCCGGTACCGATCACCAGGATCCGCCGCTTGAACTGCTCCAGATCGATGAAACGATAGAAGGCGGAACGCACCAACACCGAAGCGGCGAAGGCATATCCCATGGCAATGAGGAAGATGCCCCGACCGAGGAACAAGGAGGGAAAGACATAGAACAGAATCCCCAGCAGGGCAAAGGCCGCGGCAAAGGCGGCGATCATCCGGGCCAGGATACCATAGCGGCTGGCGCGAATATTCTTCTGGTAGAGGCCGAAAGCATAGAGGCACAACATCAACACCAGCGCCAGGACCACCGCCTTCCCCAGCAGCCCCCACCCCTCCCCCTGGGCGATGGGAGAGGCGCCGAAGCGGGTGGCATAAGCGCCATAGACCGCGGCGACGAATAACAGAAACTCACCGATCTCCAGGTACAAGAACGACTTGGAGACGTAATGACTGAACAAACGCAACATGCCGAGTATCTACCGGTGAACCTGCTCGCAGCCGGGCTGCATCAATATTGTTGGCCTCAGAAATCCGTCAGGTGATCCTTCAGCCCCCAGCCGTAGAGGGCGAAGATTTTCTGATTGGTGGCCCGCAAACGGGCGACCAGGGATTCCGAAATGGTGCGAATAATGCCATAACCGGCTCGTGGATGCTCTTCCATGAAAAGCAACAATTGCTCCTTGTCCACTTCGATGACCTGACAGTCAGTGTGCGCCACCACGGAAGCGGAACGGGGTTGGTCATCGAACAGCGCCAGCTCTCCGAACACCTCTCCCGCCTCGAGATCACATACGTTGGGAGAGGCGGTATGGCGGTCATCGATGACGATGCGCGCCACCACCCGGACCGTGCCCTTCTCTACCACGAACAACGACCGGCTCACATCCCCCTGACGGATGATTTCCTCCCCGGCACTGAACCGCCGTCGCCGCCAGTGAACCCCTTCCTCGAACGCCTCGTCCTGCAACAACTCCCGAAACACGCTCTTCATCGCCTGCCTCCAGTGACACCGATCCCGTGCACTATCGGCAAGACCGCAGGAACCTTCACCCAAGCGTCCCCTGTGTTTTGCTTCAGCGGGACGAACGAAGCGCCGATGGAAAGGCTTCCTCACCTTCCCGGCGAAGAGCCCTGATATAATGCGCGCCAATTCAGCGTTATGGCAATGTCACCGGAAGGGTCTTCGTGGAGAGGCACCGCGCCACCCACCAACTTCAGGATTTGAAATCAAGGAGATAAACCAGTGAAAGTCACTATTTTCGGATCGGGTTACGTGGGACTGGTCACCGGCGCCTGCCTGGCCGAGGTGGGCAATGACGTGGTGTGCATGGATGTGGACGAAGACAAGATCGCCATGCTCAACGCTGGGCGAATCCCCATCTACGAACCCGGGTTGGAAGAGATGGTGCATCACAACGCCGCCGCCGGTCGGCTGCGTTTCACCACCGAGGTCGATGAGGCGGTGAACCACGGCCTGTTCCAGTTCATCGCCGTGGGCACGCCGCCGGACGAGGACGGCTCGGCGGACCTGCAATACGTGCTGGCGGTGGCCCGCAGCATCGGCGAACACATGAACGACTACAAGATCGTGGTGGACAAATCCACCGTACCCGTGGGCACCGCCGACAAAGTCCGTGAAACGGTGCGCCAGGCTCTGGACGCCCGCGGTCTGCATCTGGAGTTCGACGTGGTCTCCAACCCGGAATTTCTCAAGGAAGGGGCCGCCATCGACGACTTCATGAAGCCGGACCGCATCGTGGTGGGCACCGACAACCCCCGCACCACCGAGCTGCTGCGAGCCCTCTACGCCCCCTTCAACCGTAACCGCGACCGCCTCATCGCCATGGACATCCGCTCGGCGGAACTGACGAAATACGCCGCCAACGCCATGCTGGCCACCAAGATCAGCTTCATGAACGAGCTCTCCAACCTGGCCGAACGGCTGGGGGCCGACATCGAACAAGTGCGCATCGGCATCGGCTCCGACCCCCGTATCGGCTACCATTTCATCTACCCTGGCGTGGGCTACGGCGGCTCTTGTTTCCCCAAAGACGTCAAGGCTTTGGAACGTACCGCCCGCGAAGTGGGCTACCAGGCCCAACTCCTGGAAGCGGTGGAGGCGGTCAACGAACGCCAGAAACGCAAGCTGTTCGAGAAGATCCACAACCACTTCGATGGCCGCCTGGAAGGACGCACCATCGCCCTGTGGGGGCTGGCCTTCAAGCCCAACACCGACGACATGCGCGAGGCCCCCAGCCGGGTGTTGATGGAGGCCCTGTGGGCTGCTGGGGCCCGAGTACGCGCCTTCGATCCCGAGGCGATGAACGAATGCCGGCGCATCTACGGCGAGCGGGACGACCTCGTCCTGTGCCAGGACCCTTACGAGGCCCTCGAGGGCAGTGACGCCCTGGCGGTGGTGACCGAATGGAACGTTTTTCGCAGCCCGGACATGAACCGGGTCAAGGCTCTCCTCAACCAGCCACTGGTCTTCGACGGACGCAACCTCTACGATCCCGAGCGCATGCGCGAGGCCGGCTTCGAATACTACGCCATCGGTCGTGGCAACAAGGCCGGATAACAACAGACACGACGTTTTGAAGGAGCAACATCATGCGAGAGTTGAGCGAGGTGCGGCTGGGCATCATCGGTCTGGGCTACGTCGGACTGCCGCTGGCGGTGGAATTCGCCAAGCACTTCCCCACCATCGGCTTCGACATCAACCCCAAGCGCATCGCCGAGCTGCGCGGTGGCCACGACAGTACCCTGGAGGTGAGCGACGAGGAGCTGCGGGCGGTCCCCCAATTGAGCTACAGCGATGATCTCGCCACCCTGGAAAGTTGCAACACCTACGTGGTCACCGTGCCCACCCCCATCGATCGCCACAAACGTCCCGACCTCACTCCGTTGGAATCGGCCTCGCGGGCGGTGGGCAAGGTATTGTCCAGAGGTGATGTGGTGATCTACGAATCCACTGTCTATCCCGGGGCGACCGAAGAGGTGTGCGTGCCCATCCTCGAAGAGGTCTCCGGGCTGCAGTTCAACCAAGACTTCTTCGTGGGCTACAGTCCCGAGCGCATCAATCCGGGCGACAAGGTCCACCGCCTCACCACCATCGTCAAGGTCACCTCCGGCTCCACCCCCGAGACCGCCCGTTTCGTCGACGAACTCTACGGTCGCATCATCGAGGCCGGCACCCACCCCGCCTCCAGCATCCGGGTGGCCGAAGCCGCCAAGGTGATCGAAAACACCCAGCGCGACGTCAACATCGCCCTGATCAACGAACTGGCGCTGATCTTCAACCGCCTGGGCATCGACACCCTGGAGGTCCTGGAGGCCGCCGGCAGCAAATGGAACTTCCTCCCCTTCCGCCCCGGACTGGTGGGAGGGCACTGCATCGGCGTGGACCCCTACTATCTCACCCACAAGGCCCAAGAGATCGGCTACCACCCGGAGATGATCCTCGCCGGGCGGCGAATCAACGACGGCATGGGGGCCTACATCGCCGAACAGGTGGTGAAGATGATGACCAAGCGACGCATCCCCGTAGTGGATGCCAAGATCTTGGTCCTTGGACTGACCTTCAAGGAAAACTGCCCGGACCTGCGCAACACCCGCGTCATTGACATCATCCGCGAATTCCAGGACTACCATGCCCGGGTGGAGGTCTACGACCCCTGGGTGGATCCCAACGAGGCCTACGAAGAATACGGCGTTCTCCCCGTCCCGAAGCCGGAGGAAGGGGCCTACGATGCCATCATCCTCGCCGTGGCCCACCGGCAATTCATCGAACTGGGATCCGGCGGCATCCGCGCCCTGGGCAAACCCGGCGCGGTGCTCTACGACGTCAAATCCATCCTTCCGCCCGAGGCGGTGGATGCCCGTCTGTAAACGAATTCACCAAGGAGAGATCCCATGCGAGTCCTGGTCACCGGCACCGCCGGCTTCATCGGCAATCACCTCGCCATCCGCCTGCTGGAACGGGGCGATGAGGTCATCGGCATCGACAACCTCAACGACTACTACGACGTCTCCCTCAAAGAGGCGCGACTGGAGCGGATCAAGAACCACCCCAACTTCGTGGAGATCCGCGCCGACCTGGAAGACCGCCAGCGCATCCGGGCAGTGTTCGAAGAATACCGTCCCCAGCGAGTAGTCAACCTGGCCGCCCAGGCCGGAGTCCGCTATTCGCTGGTGAACCCCTACAGCTACATCGACGCCAACATCCAGGGCTTTCTCAACATCCTCGAGGGCTGCCGCCACTTCGAGGTAGAACACTTGGTCTACGCCTCCTCCAGCTCGGTCTACGGCGCCAACACCAAGATGCCCTTCTCGGTGCATCACAACGTAGACCATCCCCTGAGCCTCTACGCCGCCAGCAAGAAGGCCAACGAACTCATGGCCCACACCTACAGCCACCTCTACGGCATCCCCACCACCGGCCTGCGCTTCTTCACCGTCTACGGCCCCTGGGGCCGGCCCGACATGGCGCTGTTCATCTTCACCCGCAAGATCCTGGCCGGTGAGCCCATCGACGTCTACAACCATGGCCGTCACAAACGCGACTTCACCTACATCGACGACATCGTCGAAGGCGTGATCCGCACCCTGGACAAGGTCGCCGAACCCAACCCCCAGTGGGACTCCGACCACCCCGACTCCGCCAGCAGTCGCGCCCCCTACCGGCTCTACAACATCGGCAACAATCAGCCGGTGGAACTGATGTACTTCATCGAGACCCTGGAAAAGGCCCTGGGGCGCGAGGCCAAGAAAAACTTCCTTCCCCTGCAACCCGGGGACGTGCCGGCCACCTACGCCGACATCGACGACCTCACCGAGGCGGTGGGCTTTCGCCCCAGCACCCCCATCGAAGAAGGCATCCAACGCTTCGTGGACTGGTACCTGGACTACTACCCCGTCGGCTGAGACTCGAACCACAGCGGCCCCCGCAACGGCAGGCTCGGCGCCGCCAGGCAACTGAGCGGCAGCCCGAGCCAGGTCTCGCGCCAACAACGACGGAACCCCAGCTCGCCGGTCATCAAGGCGGTGAAACGGCGGCTGAAACGTGGTCGACGGGCCAGGTACCGCACCACCGGGGCGGCACAAGGAAAGAGACAACGCGCCAGACGCCGGGCGGCACGCAGCTCCGGTACCAGACGCCGACGAACGGCCTGGGAATAGCGTCCCGGCGCCGTCTCTCCGCTGATGATCAACTCCGCGGCGATCTCAGCACTCAGCAAGGCATGGTAGATCCCCTCCCCCAACATGGGCTCGGCCAGACCGGCGGCATCCCCCACCAGCCACACCCCCGGCCCCTCCCAAGGCCCCCGCGCCCCATCCAGGG
>Ga0256839_1004163_pt1 | contig 14318 bp, 6 predicted proteins | sample 354166metaG_FD_185968 | JGI IMG/M metagenome (GOLD analysis project Ga0256839, IMG submission 185968) | Hydrothermal vent microbial communities from Mid Atlantic Ridge, Atlantic Ocean - 354-166 | ecosystem: Environmental > Aquatic > Marine > Hydrothermal vents | place: Atlantic Ocean: Mid... | reverse complement strand
CAGAGTTGTACCCCCACCTGGATGGGCAGAGTGTTGTGGCAGCCCAAGCAGGCGAACTGGAGCTGCCCCCTCCGCTCCACAATAGCGATGGCCTCTGGGCCGAGGTGCCGTACCAACCGCGCGTAGGTCTCGCGAAGGTCGCTGGGCAAACGGGCTTCCGCCTGCTGCAGTTCTTGCTGCGTTTTGGTGAGCTCTTCGGTCAACTTCGCAACCGCCTGTTCCTGCTCGGCAGCGTAGGCAGCAAGTTCCTGCCGGTGCCGATCCAGCTCGCGCTCGAGCTCCTCGATCCTGGCGGTGATCTGATCGACGCGTTCGAGCAGCTCGAGGGTCTCGTCTTCCAGACGACCGAGGGCAGCCTTCTGCGCGGCCTGCTCCTGCAAGAGAAGCTGGTATTCCTTGTTGTTCTTGCACTGGTTCAGCCGAACCTGCAGCTCCCGCAGACGCTCCTCCTTGATCTTGCTGTCAACCTCTCGTTCGTGGATCGTCTTGAGCAGGGCCTTCTTCTCCTGCCGAACCGATTCCAGCTCCTGCTCCCGGTCCTTCAACAGGCGCTGCCTGGCCGTTACCGACCGTCGCGATCGCTCGATCTGGTCGCGTAGACCGGCCACCCTACGTTGCAAGCGGTGCAACTCGCGTAGCACCACTTGGGGGGATTGTTCGTCACTTGTGGGCGCCGCTTCTCCCGGAATCGTCTCCTTCTCGGACATCGTCTCATCCCCCTGACCGCAATCAAACCGAAAACGGCCGCCAGCCTATGGCTGGCGGCCAGACGATCAATCGTTGACCAGCCCGAGGAACTCCTCGAGGCACTTGCTCCGCACAGGATGTTGCAATTTCTTCACCGCTTTGGCTTCGATTTGCCGCACTCGTTCGCGAGTCACCTTAAAAATCCGCCCGACTTCTTCCAGCGTGTACTGATAGCCGTCGCCAAGCCCGTAGCGGAGCTTGATGATCTCCCGCTCCCGGAAGGTCAGGGTCTTTAGCACCTGTTCGATTCTATCACGAAGCATCGCCCGGAACGCTTCCTGTTGGGGCGAGATGGCGGTGGGGTCTTCGATGAATTCTCCGAAGTAACTCTCCTCGCCATCCCCCACCGGACGATCCAGGCTGACGGGCTGCTTGGCGATACCCAACACACGGCGTGTCTCTTCCACAGGAAGATCGGCAGCCTCGGCACACTCCTCGATCGTGGGCTCTCGCCCCATCTCCTGGTAGAGCATACGCGAAACATTGCGGAGCTTGGTGATTGTCTCGATCATGTGCACGGGGATGCGGATCGTCCGCGCCTGATCGGCGATGGCACGCGTGATCGCCTGGCGAATCCACCAGGTGGCGTACGTGGAGAATTTGTAGCCTCGGCGGTACTCGTACTTGTCCACCGCTCGCATAAGCCCCGTGTTGCCTTCCTGAATGAGGTCCAGGAAGCTCAAACCGCGGTTGCGATACTTCTTGGCGATCGAAACAACCAGCCGCAGGTTGCCCTGGGAGAGTTCCCGCTTCGCCTGTTCGTACGCCTTGAATCGCTCGCGCATCTGTGCCGTGCGCCGCCGCAGGGAGCCAGGAGTTTCCAGAGTCATCATCATCAGATCGCTCAGTTCCTTCTGCAAGTTGCCGATCTCTTCCTGAGGGGCGCCACGGGCCCGAGCATTCTTGATCAGCTCCACCAGCTCATCCATTCGGGCCGACATCTGCTCGAGCCGCCGCATCAGCGGTTGGATCTTCTGGGTACGGATGGACAACTCCTCGATCAGGTTCACCATCTTGAACCGGCGATACTGCATCCGTCGCCGGAGCTGCCGACGTTCCTCGCGCGACGTGCGGCGGCTCACATACGCGCGGAAATCCTGCACCTGTTGCTGCATCAGCCGGCCAAGCGTGGCGAGATTCCAGGGCATGCGCCCGACAATCTGCGGCTTGTCCAGATTCTCCGTCACGGAGATCTTTATGTTGCGGTCAAAGGGAAGCTCGCCTTTGTGCACCTGATCGAGGACGATGTAAACCGCCCGCAGAGCGTAGTAGCATTCGAGCACCTTGCGGCGAAATTTCCGTCGGGTGATCTCGATCTGACGCGCCAGTTCGATCTCTTGTCGACGTGTCAGCAGGGGCAGTTCGCCCATCTGGGCAAGGTACATGCGGACAGGATCGTCGGAACGGTTCTCCGGTTCCTCTTCGTCCAGCAGAGAAACCGATCCGGCCAATTCGGCGGAGACATCCTCGATCGCCACTTCCTTGTCTTCCCCCGTGGAGGCCGCATCCGCCAGGCCCCCTTGAAGATCCGAACTGTCTACGACATCGACGCCGCGGTCCTGTAATGCGTCCAGAATCTCCTGAAGTTCGTCCGGTCCAATTTCGTCGTTGTCCGGTAAGTTCTCGTTAATCTCTTCGTACGTGAGCACACCTCGTTCGCCGGCAAGAGCAACGAGCTGCGCGACGATTTGTTCGAGGCGTTCGGTCATACGGCTTCCTCCTCGCCAACGGTTCTGCCGACCGCTCAGCCGGTGAGCTTCTGGCGCGCCCGGCGAAGCTCGTGGAGCCGCCGGAGCAGCGCACGCTGCCCCTCAGCATCCCCCGCTTTCTCCTGCAGAGCACGCCGCACTCGCTCGGCCTCGCGGTCCAGCCGACGCTCCTCCATGCGTTGTACCAGATCTCGGATCCACGCTTCACGAGACTGCCGGGTCAGGAGCTCGTGTCCGAACTCTGCTAACCCGTGCAGCCGTTCCAACCACTCCGATGTCGCCCCCAACTTCAGGGCCAAGTTCTCCACCGTCGGGGCGATCCCCCTTTCCGCCAATGTAAGCGCCTCCTGAACCGCCTCCCGTATCCAGGGGGTGTCCACGATCTCCGGCGTGAACGCGTCTCGGACGAACTCGACGGCTTCTGGCCAGACTAATAGTACCGCCAGCAGCTCCTTCTCCAGATGGTTCGACACGTCCTGCTCAGAACCGGGCCCCGACTGCTCGGCCACGGATCGGGAACGACGGGATCGGGCAAGCCGCTGGAACCGGCCGACCACCGTCTGGTAGCTCACGCGGAGTTCCTGCACGATGCGGTCAATCAGAAGCGATTCGTCTGGGGACAGCGCTGCCACGTCACCCGTTGAGCGGCGACGCTCAACAAGCGGCTGTAGTACGTAGTCTAGCGCTTGCTGCTGACCCGTGACAGTGTGAACCGGGAAGATCTTGCGGGCTCGGTTCAGCCGAAACAGCAGCGGCTCTGTCGCCGCCCCCACACAGTCCAGAAAACCCTCGGCGCCATGTTCAGCGATATAGTCGGCAGGATCGGCGCCAGCCGGAAGGACGCAGATTCGAGCGTCGAAGCCCGTCCGGAGAAACAGATCCAACGCACGATCCGCCGCGCGTGCCCCTGCTTCGTCCGCATCGAAGACCAGCACCGCTCCGTCGACGTACCGCCGCAGCACACCAACGTGCTGTTCGGAAAGAGCCGTCCCGAGGGTCGCCACAGCACATGCAATCCCGGCCTGATGCAGGGCGAGGCAATCCGTATAGCCTTCCACGATCACCAACCGTCTTGCGCCGGTCTGCGCGTCCCGCATCGGGTGGCGACGCGCAATGTGCAAGCTGTAGAGGGTCGCGCGCTTACTAAAAAGCGGAGTCTCGGGCGAGTTGATGTACTTGGCAGCCTGGTCGGCCGAATCGGGCAGGACACGTCCACCGAACGCGATGGGACGCCCCTGAAGATCAAAGATCGGAAAGATCACGCGATCGCGGAACCAATCGTAGAACCCTCCGTCCCGCCGCTCCCGCACCAGACCAACCCGCGCCAAAAGCGGCAACTCGATGCCGGCCGTCACCGCTCGTTCCACCAGCCAGTCCCACCGCGGCGGGGCATAGCCAATACTAAACCTGCGGAGCGTTTCACCCCTGAAGCCGCGACTCTCCAGATACTCCCGAGCACGACGGCCCAGCGAAGGCTGCCACAACGCCGCCACGAACTGATCCAGAGCCCACCGTACCGCCGACCGCAAGCGGTCCAGTTCGACACGCTTCGGATCTACATGCCTGCGAGGCAGATCAATGCCGGCGCGCTCCGCAAGCCGCTGCAACGCTTCGGGAAACGAGACGTTCTCCATCGCCATCACCCAGGAGAACACGTCCCCGACCGCACCACATGCCCAGCAGCGATAACGGGCCCGGTCCGGATCCACGTCAAGCGACGGACGATGGTCGTCGTGGAAAGGGCAAAGCCCCACGTACGTCCGCCCACGCCGCTGCAACGAGATGTAGTCACTGACAACGTCGACGATGGAGAGGGTGTCTTTGATCGACCTGACGATGTTGTTGTCCAAATCCGACACCGGAGTCTCCACCGATGAGCCACTCCCTGTTCTGACTCCGCCGGTCGTCACGGAACCGCTCCTCCCTGAGCAGCACACATTGTGACGCCAAACTATGCTAGCGCGGCCAGACAACGTGGTCAAGCTGCGTCGCTCACTGATCCGTCCTAACCACTCCGGTCCAGGGATCGCTAGCCCCAATCTCCACCACGCGCCCAGTCGACTCTGCCTCGCACGCTCCGCCGTCCCAGCCCCCAACCGGCCGGAAAGAAGAGACGGAAACCATGATGGGCCAACTTCCGCGCTCTCGCTCTTCCAGTCCCCCCGAGCTGGGCGCCCCTAGCAGACAAGGCCCGGACAGGGAATCAGCCGCCAAGTTGCCGAGCCGAACTCCCACCCAACCAACCTTGTGCTAAACTGGATTGGTGCCCACCAAAACGACCCTACTCTCCCCCTAGACATTCGAGGCACCACGCGTTTGCAACAAAGATTCCGGAGGTAAGGATGCGTCTGCAGAACACCCCTTGGTTGGCCATCGTCGCAACTCTGCTGCTCCTCCCTAACCAGCAATCGGCTGCCACAGACAGCGTTCCAATCCGCGCTCGCCTGGAGGCGGTACTCCACACGAACGCCAGGCGCTACCTGAAGGTCGGCACCCATACCCCATGGCAGATTTTCCACGGTATCCTGGCGTACGGTGGACAATACACCATTCTTGATCGCAACGACCGTGCGATCACCGCCGTATCCTACATCCTGAGCCGTGGGGGCCTGGACGGAACCCGCTTGTTCGAACCGACACCGTACGGACTTCGCGTGGTTCAAACCGGCACTACCGAAGGCCATCCCAATCAGTTCCTCGCCATCCTCGCGCTCAGCAATGTCCCCCTGGACGCTCCGATCGTCGTGGACAAACTGCGCTACCAGGTACACCATCTGCTTACGAACGCCCAATACGAGTACTACACGGGCCAGGAAGCGTCCTGGAGCCTAATCGCATTCACAACCTATCTGCCGCTGGACTCGCGGTGGCGAAACAAGTACGACGACGTGGTGAGCATCGAAGGAATCGTCGACTACGAAGTCCGTTTGGCTACCGAATATGCCCCCTGCGGTGGGACTCACAATTTGTTCGCTCTCGCCTACGCCCTGGATCGGTTCCGCAGCCAGCATCCCGAAACCCAGCTCACGGGGGTATGGTCCAGGGCCGACGACAAACTACGCCGCTACGCCGAACTCACCCGTGCGTATCAAAACGCCGACGGAAGTTTCTCGACCCTCTTCTACAACGGCCGGGGCCTAGGCGACGACCCGGAAACGATCATGTACTCGACCGGACACACCCTAGAATGGCTCAGTGTTTACCTCTCCGATCAAGAGCTCCGCTCCGCATGGGTTGAAAACGCTGTCCTGCGGCTGTGCCAGGCGTTCGAGCAGACGGCTACCGCCCCGCTTAAATGCGGTCCTATGTACCACGCCCTCCACGGACTAAAGCTCTACTACGAGCGTCGATTCGGCGAAGTCCAGGTCGTGGGGGGGAATGGGCATACAGCCAAACGTCACCGCCTGGCTCCGTAGGGATTCAGGCCAGTCAGGTAGCACAACCCGATCGAGGCCCCCAACGACCTATTTGGCCGCCACCTGCCGCTGAGGTGGCGGGCCGATGCGGTGGACGAGCTGTCCGTTATCGAGCCGCCAGATGAACAGGATGCTCTCCTGGCCACCGGCAGCTACCCACCGTGCGCCGTTGTCGACGGAAACGGAGTACAAGAAGTCGCTCGCGCCGCCGTACACGCGCACCGTACCCCCATTGTCCGTGTTGTACCGACGGACCTGGGCATCGGCACCACAGGAGACGACCTGGTTCGTCCGCGGCACCGGGACGATCGATGTCACCTGCTTCCTGTGTCCCCCAATCGTCCGGACCTGCTCACCTGTACGGACATCCCATACCTTGAGCACATTGTCCGCACCGCACGTGACCACACGTTGCCCATCCCACCTCCAGGTGACGTCGAGGACATGATGCGTGTGGCCTTCCAGTTTGCGCAGCTCCTGGCCAGACGCCAGGTCGAAGATCTTCGCCAACTTATCCGCCGAAGCGGTCGCCAACATGGTACCGTCGGGGCTGAAATCGAGCCCGAAAACGGTGTCCGTGTGCGGCGCGGCAAACTCACGGACCAGTGCGCCGCTGACAGCGTCAAACAGCTTCACCTCGCCCGAGCGACTGGGCTCCCCGCCTCCTGCAGCCAGCAAGCGACCGTCCGGACTGTAGTCAAGTGCGAGGACACGGTGCACGAACAGACCGGAAAGCTGGAGGTGCTCCCGCCACTGTAGAGACCATTGCCAGAGCGTCGCGCTACCGTCCGTTGCCACGGTCAACAGCCGATGCTGAGGCAAAGGCACCGCCGCGGTTACCGTCGCCGTGTGCCCGACGAACTCATGCACGAGTCGACCGGTGGAAACATCGAACAGCCGCACCGATCCATCGTCTGCAGTTGCAAACACACGCGCCCCATCGCCGGTAAATGCCACACTCCGCAGCGGTGTCGTGAACCCCCCGAGCCGGATCTGCTTATTGCCCCCTTGGGGATACGGCTTGAAGTCTCCGTAGCTCCACACATAAGCCTGCCTGTCCGCCATCGCGGTTACCACCAGATTCCCCACTGGGCTGACCGCCAGGTCGCGGAGTTCCCCCCCTGGAGATCGAGCCGAGCGAATCTGTTTGCCCGTAGTGGGGTCGAAGGCGACAAAGGTTCCGTTCGAAAACCCACAGATCAGCTCCCTGTCCTCCGAACTGAACCGGGCGGCTACACAGCGGCCCGCGTTCGCTGTGCACGTCGCCACAGCCGTCCCAGGCTCGATCACCACCCCACTCACACCGCGGTCCGTCTCCACCAGGTACTCCGCGCCCTTCCAGAGCGCCAGGCGACGAACCCCGGTGACGGTGTCGGACGAATAGACAGGCTCCCGGGAGGACGCATCGAGCACCTGACAACCCGAATCGCCAACCAGGATCAGGTACCCGCCGGAACCATCGAACGCAACAGACGTTGCGGCGAACTTCGTGTCTGCAACCGCCGACTTGCGCGCTTTCAGGTCGTAGAGCAGAACCGCGCCCTCTCGCGACAACGCGGCAATCCTGTTCCCCACAGGAGCCACAGCAACCCCCACCACCGGAGACCCGAGATTCCCGATCTCTTTCGGGTCGTCAATCTTCACCGTAGTCGACAGAACCTTTCCGTCTTCCAGAGCTACCACCACGGCTTGGGGCGAAACAACGAGCGAAGCCGGCGTCGCCGGAAGCGGCTTCGACGCGACTGCCTTCACCACCGGGGGCTTCCCGGACTGCGCCGCCACGTTGAAGTGCTCGATAGTCGGTCCCCCCGTCCCGACGACCAGGGAAGCGTCGCCGGCCCAGGCAAGAGCTGTCACGGGATGAGCAGTCTCAACCGCCGCCCGCTGTTTGGCGCCTAAGTCGTGCACGAACAGCTTCCCCTCGCCGTCTGTCCATGCAACCAGGGTACCCGCAGGGTTCAACGCGGCCCTGACCACGGTGCCGTCAACTTTCACGACTTCCTGAGGGGAATCGCTCTCCGCAGAGACTCTCAGCAAACGACCGGCGTGAAAAACCAGGGCCGGGGTGGCGGAACCACTCACAAGCTGCGCGCCCTCCAGATCAACCCCCTCTGCTTTCGCGATCTCCGGCAGTCTCAGCAGCTCCACCTTGCCCACGTCCGTGCCGGCAGCCAGCAGGGTCTCGTCCTTCGAAATCGCCACAGTTCGAACGGCAGCAGCAAGCTTCCACACCCGCTGAACAGTCCAGTCCTTCGTGTCGACCAGCGCCACCTGAGTGCCGCCGGCAACACACAAAAGCCCACGACCTGGAGCGTACGCCAGTGCGCTCACCGCCCCCACCGGCGAAGGCACGGTTCGTTCAAGCGCCCCACTTTTGACAGTCCACACCTTCAGCGTCGCATCGCCCCCTGCCGTCACTACATGCTCGGCAGCACGATCCACCACCGTCGCATCCGCGATCGGTCCAAGGTGCGCCGCGATGGAACGAGTAGCCACGGGATCGACGAGATAGCCGAGGCGCCTGGGCACCGGCGCCTCCCAGACTTTCACCAATCGAAAGGAACCAGACGCGAGGTAGCGGGAGTCCGGGCTCCAGGCAAGAGATTGCACGAAATCCAGATGCCCCTGCAATTGCACTACTAGCGAGCCGGTTTGCACGTCATACACCTGCACCCGGTTACCACGTCCAACGGCAACAAACCGGCCGTCTGGACTGAGGGCAACCGCTAGAATCGCGTTCAGGTGCGGCGGTAGCCCGCGCAGTTCGATCGTCTCCTCTTCTCCCTCCTCCGAATCATCCTTCGCCCCCTGATCGATCCACAGCTTGATCAACCCGAGCTCCTCCGATGTCAGCGGTGGATAGTCCTTTCGATCGGGAGGGGGCATGTATGGTTCAGCAATTCGCGCCGCCACCTTGATCAGCAAGCTGTCCGATCCGCGCCCCGGGATGATCGCCGGCCCCCGTTTACCACCCTTGAGCATCGTGCTCACTTCTTCTAGATTGAGCCTACCCTCCATCAGACTGACGCTGTGGCACGCCAGGCACTTTTCCTCCAGAATCGGCAGCACTTCCTCAAAGAAGCTCACCGGCTTGTCGCGTTTGATCTCCGCGATCGGAATCGGTTCTACACCCTCTTGCTTCTCATCCTGACCCCAGGCGAAGGAACTCAGACTCGTCGCCACCATCCAGGCGCACAACACCACCTGTAGGCAGGCACCGATCCCTGGGATAGTTGCTCGACCACGCATCTGCGGATTCCTCTCCGAAGCAGGTAGGTACAAAGACGAGGCAAAGCGGCAGGTACATCAACAAATCGATCGCCGTTAATTCATCCTACCAAAGCCGGGGCCGGTCCGCCACCGACGCGGGCCTGACTTCGAGTAGGACGGTCCGAGGGGTAGGGCCTGCGCAACTCCGCAGCCGCCATCAGGTGGCTCACAACCACCCCACCACCATCGACGGCCGGCGAACCGCTTCAGCCGATAAGCACGCCGCTCAAGGACCACGGACCGGCCGCCCCGGATGCCAGCCCCAACACGCGGGAGGAGGACGGGTTGCTGCGGCCGGAAGAGCCAACCATGGCCCCCCTTAGAGCCCGGTCCGCCGGCAACCCAAGCCGGCGCGGAAAGCGACCGTAACTCAGACCTGGAGGTCCGTGAGCCCTAACTGGGCGAGTTTTTCTGGGGTGGGACGTCCTTCCGGTTCCCAACCGCGAAGCTTGTAGTACTCCTCTAGCATCGGTTCCAAATTGACCGTTACTCCTTTTGATGGGCCCGCCGGCAAGGGGACCTTGGTGATCCGATCGGGCAATGTGTCCGAGTGCCGCCCGTGGCCGGCTCGCAAGTTAAAGATGTGCTCCGTGTTCCAGGTCCGCTCGCCCACCGTAAGGTGTCGGTCCAGATCGTACTCCATGCCGGTCGCCGCGCGGACGAGCGCGACCAGGTCTTCGGGTACCGAGCCGGCGAAGCCGGTGAACAAGCAGACACCGGTGTTGTCGTGAGCCGTGCTCTTGTTTTGCTCGTTCACCACCCACGGTGCCTTCCCTTCTGTGGTGTGCTGGATCGCCGGGTTAGAGGTCTCCAGTGCGGGTGTCCACGCTCGCAGGTGACAGGCACCGCGCGTGCACGTCGCGTAGGCCAGGCCCATGCCCACAAAGCCACGGGGGTCGTACGCGGGAAACTCCTGCCCCTTCGAACCGACATGCACCTCGGGGTGGCCGAATTTCTGAGCCATTCGAAGCGAACCTTCGGCTAGCTCGTTCCCGAAGCCTTCTCGGTAACCGGTCGCTTCCACCATCCGCACCAGGGCTTCCGCCGAGCCAAATCGGAGGGGGATACCGGTGATCGAATCGTCGATCACACCCCGTTCGTAGAGCTCCATCGCGGCCGCTAAAGTAGCCCCCATGGAGATCGGGTCCATGCCCAGATCGTTACACAGCCAGTTCGCCTTGATGACAGCATCCAGATCATCTACGCCGCAATCGGCACCGAGTCCCCAGGCGTTCTCGTACTCCGGCCCCTCCCCGCAAATCCGCCAGTTCCTCGGATGCGTATTCACCAGGTACTTTCCGGCAGCCTCGCCGGGAAGATGGGTCACCCTCCCGCAGGCGATCGTACAGGCGAAACAGGCCTTGTTCCGGACAAGCCGGGTGTCCTTGATGGTGTTCCCATTGAGCTTCTCTGCCCCCTCGAACTGGCCCTCCTGGAAGTTGCGCGTGGGCAACCCGCCGAACTCGTTGATCAGATCGATCGTGGCCGCGGTGCCCAGCTCGCTCAGCCCCTTACGGTCCTCGCTAAACCGCATCTTTTTGTGCTGTTCCCACACGGCTTCGAAGAACGCTGCCGGATCGGCTACATTTAAACCACGTGTCCCCCGAACGGCGATCGCCTTCAAGTTTTTCGATCCCATCACAGCCCCCACACCGCTTCGCCCGGCCGCTCGGTGTTTATCGTTCATGACCGCAGCAAATCGGACCAGGTTCTCGCCGGCAGGGCCGATGCACGCGACCTTTACCTCCGGATCGGCCAATTCGTCCCGGATCCGATCTTCCGTCTCGAACACACCCGCCCCCCAAAGGTGCGACGCAGGACGCAGCTCAACGTGATCGTCGTGAATCCAGAGATACACCGGTTCGCTTGCCTTGCCCTTGATGATGATCATGTCGTAGCCCGCGTAGCGAAGAGCCGGGCCGAAGTGTCCGCCGGAGTTCGAATACGTGATCGCGTTTGTAAGCGGCCCCTTGGTCACCACCATGTACCGCGCTCCGCAGGACGTGTTCGTCCCGGTCAGGGGGCCTGTGACGAAGATGAGCGTATTCGCCGGATCGAAAGGATCCACGCGAGGGTCCATCTCCTCCAGCAAATAGCGGGCAGCCAGCCCTCGGCCCCCCACGTACTTTCTCGCCCAATCCAGGTTCAGCGGTTCCGCGTGGCATTCACGGGTAGACAGGTTCACCCGGAGAATGCGCCCGTTCCAGCCGGCCATGCCAGACCTCCTGAGCTCGGTTTCGTTACTCTCGTCCGCTCGGTCCTGCCATCATCGTAACGGAGAAGTCCCGGTGGTCGCAACCATCACGAAGAACGCCGTCTCGCCACCCATCGCCCAACCACATGCTTCCGCTCGTCCCAGCCGTCGCCCCGCTCTACGCAGCTCCCCCGCTCCTCGGAAACACGTTACGCCCCTCGGGGGAACCGGCCGCAAGCCGGGCACGGTCGCCGCGCCCCTCGGCTCGTAGCAGCCCCCGATCGCGGTCCGGTGTGGCAGACTTAGACAGAGGCTAATCTGCACGGAGGCAGGGAACACACCGGGCGTGCCGCCGGTCTAAATAGCGAGCTTTTCCCAGAACCGTTGTCCCTTCGGAGGTAAGCGGCAATGCGAAGTGGCGGCCTGTCTCGACGCGTTAGCTGGCTTTTCCTTGCTTCCGTCTGCTTGCTGCCCCCCGCGGCTTACTATGGGGCTCAGGCGATCTCTGCAGGCCAACAGGACAAAGGCAAAGGCGTGGAAGCAGCCGTGCACGACCCGGCAGAAGCCATCCCTGTTCGTCGGGTGGTGTTGTTTTCCAGCGGCGTGGGCTACATCGAACGGGCCGGCACAGTGGAGGGGAACGTGGACATCCAGTTGCAGTTCCGCGCCGACGATGTCAATGACCTGCTCAAGAGCCTGATCGTCGAGGACCTCGACGGCGGACAGATCACCGCCGTCAACTACACCTCCCGCGATCCCGTCACCCGCACCCTGCGCAGCTTCGCCCTGGATCTCACCGAAAACCCCTCCCTCTTCAACCTGCTCAAGCAGCTCCGCGGTGAGCCCGTCGTGCTCTACACCACCGAAGCGATCGAAGGAACCGTGGTAAGCGTGGAGGAGAAGGAGTTCCGCGACGACAAGAACGACCTCACCTACACCCGCCAATACGCCAATCTCTTCACCGCCAACGGCCTGGTCAGCGTCCCGATCGACCAGGTGCAGCACATCGAGGTCAAGAACGAGCGGATCCGCCAGGAGCTGGCCCAGGCGTTGGAAGTGCTGGCTACAGCTCATGACACGCAGAAGAAGACGGTGTTGTTGCGGTGCAGGGGGGAGGGGAAGCGGCGAATCCGCGTGGGCTACGTGCGTGAGCTACCGGTGTGGAAAACCACCTATCGGCTGGCGGTGGAGGGGAACCAGGCGTTGCTGCAGGGCTGGGCGATTGTGGATAACACCACCGACGAGGACTGGGAGCAGGTGTCGATGGCCCTGGTTTCGGGCCGACCGGTGTCGTTCCGGATGAACCTGTACGAGCCCGTCTACGTGGACCGGCCGGAGGTGCAGTTGCGATTCGACGTAGCCGTGCGCCCCCCTCTGTACGAGGGAACGATGGAAGAAGTTCGGGAAACTGAAGAAGCCGTAGGTGCGCCACCGATGGAAGCAATGGCGGCCCGGGTCCACGCCGCGGGCCTGCCCCGTGCACCGGCGCATGCAGCGCCAGGGGCGCGCGAAGAGTTCGTGAGGATGGAGCGTCTGGCCGAAACGGCCGCCGTCATCGCTGGCGGAATCAGCGTGGGCGAGAGCTTCCAGTACCTCATCCAGGCCCCGGTCGATCTGCCCCGTCAACAATCGGCTCTTCTGCCTATCGTGGGAAGCATCCTAGACGGCCCGGAGCGGCTGTCCATCTACAACGCGACGACGCACCCGCGGCATCCCATGCGCGGGTTCAGGTTCGAGAACACGACGGGGGCTCATTTGATGCGCGGACCGATTACCGTGTACGACCAGGGCTCGTATGCCGGCGATACCCAGATCGACGACACACCGGCCGGAATGGCCCGGATCATCGCGTACGCACTGGACACCGACCTGGAGATAGAGTCGGAACTTGGCAGGACCTCCTCGCAAATCGTAGCGGTGCAGATCGTCCGGGGCAGACTGCTGACAACTCGCAAGTTCGTCCGCACCACGGAGTACCGAATCCGCAATCGGTCGGACCGGGATAAGACGCTGATCATCGAGCACCCGATCACCGCGAATTGGGAGCTGGCCGAACCGGCCGAACCCGAGGAAAAAACCGCCCACTACTACCGCTTCCGCGTGGCCATCTCCGCCAACCAGAGCACGGTGCTTCGGGTGCGCGAAACGTCCCAGAAAAGCGAGTCCGTCGAGCTTACGAACCTCTCCTCCAATGAGATCCGCGTGTACCTGCGGATGCCTGAGCTGAGCAACAAGGATAGAGAGGCGCTCGGTCGCCTGCTGGAACTCCAGGGGCGGCTGGCTCGGGTTCAAGCGGAGAAGGAGCGGCTGGAGAACCAGATCAACCGGCTTCTCCGCGATCAGGAACGGATCCGGGAAAACCTGGCAGCAGTCGACTCGAGTTCAAGCCTCGCCCAGAACTACCTGCGGAAGCTCCAGGAACAGGAAGCACGACTGGAGCAACTACACGAGAGGGTATTAGAAAAGGAAAAACAGCACGAGGAGCTGTCCTACCAACTGGACGATTTCCTGGGCGAGTACGAAGTGCCGTTCTGACGGCCGACTGGACAATTTGCCTGGCAACTTCGGCGCCGTGTAGTGCCCTGCGTGCGGTGCGTTGCCCGGGTGTCCAGACGGGCCAGGAGGAGCCGCGCCGTTGGACACTGCGGCGAGCGTGTAGCCCCTACCGGCCCGTGCCTCGTCCCCTCTGTTCGAGCCGTCTCACGGTGACTTGCTCGGCGCGCTGCCGATCCGCCAGCAACGCAGCACCTTGTCGTTGCGGACGTAGATGGAACCGTACGCGAAGGCAGGATGTGCCCAGCTTACGGGACGGAGGTAGGGCACGCCCTGGGTCGGTTCGATCAGCTTCAGTCGTGCCAGCTCGCGGTAGCCTGTCGGCGAGAGTTCTGCCGAGATCAGTTCACCGTGCTCGTTGAACAGGTAGGTGAGGCGACCATTGGCGATCAGATGCGCGTTAGACCAGCGTGCGCGCCCGGTCGGTTG
>Ga0256839_1004162_pt1 | contig 14330 bp, 14 predicted proteins | sample 354166metaG_FD_185968 | JGI IMG/M metagenome (GOLD analysis project Ga0256839, IMG submission 185968) | Hydrothermal vent microbial communities from Mid Atlantic Ridge, Atlantic Ocean - 354-166 | ecosystem: Environmental > Aquatic > Marine > Hydrothermal vents | place: Atlantic Ocean: Mid... | reverse complement strand
CCCTCTGGGATGTTCTCGACGCCCCACCCGTACGGCGCCGATCCGTCGGACTGTATGAAGGCCCCGTCCACGTACAGGTCGAGCGCGTCGATCCCCTGGTCGTCCTCGGCCTGCGCCGTGATGTCGAAGTCCACCCCGGGCTCGAACACGGCCCCGTCCTCGGGGGACGTGATCGCCACCGTCGGCGGCGACTCGTCGGCCACCGCCGGCCCGAACAACGCCAACAGCTCGCGGTAGGAGTTTTGCATGTTCGACGAGCCGCACTGGGCCGCGTGCTGCTGTCCGCACACGATCCCTTGGTTTGCGACGATCGGGATGCACTCGTCCCGAAAGCTCGGATCGCCGCCGGCGTTGTATGGGTTCATGATGTCCCCCGGCTCGTCCACGTGTTCGAGCCCGTAGGAATGGGCCACCTCCTGCCCGATCGTCGTCGCCTGCGTGCTCGCGCTGAACTGGTCGCTTGCGCTGTGGAAGGCGTAGGTGATGTTGTTGTGGGTCTGGGCGTCGTTGCAGTCGAGCGGCGCGATCCCCAGCACGCCGCCGCCGAACGGGTTCGTCGGTCCCACCATGTTCATGGTGTAGTCACCCGACGCCGGCCGCGTGTCCACGACCAGGACGTTGAACGGCGCCCAGTCGGTGCGCACCGCCTGCATCACCGCCTCGCGCTTGCTGCCCTGGCCGTACGGGGCGAACGACCCGGCGAGTTGCCCGATCTGTGTCCGGTTGCTGCGCGAATCGTCGTATCCGGACGTAAGCTGGGCGCCGTCGAAGTTGATGAAGATGACCCCTTGCTTGGCGGGCTGCGGCTCGGCCGGATCGTGGGCGAGGGGTGCGCCGTCCGGCACCGGCACCGGGTCGCCTCGGTATTGGCCGAGTCCGACGGCGCGCAACTCGTCGAGAGACATGTCCCAGGTCGCCGGACGCTCGTCCGGGCCCGCGAGCGCGAGCGCAGGGGCGAGCAGCATCGTGGCGAACGGGACCGAGACGGTCGTACGGCGAACAAAGGGTCGGGGCATGGCGAGCAACTCCTCGTCGAAGGGTCGGACGGCGGCGGATCGAGCGCCGCCCCTTCACCGTAGGGCCCGAAACGGGGGACCCCGGCCGCCTGCAACGGGATTCGGCCACCGTGCTCAGCGCTGTTGGCGCACCTTGCGGCGCTCCGGGCCCCTGGCATCCTCGCCCAGCCTTGCCGGACGCGCGCCCGCACGCCCTCGCCGCCCTCCTCGCCCTCCTGGGCGCCGGCCCCACGTGCCGCGCCGCGCGGGAAGACGACGAGACCTCGACGCGCCTGCGGGCGGCCGAGCGCAAGGACGCGGCACCCACCGGCCCCGCGGGCGGGCGGACCACCCCAGGACGACCCGCCGAGGGCGCCGCGCCCGCACCGGCCCCCGCCGCCGACCCGGAGGTCGTCCTGCGCGGCGATCCGCCGCCGCCGGACGCCCCCCGCGCACGCCTTCGCCTCGCCCTCGCCCCGGGCGCCGTGTGGGTGGTGCAGACCGTCGGCAACGTCCGCTACCCCATGGTCGCCTCCCAGGTGGGCTTCGCCCTCGAAGAGCGCATCGAAGTGGGTTCGTGCGAGGGGACCGGCGACGACCGCACCTGTGTCGTGACGCGCACCCTCACGGCCCTCGACGCCGAAGGCGACGGCGGCCGGTTCATCCGCACGGAGCAGGGCCGGCGGCTCGACCACGGGATCCGCGCCCGCCTGGACGTGCGGGGGCGCCGCGTCGGGCCGACCACCCTCGACGGCCCGAACGCGAAGACCCTCGTCGAAAAGGATCCCACCTGGGCCCAGGTCCACCCCCTGTTCTGCCTGCGCTTCCCCGCCGAGCCCGTGGCCAAGGGGGCCAAGTGGCGGCACCGCTGCCACCTGCGGGACCGCGACCGCGTGGGCGAGCGGCGCGTCCTGTGGGAGGTCTCCGAGATCGAAAAGGACCCGGCCGGCGAGGGCCTGCGCGTGGAGCTGCGGTTCGTGGGCAGCTACGCCGAACCCGCCCCCGAAGGACGCCGCGAGGGGACCGTGCAGGGGATCGTCTACTTCCACACCGGCCACGGGCTGCCGCACGTCCTGCAAGAGCAGCTCTCCGTCACGATCGCCCCCGACAAGGGCATGCGCACGGTCGCGACCCTCAACCGGACCTTCGGTCGCATCGAGGCCCGCGGTGGCAACGAGGTCCGCACGCTCATCGACGGCCGCCCGTTCCCGCCGGGCATCAACGCCCGCGCCGCAGGTGACGACGAGGCCGCGACGCGGTAGCCTGCGGCGCATGGGTTTTTCCGACAAGCTGCGTGACGCCCTCGGCGGTCACGGGGTGCGCCTTTCGGGGGCACTCGACGAGGACACGGTCCCCGCGGGCAAGACCGTACGCGGCACCGTCGAGGCTCGCGCGGGGGAACAACCCGCACGCGTCGAAGCCATCACGGTGCGACTCATCCGAGCGCGGCGCCGCTGGACGGGCCCCGACGGCGCGGCCGTCCCCGAAGAAGACGCCCTCGCCCTCATCGATCACAGCCACCTGTCCGTGCACTGGGACCAGGAAGTGGTGTTCGAGGCCCGCGTCCCCGTCGGAGAAGACCTCGCCTCCGGCGCCGCGACGACCGTGCCGTTCGAGTTCGCCCTGTCCACCGACGCCGAGCCGACCGCCCCCAACCGAGTCTATACGGTCAACGTGCAGGCAGACGTTCCAGGACAGATCGATCCCACGACGAACCTGCGCCTGTCCGTGACGTAGCCGGCCGACCCTGGTGCAAGCACACCCTCTCCAACGGGACGAGAAACTGTGCCATGGTGCCTCCATGGTCCGGGGGATCTCGATTGCCGCCCTTCTCCTCGCCTGCTTGCCCGCCACGGCGCACGCACGGCGCGTGGTCTACCTGAACACCGACCCGGTCACCCTCACGGACGCGGCCGGTCAAGACCCGACGATGAACTCCTACACCTCGAACGGCTTCTCGGCCGGGCCGATCTCGGGCTGGCCGACCCTGACCGACGAGCAGAAGCAGGAGCTGCTTTGGGTCATGAAGGAGGCCGCCGTTCCGTTCGACATCGAGTTCACCCTGGAGCGGCCGGCCCAGGGTACCTACGACATGCTCGTGATGGGGACCGACACCGACATCGACGCGCTGTTCCCCGGCTTGGGCTGTTCGTCGGCGGTGGGGCTCGCGGACTGCGACGACGGAAGCGCGGAGAACATCTCCTTTCTGTTCTACGGCTGCATGTCCGCGAACGACCAGATGAGCATGCCGAAGGTGGCCTTCAACGCCTTTACCGCCCTCGGCTTCAGCTGGGGGCTCGAGCAGATCCAGACCAGCGGCCAGATCATGGGAAGCTATGCCCTCGGCGGGGTCGAGTTCGGCAACAGCTGCGTCAACATCAGCGGCGCCTCCCAGTGCGCACACGTCGGGTGCCCGATGGGCCAACAGAACTCGACCGCCGACCTGCTCGACCGCATCGGCGCGCGCGTGGACGACGGCCCCCCCACGGTGACGATCACGGCCCCCCAGGACGGCGCGATGGTGCCGAGCGACTTCACCGTGACGGCCGACGTGCAGGACCTCTTCGGGGGCCTCGAGGTCAGCCTCACCATCGTCGAGGCGAACGTCACGGTAGTGGACGACAACGATCCTTTGTGGGTCTACGAGTGGCCGGTCCAGGGCGTCCCCGACGGCCTGTGGACCCTGGAAGTCTCGGCGACCGACGCCGATGGCAACGTCACCGCGGAGCAGATCCAGGTGTGCGTGGGACAATCCCCCTGTGACGGCGGCGGATCGACCTCGGGGACCTCCGGTGGACCGAGCACCGGCGGCTCGGGCGGGTCGAGCGGTGGGTCGAGCAGCGGTGGGACGGCCAGCGGCGGGTCCACGAGCACCACGACCACCGGTCCGCCGCCCTCGACGGCCGGCGGGCTGCTGGGAGGTGACGATCCGTCCGTCGGGTGCGGCTGCCGCGGCACGAATCCCGCCCCGGCGCCCGTGCTGTGGGGACTTGCGTTCTTCGCGGGGCTCCGCCGGCGGCCTACCGGGCCCGCACGAACAACCACGGTCCGGCCCCCTCGACGCGCTCGCCGTAGCCGTACGCCCCGTCGAGGGCGTCGTTGTCGCGGTTGATCCGCAGCCAACCGCGGCCACGGCCTCCGCGGCCGTCCTGCCACGAAAACGGCGCCACGTTGGGCGCCCCGTCCGGGGTGTCGGCGATCTCGATGAGCAGGACGAGCAGGACGGTCCGGTCGTCCGACTCGAACAGTCCGCGCAACCGCTCGGCGCCGAGCCGCTCGATGACCAGGCGCCCGGCGTGGCCATCCACCTCACCGAACCACGCACCTTCGAACCGCAGGTCGGGGGCGAAAAAGGCCGGTTCGGGCGGCCGTGACGCCGCACGCTCTGCGGGGCACCCGGCGACGAGCAGGAGTGCGAGCGCGGCAATTGCTGGAAGGCCCCGCGACACGGCGGGACTTTCCCACAACGGCCCGCCATGGCAAGCGCGCCCGGTCGCGCATCCCCACCCCGCCGCCCGGAAGAAAAAGGCGCTACCATGCCGACCATGCGCACCGCGTGCGTCCTGTCGATCGCCGCGTCCCTCGTGGCCGCCCCGCTGCCCGCCGCCGCCGCGCCGGCAGCCGAGGACACGGGCGAGCTGCGCGCGCCGCCACCGCCGATGGCGGTCGCGGCCCCCGAGGACGCAAAGCCCCCGCCCGTGGCCCCCGGCGAGACCTCCGCGACCGCGGCGGCGAATCCACCCGAGGCTCGGGCCGACGGCGGATCCACCGCACCAGCCCCCGACGAGGCCACCGCCAAGCCTGGATCGAACGCCGCCTCGGCGGCCTCCGAGGGTACGTTCTCCGCCGAGGCCACGAATGCCCCTTCGCGCATGCGCCCGCTGCAACGGGCCGGGTGGTGGTCGGTCGCAGGCGCGGCCGTCTTGGGGACGGTCGCAGGCGTCCTTTCGAGCCTCGCCCGTGGCCAGGAGGACCGCCTGAACACCCTCGCGGGCCAGATCGATCCCGAGACGTTTCAGTTTCCCACCTACGCCGACGTACAGTCCGACTACGAAGACGCCCTCCGGAAGGGGCGCCGCTACGCCACCGGGGCCCAGGTGGTCGCGGGCATCGCGGCCGCGGCCCTGGCCACCGGGCTCGTGCTGATGTTCGTGGACGCCCGCCGCCAGAACAAACGCGCCCGCGCCGACCGCCGGCGAGTTCGGCGCCGCACCGCGCGCCGCCGGCGGGCCCGCCTGCGCGGCCTGCGGCTGTCTTTTTGAAGGAAGGAACGAACGCGCCATGCCACGCTCCATCCTCGCCGCCGCCTTCACGCTCGGGCTGACCGCGGGCGCCTGCTTTCGCCCGCCGTCGGCGGACGTCCTGTTCTCCTGCGATCCCGTCGATGCCCCCGCCTGCCCGCCTGGATACACCTGCCAGGACGACGGCTGCTGCCACAAGGACGGCACCGACCCGGACGAAAACCGCGGCGCGTGCATGCTTCCCGGCACCGGCGGCGGCACGGGGACGGCGACCGCCGGCAGCGGCACCGCCACATCCGCGACCGCGGGCTCGGGGTCGTCCGGGACGACGGCCACGTCCACGGGGCCGGGCTCGACCGGATCCAGCACGGGAACGTCCACGGGGCCGGACTCGACCGGATCCAGCACGGGAACGTCGTCGTCTTCGACGGGCGCCACGGGCACCTCCTCCACGAGCGACACCGGCACGGACACCGGTACGTCGGGATAGACCGCGCAACGTGCGCATCGTCGCCATCCGGCGGCGGCGACCGCTCGGATCGCCGCAATCGGCGACGACCACCGCCCGCCCTTGTTCGGTCGGGCCCGAGGCGGTAAACCCCGCGCGGCCGGGGCCGCGGATCCGGCCGCGGGAGCACACGTGGGCATCAAAGACCTCTTTTCCTCGTCGGCACGCAGCAAGAAGAAGCTCGATCGCTGGATCCGAACGGCGACGAACCCCTATGCCCAGTCGGCCGACCGGTACCACGCGATGCAGCAGCTGCTCGACGACGGCTCCGAGGACGCCCTGGTGGGCGTCTTCAAGCGCTTTACGATCGCCTCCACCAAGAGCATCGAAGACGAAGAGGAGAAGGGCTGGGCCTACCGCAAGCTCAGCGCCCTCGGCCCCAAGGTGCTGCCGGCCGCCAAGCGTTTTTGCATCGAGGACGAGCCGTCCATCGAGGGTCGCAAGGCGAACATCGCCTGGGCCCTGCGCATCGTCGAGGACGTCGCGGACGCCGACCAGGAGTGGGACATCCTCGAAGCCCTCCTGGAGCGGTTTCCGCCGGAGTACACCACCGACCCGACCCCGAAGCAGCAGATGTTGACGCACCTGGCGGAGATCGACGACCCGCGGGTCGTGGCGATCCTCGCACGCTATCTCGACGACCCGGACGAGAACATCCGTTACCAGGTCATCGAGGCCCTGTTCGACATCGGCGACGAGGGCGCAAAAGACGCTCTCATCGGGCGCCTGCTCCACCCCGACGAGGACTCCGTGCGCCTCAAGACGCGCATCCTGGAGGGGCTGGCGGAGGCGGGTTGGGACGTGTCCGACCGGGCGGAGGCTCTTGCGCCCCACCTCGGCCACGAGCACGCCCTTTCGGGCGGAAAGGTCGTCCGCCGCTGATGCCCAAGCGAACCGACCTTCGCAAGATCCTCGTCATCGGGTCGGGACCGATCGTGATCGGCCAGGCCTGCGAGTTCGATTACTCCGGCTCCCAGGCGGTCAAGGCCCTCAAGGAGGAGGGCTACGAGGTCGCGCTGGTCAACTCGAACCCGGCCACGATCATGACCGACCCGGAGCTGGCCGACCGCACCTACGTAAAGCCCCTGGTGCCGGCGTTCCTCGACCGGATCCTGGAGGTGGAGCGCCCCGACGCCATCTTGCCCACGGTGGGCGGGCAGACGGGCCTGAACCTCGCCATCGAGGCGGCACGCGCGGGGATCCTGGAGCGGCACGGCGTCGAGCTGCTCGGCGCCCCCATCGACGTCATCGAACGCGCCGAGGACCGCGATCGTTTCAAGGCGGCGATGGCGGAGATCGGCCTCGACGTACCGCGATCGTTCTACTGCCACAATCTCGAAGAAGCCTGGCGCGCCCTGGACGAGGTGGGCTTTCCCACGATCATCCGCGCAAGCTTCACCCTGGGCGGGACGGGCGCCGGCATCGCCTACAACCGCGAGGAGTTCGAGCGGCAGATCGAGATCGCCCTGGCCGAGAGCCTCGACAACGAAGTCCTGGTGGAGGAGTCCATCTTGGGCTGGAAAGAGTTCGAGCTGGAGGTGATGCGCGACGAAGCCGACAACTTCGTCGTCATCTGCTCCATCGAGAACGTGGACCCGATGGGGATCCACACCGGCGACTCCCTGACCATCGCCCCCGCCCTGACGCTGACCGACAAGGAGTACCAGTGGATGCGCGACCAGGCGGGGCGCATCGTCCGCAAGATCGGCGTTACCACGGGCGGGTGCAACATCCAGTTCGCGGTGGACCCGAAGACGGGCCGACAGGTGGTCATCGAGATGAACCCCCGCGTGTCCCGGTCGTCGGCGCTGGCCTCGAAGGCGACCGGGTTCCCGATCGCGAAGTACGCCGCCAAGCTGGCGGTGGGATACACGCTCGACGAGTTGCGCAACGACATCACGAAGACGACCCCCGCCAGCTTCGAACCGAGCATCGACTACGTGGTCACCAAGATCCCGCGGTTCGCGTTCGAGAAGTTCCCCGCCTCCGACGACACGCTCACGATCCAGATGAAGTCCGTGGGCGAGGCCATGGCCATCGGCCGCACCTTCCGCGAGTCCCTGGGCAAGGCCATGCGCAGCCTGGAGACGGACCTGCCCGGGTTCGACTGGCGCCCCGGCGCCGAGGCCCCCATCGAGTCGTACCTGTCGCGGCCGCACCCCCTGCGCCTTTGGTACGTGGGCGAGGCCTTCCGCCGGGGGCTGTCCGTCGAGCGCGTGCACGAGTTGACCCGCATCGATCCGTGGTTCCTCACGGAGATCGAGGCGATGATCGCCTGCGAGCAACGGCTGGCGTCGTTGCCGCGAGGTACCGTGCCGCCGCCCCCCCTGCTGCGCTGGGCGAAACGCAACGGCCTGGGGGATCGCCGCATCGCGGCTCTTTGCGGCGTGAGCGAAGACGCCGTCCGGGAGCGCCGGATCCAGGCGGGCCTTCGCCCCGTCTACAAACGCATCGACACCTGTGCCGCCGAGTTCGAGGCCGGCACGCCGTACCTCTACTCCACGTACGAGGAGGAAGACGAATCGGAGATCTCCGACCGCAAGAAGGTCGTCATCCTCGGCGGCGGTCCCAACCGCATCGGGCAGGGCATCGAGTTCGACTACTGCTGCTGTCACGCCAGCTTCGCGCTCGCCGAAGAAGGCTTCGAGACGGTCATGGTCAACTGCAACCCCGAGACCGTCTCGACCGACTACGATACGAGCGACCGGCTGTACTTCGAACCGCTGACGCGCGAAAACGTCCTCGACCTGCTCGATGCCGAGGCGCAACGTGGTGAGGTCGTAGGGGTGCTCGTACAGTTCGGCGGACAAACGCCGCTGAAACTCGCGGCGGCCGTCGAACGGGCCGGCTACCGTCTGCTGGGCACGCCCGCCGACGCCATCGACCGCGCCGAGGACCGCAAGCGCTTCGGGGAGCTCGTCGAGCGCCTGGGCCTTTGCGTGCCGCGCTGGGGCGTCGCGCGCTCGGTGGACGAGGCCTTCGAGATCGCACACGGCATCGGCTACCCGGTGCTCGTACGCCCGAGCTACGTGCTCGGCGGACGCGCGATGGAGATCGTCTACTCCGACGCCGACCTCGATCGCTACATGCGCGAGGCCGTCAAGGCATCGCCGGATCATCCCGTGCTCGTGGACGAATTCCTGCCCAACGCCACGGAGTTCGACGTGGATGCCGTCGCCGACGGAGAGACCGTCGTCATCGCCGGGATCATGGAGCACATCGAGGAGGCGGGCGTGCACTCGGGCGACTCGAGTTGCGCGCTGCCGCCGATCCACGTGCGGCCCCACGTGCTCGAGGAGATCCGGAACACCACGCGGGCGCTGGCGCGCGAACTCGGGGTCATCGGCCTGCTCAACGTGCAGTTCGCCCACCGCGGCGGTCGCCTGTACGTGCTCGAGGTCAACCCCCGCGGCTCGCGCACGGTCCCGTTCGTGGCCAAGGCAACGGGGATCCCGTTCGCCAAGATCGCGGCGAAGGTCGCGGCCGGCGCGCGCCTTGCGGACCTGGACGTGGAGGAGGTGGTCCCGAAGCACGTCTCCGTGAAGGTGCCGGTGTTCCCCTTCCGCAAGTTCCCCGGCGCCGACACGATCCTCGGGCCCGAGATGAAGTCCACCGGTGAGGTGATGGGCATCGCGCGGGACTTCGGCGCGGCCTTCTACAAGGGGCTGCTGGCCGCGGACGTCGAGCTTCCCGACCGCGGGCGGGCGTTCGTGAGCGTGCGCGACGCGGACAAGGATCTGGCCGTGGAGGTCGCCCGCAAGCTGATCGACCTCGGGTTCGAGATCATGGCCACGCGCGGGACCGCGGCGGCGCTCGGGCGCGCCGGCGTCGCCTGCGCCACGGTCAACAAGGTCAAGGAAGGCCGCCCACACGTGGTGGACGCCCTGGTCAACGGGGAGATCGATCTGGTCGTCAACACCACCATCGGCGCCCAGTCGATCCGCGACAGCTTCAGCATCCGCCGCACCGCGCTGCTGCGCCGGATCCCCTACTTTACGACCATGTCCGGCGCACAGGCCGCGGTCGCGGCCATCGCGGCGGCCCGCGAGCCCACCCTGCGCATGCCGGCGCGCGCCCTGCAGGACTACCACGCCGAGCCCACCGGGCGCCCGCACGATCCTCCGCCGTCGTTCGGGCGGTTCCGCGAGGCGGTGGACTGACCGCCCCTCTCGATCCGCTGCGCGAGCCGCTGTAGAGTCCCGAAACCATGTCGGACCGCTATCCGATGACCCCAGCATGCCTCGATCGGCTTCGCGCCGAACTGCGCCAGATCAAGGGCGAGGAGCGCGCGAAGAACGTGGCCGAGATCGAGGCAGCGCGGGAGCACGGCGACCTGCGGGAAAACGCGGAGTTCCACGCCGCCAAGGAGCGCCAGGCCGCGCTGGACGCCCGGATGCGCTACCTCGAGGACCGTATCGCCCGCGCCAACGTCATCGATCCGGCCACCATCGACTCCGATCGCGTCGGTTTCGGCGCCACCGTGACCCTCCTCGACATGGAGACCGACGAGGAGCGCACCTACGTGCTGGTCGGTGAAGACGAGACGGACGTGGACCGCGGCCGGATCTCGATCAACTCGCCGCTGGCCCGCGCGCTGCTCGGCAAGCAGGAAGGCGACGCCGTGACGGTCCGCCTGCCGCGCGGCGAGGCCGATTACGAGATCGTGCGGCTCGTCTACCAGGCAATCGAGCCATGAGAGCCTCTGCCGCGGCCGCCTTCCTGCTCCTTTCGGCCTGTCGCGCCGGGGATGGAGAACGCTGCGTGTGCGCCGCGGATTGCAAGGCCGGTCTTACGTGCATCCTCGAAAACGGCGCCGTGCTCGACGAGGGAACCTGCGCACCGGACGGCGCCGCGGGCGGCGGCCTGTGCCTGCCCGAGGGGTCCAATCCCGGCACAAGCGGATCCGGGGGCGGCCCGCCGCTCTACATGGACCTGGGCTCGAAGCGTGACTTCGAACCACCGGGGCCGACCACCTCCACGGGCACCACACCGACGGATACGGGAACGGACACCGGCACGACCTCCACGAGCACCGGCGGCACATCGACGGCCACCGCGAGCGCGACGGGCCCCTGACCGGCCGCCGACACGCCGCGGGCTCCAACCGGCGCTCCCGTGGGGCCGAACGGCTCGCGGCCGCCCCCCGCAAACCGCCGATCGCCTTCACCTTGCCCTAGCGTCCTGCAAGCCCCGCCCGCGGCGATCGTAGGATGGTGGTCGTGCACACCCCGCCCGCCCTTCGGGCCATCGCGGCCCTCGTCGCACTCCTTCTGGGGGCATGCCAGCAACTGCCCGAGCCCCAGGGCATCGACTCGACGGGGACCTCGGGGGCGACGGGCCCGGCCGCCTCGACCTCCGGCCCGCCGCCCGAGCCCACCGCCGACTGTGACCCGGGCCTGCAGGACTGCCCCGAAGGCGAAAAGTGCACCGCGGTCGCACAGGGCGGGGGGCGGAGCCACTACACCTGCGTCTCGGACACCGACACCCTGCCGGAGGGGGAAGCCTGCATCCGCTCCCTGGACGGCGAGGACGGCTGCACGCCAGGGACTCTGTGCGTCGAAGACCGACTCGGCAACGGCCGCTGCCTCGGCGTCTGCATCGACCACGGCGACTGCCAGGGCGGGCGATGCCTTTCCGCCCCCTTCGACGACGTCCGCTACTGCGCGTCACAGTGCGACCCGCTGGCCTCGACGTGTCCGCCAAACATGGCCTGCGCGGCGTCCGTAGACCGCTTCCTGTGCCAATTTCCCTACGAAGAGGACATGGGGGTCGCCGGCGAGGCATGCGACCCGTTCGCAGACCGGGGCTGTCTGCCAGGCCTCGCGTGCCTACAGGGAACATTGGTCCCTGGATGCGGGGACGTGGGGTGTTGCACGACCTTCTGCAACACGAACGATCCAAACGCCCAGGCCGAGTGCCAGGCCGCCCTCGGAACCGCGGGTGTTGCGTGCGTGCCGTTCTTCTCCGGGGCCGCCCCAGGCTACGAGCACGTCGGCGTCTGCATCGTCCCGGCGTGAGCACGTCTGCCCCACCGGCGGCCCGCGGTCCAGTCGAAGAACCCGACGCGTTTCGACGAGGCAACACGCACCGCCTTGACGACACAGATCGACGCGACAAGATGCCCGCCATGGCGTCGCGCAGTTCCCACACCCGCACCGCCCTGCTTGTCGTCCCCCTCCTGGCCGCGTGCGCGGGAACGGCCCAGCCATCCAACGGCCCTCCGCCGGCGGTCTCGGACACCAACCCGCCGCCCCGAGCAGCCTCCCCACCCGCCGCAGGCTCCCCGGACGACAGCGACAATCCGCCCGGCGCGACGGCGCACGAAAAGACGCCCCCGCACGCGGGTCACGGCGGGGCGGACGGGCACGGGGGACACCACGGACACGCCGTCGGGGGAGCCCACGGGCACGGGGGCCATCACGGACACGGCGCCGGCGGGTCGCCCGCGCCCGGGCATCGCCACACGGGCGGTCACCACCGCTTCGACGACGCCGAGGCGTGGGCCAAGGTGTTCGACGACCCGACCCGAGACACCTGGCAGCGCCCGGACGACGTCATCGCCTCCCTCGCCCTCGAACCGGATGACGTCGTGGCCGACATCGGCGCAGGCACCGGGTACTTCACGGTACGGCTGGCGAAGGCCGTCCCCCGCGGACGGGTCATTGCAACGGACATCGAGCCCGACATGGTGGCGTACTTGAAGGACCGCGCCCGCCGAGCCGAACTGTCCAACGTCCATGTCGTACGAAATGAAGCGGACGACCCGAAGCTCCCGGATGGCATCGACGTCGCGCTGGTGGTGGACGTCTACCACCACATCGCGGATCCGGCGACCTTCTTCGGGAAGGTCCGTACAAAGCTGGCCCCCGGGGGGCGGGTGGTCATCGTGGACTTTCGAACGGACGCACCCGAGGACGCGCCCGGCCCGCCGCCATCGATGCGCCTTTCCCCCGTGCAGGTTGCAACGGGGATGAAGAAGGCCGGGTTTCGGCTGGCGCGGACCGACGTCACCACCCTGCCCTACCAGTACATCCTCGAGTTTCGGCCCCAGTAGGCCCAAGAAACGGCTGCAGGCAAGCCGCTCCCCGGCCCATGGGCGCGCCCCCTACGGCGGTTCCGTGACCAGGGGACGGCAGGGGCCACCGTCCGCGGCCGAGACCAGTCGTCCGTCCTCGACGTGCACCCGCCCCTCGAAAGCCCGCTGCCGAACCGACGGTGCGGCATCGGGCGGAAAGTCGAACCGGGGGGAAAGGGCCAGGCCAGGCCCGCCGTCGCACGAAGCGGGCACCAGCGAAAAGGCCGGGCCCTCGTCACGGTCGCCCGCGACGGGCGGCGCGCCGGCCCAGGCATCGATCCAGCCGAGATCTCCGTCGATGCACAGGCCGAGGAAGACCGCGACGGGTCCGGAGACCTCCAGCCCGTGGTCGATCGACCAAAGCACCGTCTTCCCTCCCGTGTCCTCGACGGACAGAACGCAACCGTCGCACGGTGGTGGCGGCCCCTCGCATGGTGGCGCGCCGGCCGCGTGTCGCAGGATCCACCGCCCGTCCCGCGTGACGATGGTCCCGGGACAGGCACGGTCCCCACGCCACACGATCCGCCCACCAGCCGCGGGTTCTTCGGGGCACGTTTCACCTGCGGGCTTCGGGACCGACCGCGCGCGCTCGGGCGGTGGCTCGACGGGCCGGTGCGCGACGCGCGGGGCTGCGCCGCACCCCGGACGAAGCGGCCCCAACCCCGCGACGAGTACGTACAGGCCACGCTCCCACCGAAGTCGTCGCGTCACGAACCGTCGGACGCCGCGTTGACCACGATGGGCGCGCCAGGTTCACACCCGACCGCGTTGGGGTTCTGCACGGTCTCGTAGTGCCAGTTCTGCGCCTGCCCCGATCGACCGACGGCCGAGCCTCCGGACAGCGACACGATGGGGCGGCACCCCGTGAGCTTTTCACACGGGATCGGGCCGAAGAACAGCACCTTTTCCTCCATGTCCGGTTCGTTGATGTCGTAGACCACGCGAAGGCGGCCGGTGTCGGCGCGCTGATCGATCATCGCGACGTCGCAGTCCACCTCACCGCGGGACGGATCGTTTTGGCGGCACAGGTAACTCTTCGAGTCCGGGTCGGCAAACTCCATGAAGGCCCCCGCGCCATCGACCCCGTCCTGCAACCAGTTCGGGTTCGAAGCGTAGAACTCTCGGATACACGTGTCGTACACGAGTTGGATGTCCGCCTGGGTGGTATTCTGGTACGGCGAGGCGTCCTCCGACAGGACGCGCCGAAACTGCAACTTGACGTAGCCGTGGTCGGGATCACTCTCGCCGCCGTTGCAGCCCACGACGAGGGGGACGACGGCGAGGCCGAAAAGGACCGCGCACACACGTGTGGCCAGGGATCGAGCGAGCATTGCCCGCATCTTTGCAGAAGCGCCGCGGGACGCGCAACACGCCCGCCTGCCGCCGTCCGCGCGGGGAGAAGGGATGCTCCTTCGCCGCACCGCCGGCAACGGTTGCGTACCGAGGGGGGCGGGTGACGGGGATCACCGCGGCAAGCCCGCCCTCTTTTCATGATCGGTCGGCGTGTTAGC
>Ga0256839_1004161_pt1 | contig 14335 bp, 20 predicted proteins | sample 354166metaG_FD_185968 | JGI IMG/M metagenome (GOLD analysis project Ga0256839, IMG submission 185968) | Hydrothermal vent microbial communities from Mid Atlantic Ridge, Atlantic Ocean - 354-166 | ecosystem: Environmental > Aquatic > Marine > Hydrothermal vents | place: Atlantic Ocean: Mid... | reverse complement strand
GTACTTGTGGGGAGAGAAGTGTATTTGCATTGCCCTAATGGCTATGGCACTGCGAAGCTAAACAACAACTTTTTAGAAAAGAAGCTCCAAGTAAGAGCTACTACACGTAACTGGAAATCTGTGCTAAAATTGCATGCACTTTCAACATAAAGAGAATGAATGAACGAAAATGACTTATGGCTACAACGATGGAAAAACAGCGAAATAGGATTTAATCAAGATAAACCTAATGCTTTTATGCTGAAGTATTTTTCTTCTTTAGATTTAAGAAAAGGTGCTAGGGTACTAGTGCCTTTATGTGGCAAGAGCATAGATATATCGTGGCTCCTCTCACAAGGTTATGAGGTAGTAGGCATAGAACTTAGCGAACAAGCCATCATAGAGTTGTTTGAGGAGCTAGGTGTTGAACCATGTATTACTGCTTTAGATGAACTATTATGCTATCGTGCAGAACATATCACTATGTATGTAGGGGATGTCTTTAAGGTAACCAAGCAACTGCTAGGTAAAATAGATGCCGTTTATGACCGTGCGGCGCTAGTCGCTTTAAAAGCGGAAACAAGGGTTAAATATGCAAAGCACCTAAGAGATATTACAAAAAATGCTCCTCAATTACTGCTATGTTTTGAATATACTCAATCACCTATGAACAAACCGCCTTATGCCGTAGATATGGATGAAATCAAAAAACATTACGGCCGACACTATCATATAAAAATGTTATGCAAAAAAGAAATTGCAGGTGGATTTAAAGGAAAAACAAAAGCCTATGACGTAGTCTGGTTATTAAATGAATCACAAAATGATTAAATCGGATAAAATGACCTCTATTCTTGATGATTATCAATCTAGTCTTCCGACTATTAAGATATATTGCCGTATCAACAATAAAATGATACTCAATGAACGAATCAACAAAAGCAATCATCAAATCAACCGCCCCGCTGATAAAAGAGAAGGGTGAAGAGATTACAACTTTAATGTATACGCATCTATTTTCCAACTATCCCGAGGCAAAAGAGCTCTTTGCAAATGCCAAACCTGATCAGTACAAAAAACTAGCCAAAATGGTCTATGCTTATGCGGCGAATATTGACAATCTTCCTGCACTTCAAAAAGGCATAGATAAAGTGGCACAAATACATGTAGATGTAAACATACTTCCGGAACACTACCCATGGGTAGGTGAGTCTTTACTTACGGCTATTAAAGAAGTCTTGGGTGATGGAGCAACAAAAGAAGTGATAGATGCCTGGGCTGAGGCCTATAGCTTTTTGTCAGATCTATTTATCGCCAAAGAGAAAGAGCTATATGCACGTTAGTCTTTTAGACTTCAACACCTAAAGAGAGCTTCCCTGAAGCCCTTTACACGGCTTTTACTTTTTTATATATCTCCATAGGTGCAATAGCGATGATACCTACTATCGCACCCACAAGTAACTCTCCTAAGATAGAAGGTAGACCGGACACTACATCGTGTATGGCATGTACGTTATGGACAAATATCCCTCCTGCCACAAGTAGCATAGCGATAGTACCGATAACAGCCAAAACACGTATCACTTTAGGCAAGGCACGGATAAGAAACTGTCCGAACTTGTGCATAAAAGACTTGGCATCATCGCTCATACTTACAAGCTTGTACCCAAAGTCATCCATACGTACAAGTAAGGCTACGATACCATAGACACCGACAGTAGCAAGCACAGCTACTAGCGTAACAACAGCTATTTGTACCATAAGAGAACTCTGGGCGACTGTACTTAGTGCCAAGATGACTATCTCAACCGAGAGTATAAAGTCTGTACGGATGGCAGATTTTATTTTATCTTTTTCGGCGTCAAGTACTTCTTCTTTACTTTGGGTGGTTTGTGCACTTATTTTTTCGTGGTTTTTTTTATGAAAGAAATATTCATAGATTTTCTCCATACCTTCAAAGGCTAGATACACTCCACCCAATATCAATATAGGAACTATAATCCAAGGCATAAAGGCTGAGAGCAGAAATGCCAAAGGTAAAATGATGGCTTTATTGATAGCCGAACCCTTAAAAATAGCCCATATCACATGAAGCTCTCGCGAAGCTGCAGACCCTGAAGCCTGTTCCGCTGCTACGGCTAAATCATCGCCTAAGATACCTGCTGTTTTTTTAGTAGCAACTTGGCTCATGGTTGCCATGTCATCCATGAGTACTGCTATATCGTCAAAAAGTGCAAAAAATCCACTTGCCATACATATCCTTTATATCCAAATCATTTAGTATAATCATACCATATTTACTCATAAGTAAAATATGCAAGCGTACAAGTAACATGAAAATAAATCATGCATGATTCAATCAAATAGATAATCTAATATAGAATCTGATATACTTTTTGTATCTATCCCAAAAGGAATACACATGCATAAACTATACACTTTCATACTGCTATTTGCATATAGTATACCTCATGCACTTATAGCAGATATGTCCCCTGAGCAAGTCATGACAAAAAACTGCCTTCAAAGCTATCAAAACAACTATCTCTCAAAAGAGAATCATAAAGCCTTTGTTTATGCACGAGAAAAAGAGACAGGAAAAGACAGATGTAGCTGGTCATATGGGCATACGACTGCACAAGAGGCAATAAAAACTGCAATGAAAAGCTGTCAATCCGTCATACTTAATGCAGAGTGCCAACTCATAGATACTGACGGTAAATACAAAGTATCAAACGGTAATTTTGAGCCTTTAGAACCTCTAGATAACAGCCCATTAAGCAGTGAAGAGAAAAAAAGACTTACTCAAAAAGCTCAAAGTATCATTCTAGGCAACTGTCTGCCCTTTTTTTCAAACACCTATTTGAAGGCACAAGAACACAAAGCTTATAGTTACAGTGTAGATCCCAACGGAAACTATGCATGCGGATACTCCTATAACCATATCAGCCGAAAAAATGCTCAAAAAAGTGCTCTTAAGGCCTGTGAAAAAGATAAACAAAAACGTAGAGCAAAAAAACCGAAATCGCCCTGTAAAATCTACGCAACAAACAAAAAAATCGCTCTAGAGGCAAAAGATTTTGGTATTACCATAGAAAAAAAAGAAGATATTTTCCTCTCATCTGAAACCTATAGCAAAAAGTTGGCACAGGCAAAAGAGATCATTGATGAAGGTGCCTGCCTTATACAGATGAAATACTATTTAAGGGGTACAATGCAACAGGCCTACTACTATACCAAAGAGAAAGGAAAAGAGGCCTGTGGACGAAGCGAAAATGCCTTTACACTTGAAGTAGCAAAAAATGAGGCAAAAAAATCTTGTGAAAAGATGGCTAAAAAACAACATATAAAAACTCCTTGTAAGCTCATCGCCCAAAACTTTGAGATCCTAGCTAAGCGCAGTAAAGATAGAGAGAAGATGAATGAAGAGTCATATAAAAAAGCGATACGTACAGGAGACTTAAAGCGTATCAAAAAATATATTGATCAAGGATATGACGTCAATATGCAAACAGTAAAAAATGGTATTACCCCGCTCTTTGTTGCCGCTATAAAAAAAGATCAAACATTTTTTTTCAAACTGATTAAAAAAGGTGCCGACATCAAACACAAAACCAACGACAATAGCACGATACTGCACGCAGCAATTATGGGCAACAATATAGAGCTTGCAGAGTATCTACTTAGTAAAGGTTTTGATATCAATGCAAAAGGATTTTCAGGTAATACGCCTTTGCATATTGCAATCTATTCCCTCAATACGGAGATGATAAAACGATTGATAAAAAAAGGGGCAAAAACCGACATCAAAAATAGTAGAGGAAAAACAGCTTCTGAGTTACTTCAAAATTTAAACTTGGATCAAAATGATTTTAAATCCAAAAAAGAATTACAATTGCGTGAACCTAAATAGTATATCAACGTTTAGGTTCTGTCAAAAAAGAAAAAGTAAGCGTATCTATATGATCAATAAACTTCTGCTTCACCGTAAGTCTTCTACTATAAAACAAAGAGAGCAATCCACTGTTATTAATCCCTAAGATAAATGAATACTCACCAAACTTATATTGTTTTAAACCTTTGGGTTCAGGGGTTTCATTATCACTTTCTATTTGGAAATGAATACCGTTTGGAAAGTCATAAGGATAAACTTTGTCATCTTGCTTGATTCTTACGGTACCAAGATCGGATAAAACCTGAAGAGCCAATTTATTATCAAGCTCATGCACTCGTATATCATAGGGGCCAAATTGTATAATCATAAATCTCCTTTTGCATACATATTGATAATACAATCATACACTTTATTGGTTAATATATCGTATCTTTCCGTTTTTTCTATTTCCTAAAAACACAATAGTATATTGAGAAATACGCATAAAATTAACGTATCGGTCAATAAATTTAAGATACAATTTATCTATCGATACAATAAGGAAACAAGATGCCAAGTAGAGCCTATATTGAAAAAATATTAGATGATGTCAAAGAGATGAGTCCCGGACAAAATGAGTTTTATCAAGCGACAAAAGAAGTTTTAATGTCTCTTGTACCCCTATTAAACGAGGACAGCCGTTATGATGAAAATCATATATTAGAACGTATCGTGATACCAGAACGTAGTATTATCTTTCGTGTAACATGGATAGATGATAACGGGAAAATACAGACTAACTTTGGATACAGGGTACAATTTAACTCTGCTATAGGCCCTTATAAGGGAGGGTTACGATTTCATCCTTCAGTAAATTTGGGAATTATGAAGTTCTTAGGTTTTGAACAGATATTTAAAAACTCATTAACGGGATTGCAAATAGGTGGAGGTAAAGGAGGATCAAACTTTGACCCTAAAGGCAAAAGCGATAATGAAATTATGCGATTTTGTCAGGCATTTATGACAGAACTTTATAAACATATTGGAAAGCACAGAGATATCCCTGCTGGAGACATAGGTGTAGGTGCTAGAGAGATAGGGTACTTATTTGGACAATACAAAAAGCTTACTGGGGAGTTTGATGGTATACTCACAGGAAAAGGACTCAACTGGGGAGGCTCTAAAGCTCGTAAAGAAGCAACAGGATATGGATCTGTCTATTTTGCGGAAAATTTTTTAAATAAATATGACAAAAGTCTAAAAGGCAAACGCTGTGCAGTCTCAGGATCTGGAAATGTTGCTATCTACACCATAGAAAAGCTTTATGATTTAGGGGCTATACCTATTAGCTGTTCAGACAGCAAAGGGACAATTTATCACAAAGAGGGCATTAACCTCAAAGCACTTAAAGCCATAAAAGAGATACATCATGGTTCACTTGAAGAGTATGCACAAGGAGATTGTGAGTGTGACTATATCCCTTTAAGCAAATACCCTAATGGAGGGCATGCAGTTTGGCATTTTGAGTGCGATGTTGCTTTTCCCTCTGCAACCCAAAATGAATTGACATTAGTCGATGCGAAAGCATTACATAAAAATGGCTGTATTTTGGTAAATGAAGGTGCCAATATGCCCACTACACCTGAAGCATTAGAGTATATTAAAGAGAAGAAAATAATGTTCTCTCCCGGTAAAGCAGCCAATGCAGGTGGTGTAGCCACCTCACAACTAGAGATGAGCCAAAATGCTTCTATGTCCCAATGGAGCTTTATAGAAGTGGATGTAAAGTTACAAGGTATTATGGCAGATATTTTTAAAGCAGCCTATGAAACTTCTGTAGAGTTTAAATGTGAAGGAGACTTGGTAACAGGAGCTAATATAGCCGGTTTTAGAAAAGTAGCAGACTCGATGATACAACAGGGTGCAGTGTAACACGTCCAATCATCAAAGAAATAAATTATAAGGAAACAGGTATGACAATATATGGTATAAAAACCTGCTCAACAGTAGGAAAAGCACGTAAATTTATGAAAGAACACAGTATAAACTTTGACTTTGTGGACTACAAAGTTGAGTCTGTAGGCGAAGAGAAGATACGCCGGTGGCTCAAACAAATAGACATAAACATACTTTTTAATAATAAAGGAAAAAAGTACAGAGACTTAGGACTAAAAGAACTGAACTTGGATGATGAAGGCAAGATAGAGTGGATGGCAAAAGAGAACTACTTGCTTAAACGTCCAGTCATAGAGTATGGTGATGGTAAGGTTTTGGTAGGCTATGATGAAGACGTCTATAAAAATACATTTCTATAAACATAAATATAATTAAAACTAATGTTTATTATAATTATTAATTTTAATTTAAGTTTCACTTGTTATACTTTTATCAGTTAAACAAATAATTAACATAAGGATAACAAATGAAAAAAATAATACTTACAGTTTTAATGACTATATTTTCTCTTACTACGATACAAGCAGAAGGTTCTAATATAGAAGCATGTAAAGCCTACATAGCTGAAGCAAAAAGCTTCCAAGATACGATGCATCATGATGCTATATCTGAAGCATCAATGGCTTTTTACAAGGATAGAGTAGTTTCTTATTGTGGAAACATAGCATCTAAAATGCCCTATGAAAAAAACTTTTTTGCAAATGCTTTGATGAAAAAAGATACAACGACTGTCTCTAACTGTAAAACAGCTATTAAAATGGCTAAAGCCTATACAGAGAGTGAACATATTTCACCTTTTATTATGCATGCTCATAAAGTAAATGTCGCAGACAACTGTGGAACATTGGTAGCTAAAAAAACACCAGCATTTTGTCTTTTTGATGTGGTAGACAATTCTAAAGAAGATTTAAAAGAAAAATGTCTAGCATCTATAGACAAAGCACACGCAGCCATGGGTACAAATAGTGTAGCTAACTACAAAGCTGAAGTAGTCGCAAACTGTGGCAGACTACAAGCGAGTCTATAAGCCTTATATCTAACTCTTTCATAAGGCATCTCTATGAGGTGCCCTTTTTGTTTACTCTCAAATTTTTCAACATTTCTTAACTTTTTTTGATATACTAAGTGCATTAATATAGAAAGAATACTCATGCCAAACATTAAAAAAGTCACCATAGAAGCTAAAACCATAAAAGGTTTACAAGTACAAACTAATAATGCGGATGAAATGAACCCAAAGACTCAAAAAATAGTACCTCTGTGGGCTAGGTTTTTCAGTGAAGTGTTACCTACTCTAGGCAAAGATGCGACAGTATATGGTGTTTACCATAACTACGAATCAGATGATAATGGTGCATTTAGTGTAACTGTAGGGGCAGATATTTTGGAAGGCACAGATGAAATGAAAGAACTTACTTTAGAAGAGGGTAGATATCTTATGTTTCCGGTTAAAGGAGAACTTCCACAAGCTATTATAGATACATGGAAACAAGTATGGGCATATTTTGAAGACCCCAGTATTGATGAACGTAGATTGTATGAAACTGATTTTGAGAAATATATTTCTATGAATGAGGCACAAATATATATTGGGGTGCATTATTTTTAGATTCATGTGGCATAATCGACCTTATTTATATAAAGGTCACAGATGAATACTTCCGTATTGCCAGGTTCACAAGGTGAAAAAGAACTTCAAAAAAAATTTAAAACAACGAAAGATGCCTTAGCATTTTATAATAATCAAGTCATAACTTACCTTTCACCGCTCATGCAAGATTTTATAGCTAAACAAGAAATGATGTTTATCTCTACAGCAGATAGCAAAGGAGAGTGTGACGCTTCCTACCGTGCAGGCAATGCAGGTTTTATAATGGTATTGGATGAACGTCATATTTTATACCCAGAGTACAAGGGAAATGGTGTCATGGCAAGTATGGGAAATATACATGAAAATCCTCATATAGGACTGATGTTTTTAGACTTTTTTGATACAAAAGTTGGGTTACATGTTAATGGCAAAGCATCCATTATTACAAAAGATTCACTTCAAGATAATCTTGAAAAGTTTCCAGGAAGTTATGAATACATTAAAAATAATCCTGATATATTTAAAATTGTTTCTTATATTTTAGTTGAAGTAGAAGAGGCATATATACACTGTTCCTTACATATTCCAATGTTTAAAAAAATAGATGAAAAAAGTTATGAACATAAGTTCCCAAAACATTCTAAAGGTGGTGATGCTTTTGAAGTAGAATCAATTATACGTCCATGGAGTTAAAAGACAGATAATGTGTAGTTTCGTATCTATCAGTAAAATTTATGTCTAAAATAATTATTATTTACTTTTGGTTAGTGTTTGAAAAGTATGATGCTTAATGAAGAGTGTTTTAACGTCCTTTTAAATTTGATTACACATACTTACAAGGTAAAACACTCTTTAGTTATAATACTCCCCATGAAACAAACCACAGCATTAAACATACTAAAATCAGGCAAAAACGTCTTCATCACAGGGTCAGCTGGAACAGGTAAGACCTATCTACTTAACCTCTATACCCAGTACCTCAAAGAGCGTCGGATCTATCCGACTATTGTCGCTCCTACAGGCATAGCAGCTTCGCATTTGAGTGGGCAGACGATTCATTCATTTTTTTCGCTGGGGATACGTGACAGTATAGATGAGGGCTATGTAGACTTTTTGTTGGACAAGAAGTACTTGAAAACGCGTTTTTCTAAGCTGAAGCTTCTTATTATTGACGAGATTTCTATGGTCTCGCCTGAGATGTTTTCGGCTATGGATATGATACTGCGTGGGTTTAAGGGTACAGATGCTCCTTTTGGTGGGGTGCAGGTGGTGATTTCTGGTGATTTCTTTCAGCTCCCACCTGTGAGTAAGACTCCTAAAGAAAAACGCTTTGCATGGCAGTCTGAGGCGTGGAAGGCACTGGGTCTTCAAACTTGCTACCTAGAAGAGAAGTTTAGACAAGATGATAGCAGACTCATAGGTATACTAGATGACATACGCTCGGGAGAGATATCGGCTACATCTGAAGAGCTACTAGCCAGTAGACACGAATCCACACTAAACATAAACACGCCTACGAGACTTTACACCCACAACCTAGATGTAGACCGCATCAACCAAGAGGAGTTAGAAAAACTTGACGGTAAGGAGAAGCTTTTTGTCTGTGACCATAAAGGCACAGAGAGGAACATAGAGAAAATCTTTAAATCTTCACTGGTCTTGGAGCGTTTGACACTTAAAAAGGGTGCGGTAGTCATCTTCATCAAAAACAATGCAGAAGCAGGCTATGTCAACGGCACTACAGGAAAAGTAGAAAGCTTTAGCCCCATTGACAAGATGCCCATCGTACGTACCACAGATGGCAGGAAGATAAAGCTAGATTTAGAAGACTGGTCGCTAGAAAATGACTCCGGCAAGGTTACAGCCACTGTCTCACAAGTGCCACTACGTTTGGCATGGGCTATCACCATACACAAATCACAGGGGATGACCCTAGACGCTGCAGAGATAGACCTCTCTAAAACCTTTGAGTCTGGGCAGGGCTATGTGGCACTTTCGCGTATCAAAAACATAGAAGGCTTACGGCTTATGGGGCTAAACCCTATGGCGTTGCGTGTAGACCCACTCATACTCCATGTCGATAGCCGTATCAAAGGGGCATTACTCAAGGCTGGAGAGCTTGTAGAGTCTTTAAGTCCCGAAGCCTTTGAGAAACAATGCGAAGAGCATATCCGCCACATGGGAGGGGTAGTAGAAAAAGCGAAGATAGAAGAAGAGAGAGCCAACATCAAAGCAGGTAAACCCTCACACTCAGCCTATGCATCCCCACACATATAAAGACCAAAAACCTTATAGTCAAGTCTGACACACTCATAAAACTAGCCACCAACAGAGGATTAGCCAAAGGGACTATAGTTCAGCATTTATCACTCATAAAAGAGGAAGAACCCAACTTTGATATGAATAAATATAAGCCTAGTGAAGAGACCTTTGATGCGGTAGAAACCGTAGCCCTAAAATTCATGACCAAAAAGATGCCAGAAAACTTCTCAGACGATGGTAAGCTACGTCTCAAGCCTGTGTTTGAGGCATTGGGTGGTAAGGTGAGTTATGATGATATTCGGCTTTCTATGGTGTTTTTGAAGTAGTTCTTTGTGAGTAGAGTTCAAACATATTTGGCTATAATTTTTCATTCTTAGTATTCAGGGCTTTTTATGATATCTCTTTTTCAAAAATTTGTCTTAAAAAGAAATATAACATGATACCACCAATACAAAAGAAACTAGCCATCATGCAGATGGAAAAGTACTGTAAAAACCGCATACCTGAGCATGCACAGCATCAGGTGAAGTCCAAGTACGTACTTGAAGAAAACAACATAATCCTCATGGAGTCACGCGTCAAATGGGACGATGCATCGGTATGGATAGACATACCCATAGCAAAAATGAAGTATGAGGCTAAAAGTTTGACATGGAAACTGTACTGCGTCATGGCAAATGAAAAGTGGCTTACATATGAAGGTCTAGAACCTCAAAAAGACCTGCAAGAGTGCATAGACGAGATAGCGTTTGACCCTATGTATGTGTTTGGTGGGTAGGTGAAAAGTAGGTTATGGTGAGCTAACGGCACAAAGTGCCGTTTAGGTGTTAGTTGTCAGAGAGTAAAGCAGGGTTAGTCACTAGGTTTCTTACGCCATGTGCATGGTCTTCTTTAAAGACGTTGCCTTCACACCATTTACCAACAGAGTTAATGTCAACCTTTACTACTTTTGGACGAACACTCCATGTAACTTGCAGTGGTGAGCCTATCTCATTGTAGCCAGGACCTGTAGTTGAACCATCGTAACGTACAGGTGTGCCTGTGTTGTTAGGGATGTTAAGAGCTTGGTTAAAACCGTTTCTTTTACCATGAGCAGTGAGCTTCATGAAGTCTTCACCTTTACCGTCGTTGGTAAGTACATAGACTTGTGCTTCAACACGTAGCTGTGGATTTTTCACCGCATCACTAAGACATGAAGCAAGTGTAGGACCTGGATTTACTTTAGCTGTAGAGTGTACGTAGTGTATCTCTATGGTGTCACCAGGCTCTAAAAAATCATGCTTGTTTGGACATACTTTGTGCCTACTGGTGTAAGCTCTGCTTCAGTAAGTGTACCACTGTATTCGTAACCACTTTTATAACCATGTCCGTCTCCGTTACCTTGGTATTTGGTAAACTCTCCACCTTTATGTTCTGCATTTTCATGGAAGTGAATGTTACAAAGGTTCATCTCTGTGTAAGGAGGTGCATCGTTAAAGTCAAGTGTATTGTCACCTTCGATGGTGTCGATGTCTCTTGGAGACTGTGGTCCAAAACCTTTACCCTTCGTATTTTCAGCCAATTTTGCACGTTGTTGTGCGATGACCGAGTCTGCAACAGTTTGTGTATGAGCAGCATGTTCTGCATGATTCTCCGCGTAGAGTTGTGTTCCCAGTGTGGCTATCATTGATGCAACGAGTATTTTTTTCATTTCTTAATCCTTTTTTTGTGGTGTAAAATTATATTTTTTTTAGGTTAACCGATAGTTACCAGAAATATTGATGTTATTCATCAAAATGATTAATAATTATTGATAATATAACTATTATACATCAAGAATTATTAACATGAAATGATAGTTAATAGTTATATATTAACTATCACTATAATAGATGAAAGCTAGATAAATGTTATTTAATGTATAAAATAAATACAATACAATTGAGATGATATATCAGTACAGGGAAGGTAAAGCGCATGATGAAGAATGACAATGAAATAGCTACATTTTCAAAACAGATACTAGATTTTTATTTTGCTCTTGATGCTTATGCACCATTGCCTAAAGGTGTAGAGACTATCTACCCTTTTGACAATGTAGAGACAAAAGAACTCATGAAAACTTTTTTTAACAAGTACTACGATGACACAAAACCTCGTACCTACCTCATAGGCATAAATCCCGGACGACTTGGCTCAGGGGTGACAGGTATAGGCTTTGCAGATGCCTATCATTTGGACAAGTACTGTGACATACCTAGTAGCTTTGACAAACGTGTAGAGATATCGGCAGCTTTTATGTTTGAAGTTATCCAAGCCTATGGTGGGGTAGAGAAGTTTTATGCAGACTTCTTTTTTACTACGGTTATGCCACTTGGTTTACTCAAAGGTGCAAAAAACTATAACTACTACGATGACAAAGAGACACAAAAGAGTTTAGAGCCTTACATCACCCAGACACTTCTTAAACAGATGTCTTTGCCACAAGCCAAACCAAACATCATCTGTGTAGGCACAGGTAAAAACTTGAAGTATTTAGAAGCGTTTAATGAAAAGCATCACTGTTTTGAAAGTATAGACGTTGTACCACACCCCCGTTGGGTGATGCAGTATAGACGTAAAGAAAAGCAGAAGTATATTGAGGTGTATTTAGATACGTTGCAAAAGACCTTAGCTTTTTAGTCATCATCCTCAAATTCACTTAAATCAAAGTCTAACTCTATAGGTTCTTCTTCTACCTCCGTCATCTCTCCTATCTCTTCCGGTGAGATGTGTAATGCCATGGCAATAAAAGCTTCTAATGCACCATCATCTATAATCTCTTGACATGAAGGTGTTGTATTATATACAGTTAATACACCGTCTTTATAGAGTACGTCATTGGTGCTTACTCCAAGTTCAGCTGCGATATTGTGCATATCGGGTCTATTAAGATGCGGACCGTTAATTTTCATAGCAAAACCTTTTCGAAGCGGCAATCCGAACATATAATCTCCTTCTATTTTATTTCAAATATTTATCAGATATAAGTAAATGCAAAATGGTTTACCGGACCATGGCCTTTTCCAAGCACAAACTCTTTGCCTGCCTCTATCGCTTTGTTTAAATAGGTACAAGAGGCAATCACAGATTGTTCTAACGTTTTTCCGTACGCTAAATGCGTAGCGATAGCAGAAGAGAGTGTACATCCCGTGCCGTGTGTGTTTTTCGTTTTTATAGCAGGGTTTTGTATAAGAGTAACTTGCTTTGTCGCGTGGTTATAAAGCGCATCTGTCATATCTTCAGTAAGTGCCAAATGTCCCCCTTTTAGTAAAACAGAAACCTGATACTTTTGACCTATCTCTTGAGCACTCTCTTCCAGGTTTTCTAGGCTAATTTCATGTTCAATAAGTATCTGTGCCTCAGGAATGTTAGGTGTAATAAGCGTAACATAAGGCAAAAAGCTTTGAAGTCTTTCTATAGCCTCATCATCTATAAGCCTATCTCCCGAAGTTGCAACCATCACAGGATCTAGGACGATGTTTTTTATAGAGTATTTTTTTAGCGTATTTTGTACAGCATCTATGACCTCACCGGAATGGAGCATTCCTATCTTTACAGCATCAAAATCTATATCTGAAAAGACAGCTTCCATTTGGGCTATGAGATGAGGTATGGGTATGGCATGGATGTCTGTGACTCCTTGGGTGTTTTGTGCAGTTGTAGCAGTGATGACAGAGGCAGCGTAGCCACCGTTTGCACAGATGCTTTTAATGTCTGCTTGTATACCTGCACAGCCTCCAGAATCTGAGCCTGCTATGGTGAGTACGGTACGGTAACTTCGACTCATATGATCCACGCCTCTTGTCTGTAAGCCGAGTCCCAAAACATATACTCAAGTTTAGATGTTTTGATAAATACCTCTTCCATCTTGGCAAGATTTTCATCGGATGCCATAAAGGCATATCGATTAGCAATACCTATCGCTTTCTCTACGGATGAAGCAAATTCATCGCCGGCATAGGTATCTATCCATGACTGATAGGCATTGGATTCTTTATTCTTCTGCATCTTGATAATAAAATCTCCTACATCTTTATAAATCGTAAAACAGGGCAAAACTGCAGCTATGCCCACCTCTACCGATTCATGATGTACGATACGAGCCAGATAAGAGTTGTAGAGCTCACACGTCGGTGAGGGAGTAGGGCTTTTATATTTTGCTTCTAAAAAGGTATGATGCAGCGCTTCTTCTACCTCTATAATTCCTGTAGCAGATTCATAAAAAAACTGTGTCTCTTCATCTCTATGACATTTTGTTCCCACACTCACAAGTGATTTTTTATATTCATTTAAATAGAGCGAATCCTGATTGACATAAAAGCCAAAAATATCTTTATCTAAAGTTCCTTGCATAAGCTCTACGACAAAGTCATGCTTGATAATAGCATGAAAAATATACTCTGTCTTTGCTCTTGTTTTTTCGTACCAGTTTTGCATGTATATCTCCTAAAACATTGTAGTACATCATAACAAATCATTCTAAAATTTAAGCTCTTAGCTAAAAGCCCTATTATGTTATTATATTGGGTCTAGACTAGAACAGAGGGTATAAAGTGCAAAGAAAGTACCATTATACCGATGAAAAACAAGTATATAAAAGTTGCGAAGATTTCAGAGGCTAAATTTAGACTCATTGTAAAGTGTTTTTTCAA
>Ga0256839_1004160_pt1 | contig 14339 bp, 28 predicted proteins | sample 354166metaG_FD_185968 | JGI IMG/M metagenome (GOLD analysis project Ga0256839, IMG submission 185968) | Hydrothermal vent microbial communities from Mid Atlantic Ridge, Atlantic Ocean - 354-166 | ecosystem: Environmental > Aquatic > Marine > Hydrothermal vents | place: Atlantic Ocean: Mid... | reverse complement strand
GACGCCGTGCGCGGGGCCATCCTCGACAACATCACCTGACGTGGCAGGCCAGGCCTTGAGAGTTGATATGGAGAGGAACCCTCATGATCTTCCAGGAACTAGCTGGTATTTCAACGGTCTTTAATGTCATTACATAAGGGATCCATAAATCCTCCGCCTTTAGGCGGTATCGTTGCGTTTCCCCCACTCCCCTTGGAGGGTGTTGCAAAAGGCCTTGGTCCCTTCTCCCCAGGGGAGGGTGTCGCAAAAGCCGGTTTTTCTGTAGGTTGCACCCAAAGTGGGCATAAAGGCTGAGGAACGAAGCCCAACAGCAACAGCTTGAAAAGCCAAACATGTTGGGCTTCGTTCCTCAGCCCAACCTACGAATGACTTTTACAATACCCTCCTCAAGGGGAGAAGGGAATAACCAAAGCAAAAAACCGGGCCTTGCCCGGTTTTTCTCATATTATTCAGCAGGCTCTGCTGCTACCGGCCTGTCAACCAGCTCCACCAGCGCCATAGGGGCGTTGTCCCCGCTGCGATACCCGCACTTGAGTATGCGCAGATAGCCGCCCGGGCGTTCCTTGTAGCGGGGCCCCAGTTCGTTGAACAGCTTGCCCACGGCCTCCCGGTCGCGGATGCGAGCGAAGGCCAAGCGGCGCTTGGCGACACTGTCCGTCTTGGACAAGGTGATCAGCGGTTCGACCACGCGACGCAGTTCCTTGGCCTTGGGCAGCGTGGTCTTGATGACCTCGTGTTGCACCAGAGACGCCGCCATGTTCTTGAACATGGCCTTGCGGTGACTGCTGTTACGGTTCAGTTTTCTTCCACTATTGCGATGACGCATGATGCTTGGTTCCTACTTGATCGGCTGGCTGTTTAGGTATCGAGTTCAGGCCGAGGCCATTTCCTTCTCGTTGTCACCTTCCTTGCGCTTGAGGCTGGGCGGCGGCCAGTTCTCCAGGCGCATCCCCAAGGACAGGCTGTGAGAAGCGAGTATGTCCTTGATCTCGGTCAGCGACTTCTTGCCCAGGTTGGGCGTCTTCAATAGTTCCACTTCGGTGCGCTGGATCAGGTCACCAATATAGTAGATGTTTTCCGCCTTGAGACAATTGGCCGAACGCACTGTCAGTTCCAGGTCGTCCACGGGGCGCAGGAGGATGGGATCGATCTCGGCCTCTTCCTCCTCGGGCTCGGCCTCCTCGGTGGTTTCCAGCTTTACGAAAATAGACAATTGATCCTGCAGAATGGTGGCGGCGGCGCGGATGGACTCCTCCGGATCGACGCTGCCATTGGTCTCCAGATCGATAATCAGCTTGTCCAGGTCGGTGCGCTGTTCCACGCGGGCCGTATCGATGTTATAGCTGACGCGCCGGATGGGGCTGAAGGAGGCGTCGAGGACCAGGCGTCCGATGGGTCGGCTTTCTTCCTCAGCCTCTTTTCGCACAGAGGCAGGCTGATAGCCGCGGCCACGCTCGACCTTGAGCACCATGTTGAGTTCACCTGCTTCAGTGAGGTTGGCAATCACCAGACCGGGGTTGATGATCTCCACATCACTGACCAGCTCAATATCGCTGGCGCAGACAGGGCCAGGCCCCTTCTTCCTGAGGGTCAGGGTGGTTTCATCCAGTCCCTCCATGCGAACTGAAAGATTCTTGAGGTTGAGCAGGATATCGATGACATCCTCCTGTACACCCTCTATGGTGGTGTACTCGTGCAGCACGCCCTCGATCTCCACCTCGGTAACAGCGCACCCGGTAATGGAGGACAACAGAATACGGCGCAGTGCATTGCCCAGCGTATGGCCGAAACCGCGTTCCAGCGGCTCCATGGTCACCTTGGCATGGGTGTTGGAAATGACCTGTACATCAATGATGTTTGGTTTCAACAACTCTTTTGCTGAGCCCTTCATAAAATTTCCTCTCTGCTGTGGGGCAGTTGCTTAGTACTATTTATGATCCGCTTACTTCGAATACAGCTCGACGATCAGGTTCTCATTGATCTCGGCGGGCAGATCGCTGCGCTCAGGCACGGCCTTGAACACGCCCTGCATCTTGCTGGCATCAAAATCCAGCCATTCGCTGAGGCCCTGCTGTTGGGCGAAATCGACGGATGCCTGAATCCGTAGCTGTTTCTTGGCTTCATCCTTGACAGCAATCACATCATTAGGTTGCACCTGGTAACTGGGAATATTGACTTTTTTCCCGTTCACGGTGATGGCATTGTGGCGCACCAGCTGACGCGCCTCGCTGCGGGAAGAACCGATCCCCATCCTGAAAATCACGTTGTCCAGGCGGCACTCCAGGAGCGCCAGCAGGTTCTCGCCCGTGGATCCCTTGCGACGATCCGCTTCCTGGTAGTAACGGCGGAACTGCTTTTCCAGCACGCCATACATGCGGCGCACCTTCTGTTTCTCACGCAGCTGGATGGCGTAGTCAGTCAGGCGGGTGCGGCGCTTGCCATGCTGTCCCGGCGGAAAGGCGCGTTTCTCGATCGCGCACTTGGCGGTAAAGCACTTTTCTCCCTTGAGAAACAGTTTTTCTCCCTGGCGCCGGCATAAGCGGCATTTTGCATCGGTATATTTGGCCACGACTTTCCTCTATCTCCTATACGCGCCGTTTTTTCGGCGGTCGACATCCGTTATGCGGTATGGGTGTCACATCTGAAATACTGTTGATCTTGAATCCGGCGTTGTTCAGGGCACGCACGGCTGAATCACGTCCTGGTCCAGGCCCCTTGACCATCACATCGACATTCTTCATACCGAACTCTTTGACCACGTTGCTGGCCTTCTCGGCCGCGACCTGAGCGGCAAACGGCGTGCTCTTGCGTGATCCCTTGAAACCCGATCCACCCGCGGAGGCCCAGGCCAGGGTATTGCCCTGCCGGTCTGTAATGGTGATGATGGTGTTGTTGAAGGATGCGTGGATGTGCGCTACGCCATCGACGACATTCTTCTTCACCTTCTTGCGTGTTCTTGTGCTGCCTTTCGCCATAATATTGCTTCTGAAGTTGAATGGTTAATATAGATTAGCGTTTAATGGGTCTGCGTGGCCCTTTGCGGGTGCGCGCATTGGTTTTGGTGCGCTGCCCGCGCAGTGGGAGCCCGCGACGGTGGCGGATGCCGCGGTAGCTGCCCAGATCCATGAGGCGTTTGATGTTCATGGTCACTTCGCGGCGCAAATCACCCTCGACAGTATATTTGCCGATCTCGGAGCGTAATGCTTCCAGATCGGGCTCTGCCAGGTCCCTGACCTTGGCCGCTGGATCGACATTGGCGGCATTGCAGATCGCGCGCGCGCGCGAAGGTCCAATGCCATAAATCGATGTCAAGGCAATCACAGTGTGTTTGTTGACTGGTATGTTGATGCCTGCAAGACGGGCCATCTATTCTACACTCCCATATTCTTCATGATCTGCGAAAACGGTCAATTGTATGTCTTCAAATCAAAGAAATCAACAACTGCCGCCAAGGAATTTCATGCCTCGGTCTCAGCCTGGCCTGTCAGGAATCAGCCCTGACGCTGCTTGTGACGGCCATCCTTGCAGATCACCCTTACCACGCCTTTGCGGCGGATGATCTTGCAGTTACGGCAGATTCTCTTTACTGATGCGCGTACTTTCATTTGGCTTCTCCAAAAACTGCTGCCTGGTTCAAAACAATATTAAAGGCCTAACGCCCCTTTAGATTGGCCTTTTTCATCAGGCTGTCATACTGATGGGACATAAGATGCGCCTGCACCTGGGCCATGAAATCCATGGTGACCACTACGATAATGAGAATCGAGGTACCGCCAAAATAAAAAGGGACGTTCCAGTAAATAATCAGAAATTCCGGCAGCAGGCACACCGCGGTGATATACAGGGCGCCAACCATGGTGAGCCGCGTCATTACCGAATCGATATATTTGGCGGTCTGCGCGCCAGGGCGAATTCCTGGTATGAATGCGCCCGATTTTTTCAGATTCTCCGCCGTCTCATTGGGATTGAACTGCAGTGCCGTATAGAAAAAGCAGAAAAAGATAATGGCAATGGCGAAGAACAGTACATAGACAGGCTGCCCCGGAGACAACATGGTGGCGATATCGCTCAGCCATCCCATTCCCTCCGCATTGCCGAACCAGCCGGCAATGGTGCTGGGAAACAGGATGATCGCCGAAGCAAAAATCGGAGGGATCACGCCCGCCATATTGAGCTTGAGGGGCAGATGACTGGTCTGCCCGGCGTACATCCGCCTTCCCTGCTGGCGTTTGGCATAGTTTACAGTAATGCGCCGTTGGCCGCGCTCCACGAAGACCACGAAGGCCGTGACGGCAAGCGCCAGGATGATCAGGAAAAGCACTGTCATGGCGTGCAGTTCGCCTGTGCGCGCCAGTTCCAGCGTCCCGCCCACAGCCGATGGCAAGCCAACAACGATACCAGCAAAGATGATAATGGATATACCATTGCCGACGCCCCGCTCCGTCACCTGCTCACCCAACCACATGAGAAACATGGTGCCCGTGACTAGGGACAACACTGCGGTGATACGGAAAGCCCAACCCGGGTCGATCACAACGGGAACGGCGCCGATGGTCTGTCCTTCCAGGGCGATGGCAATACCCATGGCCTGAAAGGTCGCCAGAACCAAGGTCAGATAGCGCGTATATTGTGAAATTTTACGGCGCCCGGATTCCCCTTCCTTCTTCAGCTGCTCCAGCTTGGGATGCACTGCAGTCAACAGTTGCAGGATGATGGAGGCCGAAATATAGGGCATGACACTGAGGGCAAACAACGACAATCTTCCCAGCGCACCGCCGGAAAACATGTTGAACATGTCGATGATGGTCCCGCGCTGTTGCTCGAACAGCGCCGCCAGGGCCTGTGGATCGATGCCGGGCACGGGTACGAAAGTGCCGATCCTGAAGACCAGCAGTGCACCGAGCACGAACAGCAGCCGACGCTTCAGCTCGCTCAGACCACCCAGCCCGCCAAGTCCCGCCCCTGCCATGCCTGGCTTGCCGATGGCCATGATTCCTAGTCCTCGATCAAGGTGCCGCCAGCGGCTTCGATGGCGGCCCGTGCGCCCTTGGTGGCGCCTATGCCACGCAAAGTCACAGCCTTGTCAATCTGCCCCGAAAGGACGACCTTGGCGCGCGTGATATGCTTGCCAATGATATTGGCGGCCTTCAGCGCCGCGAGATCGATCACCTCGGCATCGATGCCGCCAAGCTCGTGCAGGCGCACTTCCGTCGTCTTGAGGCTGCGGCGCGAAGAAAAGCCGACCTTCGGCAGGCGGCGCTGCAGTGGCATCTGACCACCCTCGAAGCCCACTTTGTGATAGCCGCCCGAGCGGGAATGCTGACCTTTGTGGCCACGTCCACAGGTCTTTCCCAGACCCGAACCGATGCCACGGCCAACTCGTTTACGGGCGCTTTTGGCGCCATCTGCTGGCTTGAGCGTGTTTAAGCGCATTTCAGACTTCCTCGACACTTAGCATATAAGAGACTTTGTTGATCATGCCGCGGTTGCAGGGTGTATCCTCGACAACTACGGTATGATGCATGCGGCGCAGCCCAAGACCACTGACACAGGCTTTGTGGGATGCAATCCTGCGGTGCGGACTGCGCACCAGGGTGACTTTCAGTTGCTTGCTTGCGGCCATCATCTTTACTCCAGGATTTCCTTCACTGTTTTACCACGCTTGGCAGCGACCGATTCCGGGCTGGCCATGTTCTTCAGGCCATTGATGGTCGCCCTTACCACATTGACAGGGTTGCTGGACCCGATGCACTTGGCGAGTACATTCTGAATACCCAGCACCTCGAACACGGCGCGCATGGCGCCACCGGCAATGATGCCGGTACCCGGCGTGGCTGGCTGCATGAAGACCTTTGCCGCACCATGGGAGGCTGTGATGGGATATTGGAGGGTATTCTCAGTCAGGGCCACGGAAATCATGTTTCTGCGCGCCTCCTCCATCGCCTTCTGGATGGCGGCCGGGACTTCACGCGCCTTGCCGCTGCCGAATCCCACCTTCCCTGCACCATCGCCGACGACGGCCAGTGCGGAGAAACCAAACTGTCTTCCACCCTTGACGACCTTGGCTACACGCCTGACGGCTACCAGTTTTTCCTGCAGCTCTTCCCCATTGTCACTCACATCTAATCTGGCCATTGTCCTGTCCTAAAATTCGAGACCATTTTCACGCGCCGCTTCGGCCAGGGCCTTGACGCGTCCATGATATTTGAAGCCGGAACGGTCGAAAGCCACACGGGCCAGGCCTGCCGCCTTGGCGCGCTCGGCAATCAATTTGCCGACAGCCGCAGCAGCGGCCACGTTTCCGGTATATCCTTTGATGCCGGCCTTGAGATCGGCATCCAGTGTTGAGGCACTGGCCACCACCTTGGATCCCGTGGAATCAATGACCTGTGCATAGATATGCCGCGGCGTACGGAAGATGCTCAGGCGATGCACGCCCAATTCACGGATCTTCGCGCGGGTCTTTCTTGCTCTGCGCAAGCGTGTCTGTTTCTTGTCCAACTCAATACCTTCCTTTATTTCTTCTTGGCCTCTTTACGTACGATGACTTCATCGCTGTAACGTATCCCCTTGCCCTTGTAGGGTTCAGGAGGCCTGTAAGCCCTGATTTTTGCGGCAACCTGGCCGACGGCCTGCTTGTCGATCCCCTTGATCACCACTTCGCTTTGACTGGGAAGTTCTACAGTGATTCCCTCTGGTATGGGATGATTGACGGGGTGGGAAAATCCCAGGGTCAGATTGAGATCCTTACCCTGCATCTGGGCGCGGTAGCCCACCCCCACCAGCGACAGCTTTTTCTCGAAGCCCTCGCTCACCCCGGTCACCATATTGTTCACCAGGGCGCGCATGGTGCCAGCCATGGCATTGGCTTCCTTGCTGCCGTCTCGGGCGGAGAACTTCAGTGCGCCGTCTTCCTGCTGAACCTCAACCTTGCCGTGTATCTGCGTCTGCAGAACACCCTTGGCGCCCTTGACCTCGATAGCCTCGCCATTGATTTTCACATCGACGGAGGCGGGAATCGTGACTGGTTTTTTTGCGACTCTGGACATAGCTCTATTCTTCGTTTAGGAAACAATGCAAATCACTTCGCCACCCACACCGGCAGCGCGCGCGGCCCTGTCGGTCATCACGCCTCCCGAAGTGGAGACGATGGCGATGCCCAAACCGTTGTTGACCCTGGGCAGATCGGACGTGCCACGATAGGCGCGCAGTCCGGGTCGGCTGACGCGTTTGATCTGCTCGATGACAGGCTGTCCCTGATAATATTTCAGTGTAATGGTGAGCCGGGGCTTCTTTTCATCGCTGTCAACGGAAAATTCCGTAATGTAACCCTCGTCCTTCAATACCCCGGCAACCGCCAGCTTGAGCTTGGACGAAGGCATGCTGACCGTCGCCTTCTCCGTTGCCTGCGCATTGCGGATTCGTGTCAGCATATCCGCGACGGGATCATTCATACTCATAGTCTTGCCTTCCCAATTATCTTCACATTATCTCTGTCAGTCAGTGCCTTACCAGCTGGCCTTGACCAATCCGGGCACGTCCCCCCGCATGGCGGCCTCGCGCAGTTTGTTGCGCGACAAGCCGAACTTGCGGTAATAGCCGTGAGGACGACCACTCAAACGGCAGCGGTTGCGCAGGCGGCAAGGGCTGGCATCACGCGGCAGGGCATGGAACTTGCGCCACAACTCCGCGCGCTCCTCATCGTCCAGCTCAGGCTGTTTCAGCTTGCGCTTCAATTCTGCGCGAACGGCAGCATACTTTTCCACCGTACGCCTGCGCTTGATCTCACGATTAATCATGGAAACTTTGGCCATAATCTTTCCTTAATTTCTGAATGGAAAATTGAAAGCCTGCAACAGTGCGCGGCCCTCTTCATCGCTGTTTGCTGTGGTCGTGATGGTGATGTCCAGCCCTCTCAACGCATCGATCTTGTCATACTCGATCTCCGGAAAAATGATCTGTTCCCGCACGCCCATGCTGTAATTTCCCCGCCCATCGAAGGCCTTGCCACTCAGGCCGCGGAAGTCGCGGATGCGCGGTATGGCGACATTGACCAGGCGGTCGAGAAACTCGTACATGCGCTCACGGCGCAGCGTAACCTTGCTGCCAATGGGCCAACCGTCACGGATCTTGAAACCGGCGATGGATTTTCTGGCCTTGGTGACGATAGGTTTCTGGCCACTGATCCTGGCCAGGTCTCCCATAGCATGTTCGATGACCTTCTTATCACCAACAGCCTCGCCCAAGCCCATGTTAAGCGTGATCTTGGTAATACGCGGCACCTGCATCACGCTCTTGTAGGCAAACTTCTCCATCAGTGCCGGCACGACCTTGTCCTGATAATGTTCCTGCAGTCTTGTCATTTTTCCCAACTCTGTATTAGATCCTGGCTGAATCAAATATCCAGTACTTCGTTATTGGACTTGAAATAACGCACCTTGCGGCCATCTTCCAGCGTCCTGAATCCTACCCGGTCAGCCTTCTTGGTGACAGGGTTGAAATGCGCCACGTTGGACTGATGTATGGGCATTTCCTTTTCGATGATGCCGCCCGGCGCATTCTGGGCCGGATTGGGCTTGGTGTGGCGCTTGACCATATTGACGTTCTCAACGATCACCTTGTCATTGGGGCAGATGCGCACAATCATGCCGCGCTTACCCTTGTCCTTGCCTGTGATCACGATCACGTCATCATTTTGTCGAAATTTTTGCATGGCTATCAATCCAGATTCTTTACTGTGTTCTCAAAGCACTTCCGGCGCCAGTGATATGATTTTCATAAACTGCTCGGTACGCAGCTCACGGGTCACCGGGCCAAAAATACGGGTGCCGATAGGCTGCTTCTGGTTGTTGAGCAGTACGGCCGCATTGCTGTCGAAGCGGATAAGGGAACCGTCGGGGCGCCTGACGCCCTTTTTGGTGCGCACCACGACCGCATTGTACACCTCGCCCTTCTTGACCTTGCCGCGGGGGATGGCTTCCTTGACGCTGACCTTGATAATGTCACCGATGTTGGCATAGCGCCGCTTGGACCCACCCAGCACCTTGATACACATCAACTGGCGCGCACCGCTGTTGTCTGCCACATCCAGTCTCGACTGCATCTGTATCATCGTTTATCTCCAAAAATCATCGTATTTGTTCAAGCTGCCGTTTCAAGCACCTTTACCAGCCGCCAGGATTTGGTCTTGGAAAGAGGACGGCACTCCTCCACCATCACCACGTCACCTATCTTGCACTCGTTGTTCTCGTCGTGCGCGTGGATCTTGGTGGAGCGCCTGACATATTTCCTGTAGATGGGATGAGGCACTTTACGCTCTATCTTGACAGTCACGGTCTTGTCCATCTTGTTGCTGACAACGCTGCCGATTACCGTGCGTATCACTTTGCCTTGTTCACTCATGACGCCTCACTCATCCTCTTCTTTTCATTGATTATGGTATAAACGCGCGCGATGTCACGACGGACCGTCTTCAGCTTGTGTGTTTGTGAAAGCTGGCCAGTGCCCTTTTGCATGCGCAAGTTGAATTGTTCGCGCAGCAGGTTGGCCAGCTCTTCATTCAATTCCGGTACTGTCTTTTCTCTAAGCTCTTTCGCGTTCATCACATAATATTCCGTGAAACAAATGCCGTTTTGACGGGCAGCTTGGCTGCGGCCAGACGGAAGGCTTCGCGCGCCACTTCCTCGGACACACCTTCCATTTCATAAAGTACGCGGCCCGGCTGGGTCAGCGCCACCCAGTATTCCACATTGCCCTTGCCCTTACCCTGGCGTACTTCGATGGGCTTCTTGGTTATGGGCTTGTCCGGAAACACCCGGATCCAGATCTTGCCGCCACGCTTGATATGGCGGGTCATGGCGCGCCTTGCTGCTTCGATCTGTCTGGCGGTGATGCGCCCGCGACCTACGGCCTTGAGGCCGTATTCGCCGAAACTGACACGATTGCCGGTGGTAGCAAGGCCGCGGTTGCGTCCCTTGTGCTGTTTTCTGTATTTGGTCTTTTTTGGCTGAAGCATTTTATATCAACTCCTCTTAACTGACCTCGGCCTTGTCAGCACTGTCCGAATCGCCCTGCAGGGGATCCTCGAAGATTTCGCCCTTGAAAACCCATACCTTGATACCAATGACGCCCGACGTGGTGTTTGCCTCGGCAAAACCATAGTCGATATCGGCCCTCAAGGTGTGCAAGGGCACGCGCCCCTCACGATACCATTCACTACGAGCTATCTCGGCGCCGTTGAGGCGCCCTGCCACATTGACCTTGATGCCCTGTGCGCCGATACGCATGGTGTTGGTCACGGCGCGCTTCATGGCGCGGCGGTACATGATACGCCGCTCGATCTGCTGCGCAATGCTTTCCGCCACCAACTGGGCGTCCAGTTCCGGCTTGCGGATCTCCTCGATATTGATATGTACGGGCACGCCCATCATCTTGGTGACTTCCTTGCGCAGGGACTCGATATCCTCACCCTTCTTGCCAATCACCATGCCGGGGCGCGCCGTGCGGATGGTGATATGCGCGGTGCGCGCCGGACGTTCGATCTGGATGCGGCTGACGGAAGCCTGGGCCAGTTTCTTCCGCAGGAACTCGCGAACCTTCAGGTCCGTGTACAGATTATCTGCATAACTTCCGGTATCGGCATACCATTTGGAGGTCCAGTCTTTGACGATGCCCAGTCTGATACCGGTTGGATGTACTTTTTGGCCCATACTACTGATACTCTCTGTTAGTTGTCACTGACAGCCACAGTGATGTGACTGGTACGTTTCAGGATTCTGTTGGCGCGTCCTCGCGCGCGGGCGCGAAAGCGCTTGAACACCGGACCTTCGTCAACGAACACCCTGGATACCTTGAGCTCATCGATATCGGCGCCTTCATTGTGCTCGGCATTGGCAATGGCGGATTCCAGCACTTTTTTCACCAGGTCCGCGCCCTTCTTGGGACTGAAGGCCAATATGTTGAGGGCGTTCTCTACGGGCAGCCCGCGAATCTGGTCCGCCACGAGGCGGCATTTCTGCGCTGAAATATTTGCATATTTACGCTTTGCTAAAACTTCCATCTCAAGCCCTTTTTATTTAGCCTTTCTGTCACCCGCATGACCCTTGAACGTGCGGGTCATGGAAAATTCACCCAACTTGTGGCCCACCATGTTTTCCGATATCAATACGGGCACATGCTGTCTGCCATTGTGCACAGCGATGGTCAGGCCGACCATTTCAGGGATGACCATGGATCGGCGCGACCAGGTCTTGATCGGCTTTCTGCTATTGGTGGCAATCGCCTGCTCCACTTTCTTGACCAGGTGCAGGTCAACGAATGGGCCTTTTTTCACTGAACGCGGCATTGAATAACCTCTTTTCCTTATAATAATCTAAAGCTGCTCGTTACTTGGACTTGCGACGGCGCACGATGAGCTTGTCGGTACGCTTGATCTTGCGTGTCTTGTAACCCTTGGTCGGCATACCCCAGGGGCTGACCGGGTGGCGGCCGCCCGAAGTTCGCCCTTCACCACCACCATGGGGGTGATCGACCGGGTTCATGGCAACACCGCGCACTGTGGGGCGCACACCACGCCACCTAGATGCGCCCGCCTTACCGAGAGAGCGCAAGGCGTGGGCGCTGTTGCCGACCTCGCCAATGGTGGCCCGGCAATCGACCAATACCTTACGCATCTCGCCTGAGCGCAGACGAAGAATGGCGTGCGGTCCTTCCTTAGCGACCAGTTGTACAGAGGTACCGGCGCTGCGTGCAATCTGGGCACCCTTGCCAGGCTTCATCTCCACACAGTGAATTACCGTTCCCACCGGGATATTGCGCATGGGCAGACTGTTGCCCGCCTTGATGGGCGCATTGTTGGCGGAGATCACTTCGTCACCAGCCTTGACGCCCTTGGGCTGAATGATGTAGCGACGCTCGCCATCGGCGTAGAGAACCAGTGCGATGTGCGCGCTGCGGTTGGGGTCGTATTCCAGACGCTCAATGCGCCCTGGTATATCACGCTTGTTACGCTTGAAATCGATGATCCGGTAATGCTGCTTGTGTCCTCCACCCTGGTGCCGGGTGGTGATGCGGCCCTGATTGTTGCGCCCGCCATTACGTGACTGTCCTTCCACCAAAGGCGCATAAGGTCGACCCTTGTATAGCTCCGGGTTGGTGATCTGAACAACGAACCGGCGTCCGGGCGATGTTGGTTTTGCTTTTACGATAGCCATGATTTAACCCTGATATTCCTCAATCGTTTCCTATTGGCCGCCCATGAAATCAATATCGAAGCCCGGCTTCAACGCCACGTAGGCCTTCTTGAGATTGCTGCGCTTGCCCATGGTCGCCCCGAAACGTTTGGTCTTGCCCTTCAGATTGACGATCTGCACGCCTGCGACCTTGACATCGAACAAGTGCTCGACCGCCTGCTTGATTTCCGGCTTGGTGGCATCGGGCGCCACCTGAAAGACGAACTGCTTGTGGTTCTCTGCAACGACGGTCGCCTTTTCTGAAATATGGGGCGCCAGCAGTATCTTCATCAAACGTTCCTGATTCATGCCAAACGCTCCTCGATTTTCTTCACTGCGTCCACGGTAATCAAAACTTTGTCGTGCCTGAGCAAGGTGACTGGATCGATGGCATCCACGTCCACCACCTCGGCCCACGGCAGATTGCGCACCGACAGATACAGCTTGTCATCCGGATCCACACAGATGATAGCCACATCGTGCAGGCCCAATGCCGTCAACCTGGCCACCATCTCCTTGGTCTTTTCCGTCTCCGCCACGAACTGATCCACGACGATCAGACGCTCCAGGCGGTTGAGTTCCGAGAAAATGGAACGCATGGCGGCGCGATACATTTTCTTGTTCAGCTTCTGCGCATAATTGGCAGGGACTGCTGCGAAAGCCTTGCCGCCGCCGCGCCAGATAGGGCTGCGGCTGGTGCCCGCGCGCGCGCGCCCGGTACCTTTCTGGCGCCAGGGTTTTGCGCCGCCGCCGCTTACCTGGGCGCGGGTTTTCTGGGCCCGGGTGCCTGCGCGTCCACCGGCCAGATAGGCGGTAACCGCCTGATGCACCAGGGACTCGTTGAAACCGCTGCCGAATACCGCGTCAGAGACCTCGAGGGCCTTTTCCGAGACATTGCCTGTTGCTGTGGTCAAATTAAGTTCCATCACGCTCACCTCATCGAGCCTTGACTGCAGGGCGCACGATGACGTCACCACCTGCCGATCCGGGGACCGCCCCCTTCACCATGATTAGATTACGTTCGCTGTCCACGCGCACGACCTCAAGGTTCTGGATGCTGCGCTTCACGTTACCCATGTGACCGGACATCTTCTTGCCCTTGAATACACGGCCCGGCGTCTGGTTCTGACCGATGGAACCCGGCGCGCGGTGAGACAGTGAATTACCGTGCGTGGCATCCTGCATGGCGAAGTTGTGCCGCTTCACGGTCCCGGCAAAACCTTTACCGATGGACACCCCGGTCACGTCAACCTTCTGTCCTGCCTCGAACAGATCGACCTTGATTTCGCCGCCCACCTCCAGGCCCTCGCCCTCGCCATCCTCAAGGCGGAACTCCCACAACCCACGTCCCGCTTCAACACCTGCCTTGGCAAAGTGTCCCGCCAGAGGCTTGGTGACGCGGGACGCACGGCGTGTGCCAGTGGTCACCTGCAGTGCGCGATAACCATCGCTTTCCACTGACTTGATCTGGGCAATACGGTTGGGTTCGACCTCGATCACCGTCACGGGTATCGCTGCACCTTCTTCGGTGAAGATACGGGTCATCCCACATTTTCGACCAACCACTCCAATCGCCATTTCTTAAAACCTCTAATAGTCTGCTGCTGCCTGGATCAGTTCAGCTTGATCTGCACATCGACGCCGGCCGCAAGATCCAGCTTCATCAAAGCATCAACCGTCTTCTCGGTAGGATCCACGATATCCATCACGCGCTTGTGGGTGCGGATCTCGTATTGATCACGGGCATCCTTGTTCACGTGCGGTGAGATCAGCACCGTGAAACGCTCCTTGCGCGTCGGCAGGGGTATCGGTCCCTTGACATGGGCGCCGGTGCGCTTTGCCGTCTCGACGATCTCACGCGCCGAGCGATCGATCAAACGATGATCGAAGGCCTTCAGGCGAATACGTATACTTTGACTCTTGTCTGCCATTTTATTTCCTTAGTTCAGGGGGAAAGGCCCAAGGGTAAAGGCACAAGCCACAATATCTTGCTCCCTTGCACCTTGTATCTTGTCCCCTTGTATCTCTACTCTTTGCCCTGCCCTTACTCGATAATCTTCGCAACCACGCCGGCACCCACCGTGCGGCCACCTTCACGAATCGCAAAAC
>Ga0256839_1004159_pt1 | contig 14343 bp, 13 predicted proteins | sample 354166metaG_FD_185968 | JGI IMG/M metagenome (GOLD analysis project Ga0256839, IMG submission 185968) | Hydrothermal vent microbial communities from Mid Atlantic Ridge, Atlantic Ocean - 354-166 | ecosystem: Environmental > Aquatic > Marine > Hydrothermal vents | place: Atlantic Ocean: Mid... | reverse complement strand
GTCGAGGGCATCACCCTGCGGCAGTGGATCGAGCAGAACCCGGACCCCGACATCGACGAAGTGGTGGAGCTGGTGGAGAAAATCATCGCCGGAGTGCGGGTGTTCCACCGTCTGGAGATGCTGCACCGTGATCTGAAGCCGGAAAATGTCATCGTAACTCCCAGTCAGGGGATAAAACTCATCGATTTCGGATCGGTGAAGATCGGCGGCCTGCAGGAAGTCAGCACGCCGATCGAGCGCATCGACCTGCTGGGCACCAAGAACTACACCGCGCCGGAATACCTGCTCGGCTCCAGCGGCGATACCCGGTCCGACCTGTTTTCAGTGGGAGTCATGGCCTACGAGATGCTCACCGGTCATCTGCCCTATGGCGACAAGCTGACCCGTGAACTGAACTGGAAGACCTTGAGCAAGATCCGTTATGAATCGGCCATTCGTTACAACCCGATGCTGCCGCTGTGGATGGACGGTGCCCTGGAGAAGGCCGTCAGGCTCGACATCAAGCAGCGCTACGGCCATTTTTCCGAATTCCTTTTCGATCTCAAGAACCCCAATCCGATGTTCATGAACCGCAGCGCCCCGCTCATCGAACGCGACCCCAGCCTGGCTTGGAAACTGCTGGCCGGAGTTTCCCTGCTGGGCAATCTGATGCTGATTTATCTGCTCGCGAGCTGAACTCAGAAATAATCCCACCGGGTCCAGCCGTTGCTGCGGATCGTGTTGCGAATCAGCAGTACATAATCCTTGCCCCTGGCCGAGTAGCGGTCGAGGCCCTCGGCCAGCAGCGGGCCGCTCAGTGCTTCGCCGCGCAGGCGTTGCTGATAGCGCAGCTCACGGAAAGCCCGATAGGCAGGCAGGGTATTGAGCAGGTGCATGTAGTAGCGCAGTGATGCGCCGGCATCCGGGAACTTGCGGACATAGTGTTTCTTGCCGGCTTTGCGGGCCTTGGGCAGCACGCCCTTGCGTTTGTCCCAGGTCCAGATGCCGAACAGGTTGTTGGCGACCCGGGTAAATCGGGACTGCCCCCAGGCGCTTTCGATGGCGGCCTGGGCCAGTGCCAGCGAAGGCGGAATGGCATCGATGCGCATCAGCAGTTCGCTGCGTGCCTTCGGGTCCGTGAGCGGGTCGCCCTGCATCTTGTATTCGCGGGCCAGGCGCTCCAGCCACAGGGCGGAATCGGTATCCAGCCGGTAACCGGCATTGAGGTAACTGATCAGCCGCCACACGGTCTGTCGCTGTTCCAGTAAATGCTGGTTCTCCTGGATGATGAACGGCAGCAGCCATTCGGCGAAACGGGTTTTCTTGTCGTCCTTGCGCACCGGGGGCGAGGCCGACGCCGGGGGAGCGGTGTTGAGGGGGGCAGCAGGCGGATAGGCGTAATACTGGGCCTGTACGCTGGTGGCCAGCAGCAGGAGAAAGAAGGCTGTGTGTCGCAGGGTCATGTCCGCCATCCGGTTTCGACCCCGGCAGCATACCGGCTTCCGGTTGTCATGCAAATGGCGCCATGGGTGAACCGAGCCGGGTTTTGTAGCATCATGGCCGGATGACCGATACACATGCCTTGCCGCGTCTGCTGCTGATGGACAATGGTTCCCTGCGCCCGGAGGCGGTGCATGCGTTGCGTGCCGCCGCCTCCGGCCTGTCACAGCGTCTTGGGCGCACTGTGCTGCCGGTATCGCTGTCTCATGTGGACCGTATCGATACCGGGCGGCTGGGCGGTGAGCCGGCACATACCGTGGATCAGGCCATCACCGCAAGGTTGGCCTCGGGCGACCGGGATTTTCTGATCCTGCCGCTGTTCTTTGGCCCCAGCCGGGCGCTGACCGATACCCTGCCGCGTAGGCTGGACGCCCTGCGTGATGACTGGCCGGATCTGCGCTGGCGCCTTGCCGAGCTGGTGTATCCACTGCCTGGAGGGGAGCCGCGGCTGGCGGAACTGATGGTCGAGCACCTGCGGCTGGCGGCGCTGCAGGCGGGCTTGTCCGCCCCTCCGGTCTGTCTGGTCGATCACGGGTCGCCGTCGCCCCGGGTGGCCGAGGCACGGCATCATCTGGCGCGTGCCATGGAACGAATGCTGGGGCAACCGGTTGCCGAGGCGGCCATGGAGCGCCGACCGGGGGCGCAATACGATTTCAATGGCCCGCAGCTTGAGGACTGGCTGGAGCGGCAGGCGGCGGCCGGGCAGAGTGAACTGCTGCTGGCGCTGATGTTCTTTCTGCCCGGACGCCATGCCGGTGCGGGTGGGGATATCGAAGCCATCATGGAGCGGGTGATGCAGCGGCATCCCGGGTTGCGCATCGCCGCCACGCCCCTGGTGGGGGAACACCCCCTGCTGCTTGAAATCCTGCTCGACCGGTTGCGTGATGCAACTGATCGGTTCAAACTAGCGCGTTCCGATTATTGAGCTGTCACCGACCGCATGAGCACGGCCGCCATCGAGATTTCCGACTTGCACAAGCGCTTCGGCGACAACGAGGTGCTCAAGGGGGTATCCTTGACCGCGATGCCCGGCGATGTGCTGTCGATACTCGGCAGCAGTGGCTCCGGCAAGAGCACACTGCTGCGTTGCACCAATTTGCTGGAGATACCGACTTCCGGCGAGATCCGGGTGCAGGGCGAGCGGCTGGCGCTGCGCCCGGGACGCAACGGCGAGCTGGAAATCGAGGATCCGAAGCAGATCGCGCGCATCCGTTCGAAACTGGCGATGGTGTTCCAGAGCTTCAACCTGTGGGCGCACATGACCGTGCTGGAGAACATCATCGAGGCGCCGGTGCAGGTGCTGGGCAAGGCCAGGGCCGAGGCCATCGAGCAGGCCCATGCGCTGCTCGACAAGGTGGGCATTCCGGACAAGGCGGACGCCTACCCGGGTGCCCTCTCCGGCGGGCAGCAGCAGCGGGTGGCGATCGCCCGCGCACTGGCGATGGAACCGGAGGCCCTGCTCTTCGACGAGCCCACCTCGGCGCTGGATCCGGAACTGGTGGGCGAGGTGCTGCAGGTGATGCGGCAACTGGCCGAGGAGGGACGCACCATGATTGTCGTCACGCATGAAATGGGCTTTGCGCGCGAAGTGTCGGACCGCGTGATCTTTCTTCATGAAGGCGTCATCGAGGAACAGGGGCCACCGGACAGGGTCTTCGAACAGCCGGAATCGGAACGATTCCGCCAGTTCCTGTCCAGTGGTCTTTGAGGTTGAAACCACTGTCATCACACAAGAGAAAAACCGAGAGGAGAGAACACAATGAACATCCGTCTTCTACTGCTGGCCCTGATTTCCGGGCTGCTGTTCACCGGCCTGGCTCAGGCCGAAAAAATCCGCATCGCCACCGAGGGCGCTTACCCTCCGTTCAACATGAAGAATGCCAAGGGTGAGCTGGTCGGCTTCGATGTCGATATCGCTCGCGCCCTGTGCCACGAAATGAAGGCCGACTGCGAGATCGTTGCCCAGGACTGGGACGGCATCATCCCGGGCCTGCTGGCAAAGAAGTACGACGCCATCATTGCGTCCATGTCGATCACGCCCGAGCGCAAGAAAAAAGTGGATTTCACCCTGCCGTATTATTCCAACTATCTGCGCTTCATCGCACCCAAGGGCAGTGACCTCAAAATCACCGAGGACGGCCTCAAGGGCAAGACACTGGGCGCCCAACGCTCCACCATCAGCTCCCAGTATCTGGAAGACCACTACCGCAAGAGCGCCAACATCAAGGTCTATGACACCCAGGAAGCCGCCTTCCTCGACCTCAAGTCCGGTCGCCTCGACGCGGTGCTGGTGGATGCCTACCCCGGCTATGACTGGCTGAAGAAGCCGGAGAACAGCAATTTCGATTTCGTCGGCGACAAGATCGATATCGACGACAAGATCGGCATCGCCATCCGCAAGGGCGACGATGCGCTTCGGGAGCGCTTCAACCAGGCGCTCAAAAAGATCGTCAAGAACGGCACCTACCAGCAGATCAACGCCAAGTACTTCCCGTTCAGCATCTACTGATCCGGTGACAACGGGGCCGCCGGCTGCTGCCGGCGGCCCTTTTTTGATGCGCGGTTGACGGCATGTTCGAGTCTCTTTCCTTCGGCGATCAGGGTTTTGGCGATGAGTTGCTCGCCGGCGCGCTGCTGACCGTCGAGCTGGCGCTGGTGTCGCTGGCGGTGGGACTGGTGCTGGGGCTGCTGACGGCCTCCGGAAAGCTGTCGAAGCGGCGTCTGCCGCGGTGGCTGGCACAGGGTTATACCGAATTGGTGCGCGGCGTGCCGGAAATGCTGGTGGTGCTGGTGGTCTATTTCGGTGCCTCGGCCCTGCTGCAAACGGTGGCGGGCTGGTTCGGCCACGAGGGCTATATCGAGGTCAATGCCTTCGTCGCCGGGGTGGTGGCGCTGGGTCTGGTGTTCGGCGCCTATTCATCCGAGGTGTTCCGAGGGGCCTTTCTGGCCGTGCCCAAGGGGCAGATCGAGGCCGCCATCGCCTGTGGCATGTCGCCGTGGCAGGTGTTCCATCGCATCCGCATGCCGCAGATGTGGCGTTTTGCCATACCGGGACTCGGCAATCTGTGGATGGTGCTGCTGAAGGACACCTCGCTGGTCTCCATCGTGGCGCTGGATGAGCTGCTGCGCTGGTCCAAGGTGGCGGCGGAAACCACCAAGCAGCCCTTTCTGTTCTACATCACCGCGGCGCTGATCTACCTGGCGCTGACCGTGGTCTCCGATATCCTGCGGCACCGTTTCGAAACCCGAGCCAACCGGGGGGTTCCTGCCCATGATTGACTGGTCGCTGATTACCCAGTATGGCGACCGTTTCTGGGACGGCACGCTGATCACCCTGCAACTGGTGCTGGCGGCGTCGCTGATCGGCATTCTGCTGGCCCTGCCGCTGTCGCTGGCCCGCTCCTCGCCGCGCCGTCGCTACTGGATTCCGGCCTACGGCTACATCTATTTCTTTCGCGGCACACCGCTGCTGGTGCAGCTGTTTCTGCTGTATTACGGCCTGGGGCAGTTCGAAGCGGTGCGCGCGAGCATCTTCTGGCCGCTGTTGTCGGATGCCGAATGGTGTGGTCTGCTGGGACTGACGCTGAATACCACCGCCTATACCGCCGAGATTCTGCGCGGCGGCATCCGCGCGGTACCCCGGGGCGAGGTGGAGGCGGCACGCGCCTACGGCATGTCCTGGTGGCTGTTGCAGCGGCGCATCATCCTGCCGCGTGCCTTGCGCATCGCCTGGCCGGCCTACGGCAACGAAGTGATCCTGCTGCTCAAGGGCAGCGCGCTGGTGAGCACGATCGCGGTCTGGGACCTGATGGGCGAAACGCGGTCGATCTTCTCGCGTACCTATGCGCTGGAGGTGTTTTTGTTTGCCGGAGTCATCTACTTCCTGCTGACCTTCCTCTTCACCCGGCTGTTCTACTTCGTCGAACGCCGCATCAACCGGTATCTGGTCAGCTATTGACGCTCACGGGGTTTACAACCTGAATTCGTTCATCAGTTCGCGCAGTCGCTGCGCCAGTTCGTGCAATTGGCGGCTGTGTTGCAGCGACTCCTCGGCGCTGCTCGCGGAGCGGTTGCCGAGGTGGCTGATCTCCTCCACATTGGCGTGTATGTCGCGGGATACCTCACTCTCTTCCTGCACGGTGCGCGCAATGTCGGCATTGAGGCTGCGGATCTCGTCGATCAACCCGGAGATACGCTGCAGGGATTCGCCGGCCTGGCGGGACTGTTCCACGCTCTGCAGGCCCAGCCGTTGCCCCTGGTCGATGACCGATACCACCAGTCCGGTGTTGGCTTGCAGTTCCTCGATCATGGCCTGAATCTCCTCGGTGGACTGCTGGGTGCGGCTGGCCAGGGTACGCACCTCGTCGGCGACGACCGCGAAGCCGCGACCCTGTTCGCCGGCGCGGGCCGCCTCGATGGCGGCATTCAGCGCCAGCAGGTTGGTCTGCTCGGCGATGCCGCGGATTACATCGAGCACCGAACCGATCTGCTGGCTGTCCTGCTGCAGCTTGCCGGTGGCTTCGGCGGCATTGGCCATCTCGCCGGACAGCCGTTCGATGATGTCGATGGTGCCCTGGATCTGGCGGCTGCTCTGGCGTGCCTCGTCGTCGGCCTGATCCGCATGGCGGGAAGCGGTGGCGGTGCGTTCGCTGATCGAAGTCATGGCGCTGCTCATCTGTTGCAGTGCCGAAGCGGCGGCCTCGGTGCGTTGCTGTTGCTGATGCACATCGCCGTGGGTGCCGTTGCTGAGGCGGGTCAGTTCTTCGGATGCACTTTCGATCTGCTCGCTGCTGGCCAGCACCCGGCGGATCAGCCCGTGAATCTTTTCGCGGAAGGTATTGAAGGAGCGGGTCAGTTCGCCCAGTTCGTCGCTGTTTTCCACGGGCAGTTCGCGGGTCAGGTCGCCATCCCCCTCGGCGATCTCGCGCATTGCAGAGGCAGCGCCACGGATCCGGCGCACGGTGGTGAGGATGGTATATCCGCTGAGGCCGAGGATGATGATCACGATCACCGCGATCACCGCACCGATGGAGGAGATGGCGCTGGAGATCACCTGTTTCATCGACTCCGTGGTCGCTCCGGTGATCTCGTGGTAGCGTGCATCCAGAGTATTGAAACCGTCCAGCGCCGGTCCGTCATTGATCTTGACCACCTTGTCCACCTCTTCGGGCGAGGCCCCTTTTTCGATCAGTGGCCGGATCATCTTTGCATTGTTCAGATAGGCCTGGGCCACGCCGGCAATCCTGTCCAGTGCCGCGGCTTCTTCGGCGCTCAGGTCATGGAGTGCGCGGTAGCGCTCGATGGTTTCCAGCGCCGAAGAAAAATTCTTCTCGATACGCGGGTAGTATTTATCCGCGCCGCGCAGCACATAGTTCTTGAAGTTGTGGATGCCGGCGCCGAAGCCCATGTCTGCCTTGATTGCCATCAGCAGTTTCTGGCGCTGCGCGGCGGTGTCCAGGTAATGCTGAAACTGGCTGGAGATGCCGAACAGGCTGCTCATCGTGATGCCGACAATGACCAGGCTGGCGAGGATATTCAGGCCCTGAAGGCCGAAAAATTTCTGCTTGATGCTCAGGTTCATCGGGGTATTCACCTCTGTCGCGCTGTCTGTGACGTTTCAGGCCCTGTATCGACGGGGCCATCGAAGGCTTGAGTACAGAGGTATAGCAGTTGCGCTGGGAATTTCCGGCCAAATCTTGACTCAGGTCACGCGCGCGTAGATTACCAGCATGAGCAAGGCCAGCAGGATCACCCAGCCGAGCACATAGATGCGCATCGCGCGGCGGGCGCGTTGTTTCTCGTGGCCGGCACGGGGCTGGATGCCCTTGAACAGGAACACCAGCTTGGTGGCGAGGTTGACACAGATGATGTTCAGCGCCAGCAGCAGGGCAGCGCCGGTGGCGAGGCCGTAATGGCCCTGACCGAGCATCAGGCCGAGGGTGGTGGTCGGCGGCAACAGCGCCACCGCGACCATGACCCCGACCAGTACGCTGGACAGCCCGCTGGTCAGCGACAGGGCGGCGGCGGCACCGGAGGCCAGCGCCAGCGCGACCGAATCCAGGCCGGCGCGGGTGCGCGACATCAGTTCCTCGCTGGTCAGCGGGTCGGGCCACAACAGGCCGATCAGCCAGGACAGCAGAAACGCCAGCAGAATGCCGACCGTGAGGGTCAGCAGCGATCGCCGCAGCAGTTTGCCGTCACCCAGGGTGGCGGCCAGAGACAGGGCCAGGTTCGGACCCAGCAAGGGCGCGATGACCATGGCGCCGATGACCACCGCGACATTGTTCTCGATCAGGCCGATGGCGGCGACCACGGTGGACAGGAACACCAGCAGCAGGTAATTGCCGTCCAGTTCGGCGTTGTGGGCGACTTCCTCGTAGAGCGCCTCGCGGGCCGCGGTCTTGGAGTGGCGGGCCTTGTCGGGTTTGCCTTCCGGTTCGACGCGGGGCAGGGCGGCTTCCACATCCAGTACCACGATGCGCGCCGAGGGCTGGGCACCGAGGATGTTCTGCAGCGCGTCGAGCACCCATTGCAGGTGTCCGTCATCGACCAGCAGGCGCATCTGACGCAGCCCGTTTTCGTCTACCGGGCCGAGGCGCAGGTCGCTGGCCTTGATCTTGTCGGCGATCGCCGCCACCGTGTCCGCCGAGCCGGACTCGGCGACGATCTCAACATATTTCATGAATGTGGCCGCTCAGACCTTGTTATGGGTGCCGTCGCAGAACGGAGGGTTTTCGGTGTGCTTGCACAGGCACAGTGCGACGGTAGTGGTTTCGTGGAGGGTGAATTCCACCGGGGTGAACTCGGTGCCCTCGTGGGAACCGTCGCAGAAGGGCTGGTTCTTGCTGCGGCCACAGCTGCACCAGTAATAGGTTCCGGCATCGAGTTTGACGACGGCGGGCTGGCGGTCAACGATAATCGGTTCACTCATGGTGTTTTCCTCATCTCTTGGGGTTGATAGCGGGGGCGATGATAACGCGTACCCGTCTTTCAGGATAGAATCGCCTTTTTTTCATCGGAACAGATCATGACCTGCACCGCCTCATCGCTGCGCATCGCCCTGGCGCAGATGAATCCCCTGGTTGGCGATATCGCCGGCAATGCGGAACGCATCCTCGAACAGGCCCGACGGGCACAGGCCCGCGGCAGCGATCTGCTGCTGCTGCCGGAACTGGCGCTGACCGGCTACCCGCCCGAGGATCTGCTGTTCCGCCGTCAGTTCATTGACCAGGCGGAAACGGCGCTGCAGCGCATCGAACGGAACAACCCCGGACTGACGCTGATCGTCGGCGCGCCGCGCCGCCTGAACGGTGTTTTGTACAATGGCGCCGCCGTACTGCGGCCGGGCGGCAACACCCTGTGGTACCACAAGCAGCGGCTGCCCAACTATGGCGTGTTCGACGAGCAGCGCTATTTCGAGGCCGGTGACCGTCCCTGCGTGTTCGAGCTGCAGGGGCGACGGATCGGCGTCACCGTCTGCGAGGACATCTGGTATCCCGAGCCGGCGGCCCAGGCCCGCGATGCCGGCGCCGAATTGATCGTCAACCTCAATGCTTCGCCGTTCCATGCCAGCAAGCCCTCCGAACGCATGGCCCAGGTCAGCGAGCGTGTGGCCGAGACCGGGCTGCCGGTCTGTTATGTCAATCTGGTCGGCGGGCAGGACGAACTGGTGTTCGATGGTCAGGGCTTCGTGATGGACGGCAGCGGCGAGGTGGTGCTGCGCCAGCCGGCCTTCGACGAGGATTCGGGTGAGGTCTGCTGGCAGGGCGATGAGCTGATCCCCCTCTCCGAAAGCGCCAGCGAGCTGCCCGAAACCGAGCAGTTGTACCGCGCGCTGGTGCTGGCGACCCGCGACTATGTGACCAAGAACGGGTTCGAGCGCGTGGTGCTCGGTCTGTCCGGCGGCATCGACTCGGCGCTGGTGCTGGCCATTGCGGTGGATGCACTGGGCGCGGAGGCCGTGCAGGCAGTGATGATGCCCTACCGCTATACCGCCGACATCAGTCGCAGCGACGCGGCGCAACAGGCGCGTCTGCTCGGCGTGCGTTATTCGGAGATCCCCATCGAGAAACCGGTACAGGCCTTCATCGAAGTGCTGTCCGAAGAGTTTGCCGGGCTGGGCCGGGATGTCACCGAGGAGAACCTGCAGGCGCGCAGCCGGGGCGTGATCCTGATGGCCATTTCCAACAAGAAGGGCGCGATGCTGTTGACCACCGGCAACAAGAGCGAGATGTCGGTGGGTTATGCGACCCTCTATGGCGACATGGCCGGCGGATTTGCGCCACTCAAGGATGTCGCCAAGTTGCGGGTGTATGAACTGGCGCGCTGGCGCAACCGGCAATCGCCGGCCATACCCGAACGGGTCATCGAACGGCCGCCGTCGGCGGAACTGGCGCCGGACCAGAAGGACGAGGATTCACTGCCGCCCTACGAGGTGCTCGATCCCATACTGGAACGCTATATCGAACAGGACAAGTCGGTGGCGGACATCGTTGCCGAAGGCTTCGACGAGGAAACGGTCAAGCGGGTGGCCTGGCTGGTGGATGTCAACGAGTACAAGCGCCGTCAGGCACCGCCGGGGGTGCGCGTGACCCGCCGCGCCTTCGGCAAGGAGCGGCGCTACCCGATCACCTCGGGCTTTCGCAGGGTCTGAGGTTCAGGAATCGCCGGCGGCCGTTGCCAGCTCGCCGATGGCTTGATCGCCGTAGTTCAGCCTGAGGACGCGCTCGGCATCGCGAGCCAGATCGTCGAGTTGCAGGCGGCGGTAGGCCAGAACCATGATTTCCAGCGCGCGGCGCACCGAATCGCTGCCCTGGTAGCTCTCGACCACGGTGCGTGCCCGGTTGGCCGCGGCCACCGGGGCGTGGCGTTCGAGATAGAACTCGGCGACCTTGATCTCGGCGCGGGCCAGCTGGTTGCGCAGGAACACCATGCGCTTGATGGCATCCTCGGCATAGGGACTGTCGGGGAAACGCTTGACCAGAATCGCGAAATCGTCATAGGACTGTTGCATGATGCTCTTGTCGTAGTCGGCCAGGTCGCGGGTATAAAACTTGTCCATGATCGACTTCTTGAGGCCGAAATTGACCAGTCCCTTGAGGTAGTAGGCATAGTCCACCGCCGGGTGGCGCGGGTGCAGCTTGATGAAGCGGTCGGCGGCGGCCAGAGCCGACTCCGGTTCGTTGTCGCGGTAATAGGCGTAGGCCACATCCAGTTGGGCCTGGGTGGCGTAATCGCCAAAGGGGTAGCGGGATTCCAGCGTCTCGTAATAGTCGATGGCCTTGCTGTAGTTGCCGGCATCGAGGCGTTCCTTGGCCTTGGCATAGAGTTCGGCCGCGCTCAGCCCCTCGGTGGGGTCGGTGGAAGTGGTGGCGCAACCGGTCAGCAGCAGACCGGCCAGCATCAGCAGTGGTAGAATCCTTCGCGGCATGACTTCTTCAAACCTCTCATCTGTGGGCGGCGCAGACTATACCATGACTCCGATACGGCAACAGCGGGTGATCGAGGCCAGCGAACACGGCCTGCGCCTGGATCAGGCGCTGCACCGGCTGATGCCCGACATCTCGCGCAGCCGGCAGCAGGAATGGATCCGCGCCGGCCAGGTGCTGCTCAATGGCGCGCCCGCGCGCCCGAAAGACAAGGTCGCCGTCGGCGACCGGCTGGATCTGGACATCCCCGAAAGCCGAAAAACCTTGGACCGGCCCGAATCCATCGAGTTCGGTCTGCTGTATGAGGACGCGCACCTGTTCGTCATCGACAAACCGGCCGGGCTGGTCGTGCACCCGGCGGCCGGTCATGCCAGCGGTACCCTGCTCAACGGCCTGCTGCACCGGGATCCGAAGCTGGAACAGCTGCCCCGTGCCGGCATCGTGCACCGTCTGGACAAGGACACCAGCGGCGTGATGGTGGTGGCGCGCAGCCTGCAGGCCCATGCGGCGCTGGTGGAGGCCTTGCAGCAGCGCCGTGTCAGCCGCCGCTATGTCGCCATCGCCCAGGGCCGGATCACCGCCGGGCAGACCATCGATGCCCCAATTGCCCGCCATCCGGTGGACCGCAAGCGGATGGCGGTGCGTGACGACGGCAAGGAGGCGGTCACCCACTTCACCGTGCGCGAGCGTTACCCGGCCCACAGCCTGCTGGATGTGCGGCTGGAGACCGGGCGCACCCACCAGATCCGTGTGCACCTGGCCTGGCTCAAGCACCCGCTGCTGGGCGATCCGGTCTATGGCGGCCGTTTCCATGTGCCGCGTGGCGCCAGCGACGCACTGCGCGACGCGCTGCATGGTTTCCGACGGCAGGCGCTGCACGCCCGTGAACTGCAGTTCGAGCACCCGGTCAGCGGAGAGGCCTTGTCCTTCGAGGCGCCGCTGCCCGATGACATGAGCGGCATGATCGACCTGCTGCGCCGCGAGGCCGACGGGCATGGGGGGTGATCCGCGCTGGATCACGCCGGACTGGCCGGCCCCGGCGCGGGTGCGGGCCGCCAGCAGCCTGCGCGCCGGCGGGGTCAGCAGCGGGGGCTACGCCTCGCTCAATCTGGCCACCCATGTGGGCGATGATCCGCTGGCCGTGCGCGAAAACCGTGACCGTCTGGCCCGCGCGCTGCACTTGCCGTCCGAACCCGGCTGGATGAACCAGACCCATGGGCTGCGCGTGATCGATCTGGATGCCGATCCCGGCCGTGACGGTGATGCCGCTCTGAGCCGGCGGCCCGGTACCGTCGCCGTGGTGATGACCGCCGACTGCCTGCCGGTGCTGTTCTGCAACGACACGGCCAGTGTGGTGGCCGCCGCCCATGCCGGCTGGCGTGGCCTGGCCGGCGGCATCCTCGAACAGGCCGTTCAGGGGATGGCGGTGCCGGCGGAATCGGTAATGGCCTGGCTCGGGCCGGCCATCGGACCGCAGCGTTTCGAGGTCGGCGAGGAAGTGCGCGCGGCTTTTGACGATGGTCTGCCCGAAACCGAACAGGCTTTCGTGGCCGTCCGTCCGGGGCATTGGCTGTGCGACCTCTACCGTCTGGCCCGTCTGCGCCTGCGTCGGGCCGGGGTGGAGCGGGTGTACGGCGGCGGCCGTTGCACCTTTTCCGAGGACGGGGATTTCTTCTCCTATCGGCGCGAACCGCGCTGTGGCCGCCAGGCCAGTCTGATCTGGCTCGATTGAGCTCTGTCATCCAGGTGGCAATGAGGGCGGATATTCCCCCCTGCGCCATTGAATTGCCTGCCGTCAGTCCCATCTAGGACGCAGAAATCTTATACAAGCGAGGTAATCACATCATGAAGATGGATCGACTGACGACCAAATTCCAGGAAGCGCTGGCCGACGCGCAATCGCTCGCGGTCGGGCGCGACCACCAGTTCATCGAACCGGCGCATGTGCTGCTGGCCATGCTGGATCAGCGTGGCGGCAGCGTGCGTCCGTTGCTGATGAAGGCGGGTGCCAATGTCACGGTACTGCGTTCCAAGCTGGCCGAAGCGCTGGACAAGCTGCCCCAGGTACAGGGCGCCGAGGGTGAACTGCACATATCCAATGCACTGAACAAGCTGCTCAACATCACCGACAAGCTGGCACAGAAGCGGGGCGACGAATACATCGCCTCCGAGATGTTCCTGCTGGCGGCACTGGACGAAGGCGGCGAACTGGCCGGACTGCTGAAGGAATCCGGACTCGAAAAGGGCGCACTGGAAAAGGCCATTGAAGACGTGCGCGGCGGCCAGTTGGTTTCCGACCCCAATGCCGAGGATCAGCGCCAGGCACTGGAGAAATATACCATTGACCTGACCGAGCAGGCCGAACAGGGCAAGCTCGACCCGGTCATCGGCCGCGACGAGGAAATCCGCCGTGCGGTGCAGGTGCTGCAGCGGCGCACCAAGAACAACCCGGTACTGATCGGTGAACCCGGCGTGGGCAAGACCGCCATCGTCGAGGGGCTGGCCCAGCGCATCGTCAACGGCGAAGTGCCGGAAGGCCTCAAGCACAAGCGCCTGCTGTCGCTGGACATGGGTGCGCTGATCGCCGGCGCCAAGTTCCGCGGTGAATTCGAGGAACGCCTCAAGGGCGTGCTCAACGACCTCAAGAAACAGGAAGGCCAGGTCATCCTGTTCATCGACGAGATCCACACCATGGTCGGTGCCGGCAAGGCCGAAGGCTCGATGGATGCCGGCAACATGCTCAAGCCGGCGCTGGCGCGTGGCGAGCTGCACTGCATCGGCGCCACCACGCTGGACGAATACCGCCAGTACATCGAGAAGGATGCCGCACTGGAACGCCGCTTCCAGAAGGTGCTGGTGCTGGAGCCCTCGGTGGAGGACACCATCGCCATCCTGCGCGGACTGAAGGAGAAGTACGAGCTGCACCACGGCGTGGAGATCACCGATCCGGCGATCATCGCCGCGGCCACCCTGTCGCACCGCTACATCACCGACCGGCAGCTGCCGGACAAGGCGATCGACCTGATCGACGAGGCCGCCAGCCGCATCCGCATGGAGATCGACTCCAAGCCCGAGGTGCTGGACCGGCTCGAACGGCGCCTGATCCAGCTCAAGATCGAACGCGAGGCGTTGAAGAAGGAAACAGACGAGGCGTCCAAGAAGCGTCTCGCCATCCTGCAGGAGGAGATCGACAAGCTGGAGAAGGAATACGCCGACCTGGAAGAGGTCTGGCAGGCCGAGAAGGCCGCGCTGCAGGGTACCACCCACATCAAGGAAGAACTGGAGCGGGCGCGACTGGAACTGGAAGCCGCCCAGCGGGCCGGCGACCTGGCGCGCATGTCCGAGCTGCAGTACGGCAAGATTCCCGAGCTGGAGAAACAGCTGGAGATGGCCGCTGCCGCCGAGATGAGCGAGATGACGCTGCTTAAGAACAAGG
>Ga0256839_1004158_pt1 | contig 14344 bp, 12 predicted proteins | sample 354166metaG_FD_185968 | JGI IMG/M metagenome (GOLD analysis project Ga0256839, IMG submission 185968) | Hydrothermal vent microbial communities from Mid Atlantic Ridge, Atlantic Ocean - 354-166 | ecosystem: Environmental > Aquatic > Marine > Hydrothermal vents | place: Atlantic Ocean: Mid... | reverse complement strand
TCGACTAAGTGCAATCGCTCTGGCTTGCCCATATGGCGCCAAGCATTTATCAGCCAAAGCCCCAAGACCTCGCCGAACATTTGCGATATTTCCGGGGCGGTGATGAAGTCCCCGTCTACCCCTAATGGATCGCGGGTCGGGTAATAGCCCTGCTTGGGATCAAGCAAACACCAGCTCATATAACTGGCCACACTCAAAGGGCCGCTGGTCTTGATATGAGCGAGAATAAAGCTCTTGAGCTCACGCATTTTATTTGTCGTCTTCTTCGGCAGGTGGCCATTCAGGCAATACGGGCGCACGTTTGGACGCCCACAAAATTACCAGCACACCAATGATGACCATGGGCAATGAATAGGTCATACCGCGTGTTAGTGGGCCAAACAGTGCCGCATCCGGTTCGCGGAAAAACTCTACGAAAATACGGAAACTACCATACATCATAAGGAACATCCCTGTCGCAAGCCCTGGTCTAGTTAGGATTTTAAACTTGCGCGACGCAAACCACAACACCGAGAATATCACTAACCCCTCAAGGAAAGCTTCGTATAACTGGCTCGGGTGTCGCGGGTTGAGCCAATAGCTATCGCGCATAAAAATAACAGCCCACGGCATATCGGTCTCGCGGCCATAGAGCTCTTGGTTTACAAAATTGGCCAAGCGCACCAGCCCAATACCTATGGGCGCAGAGATTGCCAAAATATCAGCGACCCGTATCAGCTTTAACTTGCGCGACCGTGCCAAATATATGGCCGCCACACACACGCCAAGGAAACCGCCGTGAAAGGCCATACCGCCTTCCCATACTTTCAATATGCGGGCAGGATTTTCCATATACGCGCCCAGATCGTACAACAAAATAAACCCGATACGCCCGCCAATGATAATCCCGAGCAGGCTGAAAAACATCAAGTCTTCAAGGTTGCGCTTGCTGGGTACCAATACGGGCTCGCCGCTCGCATTCGGGTTTTGCCAAATGCTTTGGTTGGCACTACTACGTTTGGCATAGAAATACGCCCCGAACAGGCCGACAATATAGGAGATACCGTACCATTTCACCGACAAAGGTCCGATCGAGAAGGCTTCGGGTTTCAACCAGCCTGGAAATTTTATTGCGCCAATTAATTCCGAGGTTAGCGCTAGGGATAGTTCTGGGGAAAATTCCAACAACATTGCACACTCTATCTATTTCATTTTTCTTGTACCGTGTTATACTGTGAATACGTTTTAGCCAACAACAAATCTGGAGACCCCCGATGCAGACCAAATCCCCCGCCTTCGACGATCTGGCCAATCTCATGACCAACGCATTTGGTGCCGTCAAGGGTGTCGGCGACGAGGTCAAGGCCGCAGGCCGCGCTAGGGCGGAGGCGTTTATCGCAGACATGGACCTGGTCAGCCGCGACGAATTTGAGGTGGTAAAAATGATGTCAGCAAACGCCCAGACAGAAATCGCCGAACTAAAAGCAGAAATCGCCAAGCTAAAGGCGCCGCCAAAAAAACGCGCAACTAAGTCTAAAATTAAAGCTAAGAAATAATTTTACTGGTTTCTTCAGTCTCTATTACCCAAACAAAAAAACCCGCCGGAGTTTTCCGACGGGTTTAAAGATATTAGTTGCGAGAATGTTTATTTCTCTGTGTGCTCCATGGCACCATTAAGAGCAACCATTGGGATGGTGATCGTGCCAGGATATTTATATAAAGCACCCGTCATGGCATCAACGCCGAGGCCAATAAACCCGCCAGCAAGAACATTGCCTGCCGTTGAAGCTTCATATTTGGAATCTACAGTGATTGACGCATCTTTATATCCGGCTTTGTTGCAATCAATATTGATTACCTTTTTGCTACGAGGCAAAGAAAGTGTTGCTGGCGAAGTGAATGAGGCGTTTACTGTACCATTTTCTCCGCCGGTAATTAAACAGCTGGCTTCTGTAACGTCACCAGTATTAAAATCAATGGACTGGTTCGTGCCGTTCACGATAGTTGAACAGGCTGGTAAAAATGCCATTGCTGATGCGACAAGCACTAAAGATAATTTATTTTGAATTTTCATTTGGACCCCCAAAAAATAATGTTTATGATGCGCGTACAAATAGAGCACTTAATGCACCGAGTAAAGACAAAAAGGGTAGTGATATCGGAGTTGTGTATTTAATCACTATCTATTTCTTGGACAAAATAGTCGTAAACTCTGCAATTGCCTCCGCGATATCTTTTGGGTGCGAGAGCGGGAGCATGTGTCCGATGCCGTCTATGGGGACTAGTTTTGCGCCCTCGATCACCTCGCTGAGATTAACGCCAACTTTATAGGGCACCAATGGGTCTTTTGTACCGTGGATGACCAATGTCTGGGTCTTTATATCTCCCGGCGATAAATCTCTGGGGGTGAGTGCATTCATCTCGCCGCGAAATGTGTCCAGTGTTCCGGGCATAAGTAGAAGACTTCTTTGATCGGCGACCCATTTTGGTGGCATTTCTTCTGCGAACCTTGCCGAGATGGAGAGCTTGGTCAGTAAGCCGCCGAGCAATGGCAAACGCATGGCCCATTCTGCGGCTTTCATACCGTCTCGAGCGCCTTCTATTTTCATAGACGGGCCAACAGCCGCCAGAAGCACGATGAACGGGGTCTCGGCTTTGCGGGCAGTTTTGGAAGATTGCACCACGCCCCCGCCAAAGGACCAGCCGACCAAGGCTGGGCTCTTCAACCCCAATACCGCGATGAGGGCATCCAGTTCATCCGCATTGGCCTGCATGGTGAAGGCTGCACCCGTTTCGCGACGCGACGAATGACCATAGCCGACCCTATCATACCATGTAACGCGGAAGCCCTTGGCGGCCAACGCATCCACCAGTTCCGGCCAATCATTGGCACTGCCAGGTAGTCCGTGGACCAGCACAATGTCTTGGCCTGCACCCTTGGTAAATGTGTTAATTTTTGTGCCGTCCGGCAAAGTGATAATTGTCCCGGACGCAGGTGGTTTTGGCGGGGGCAATATTCTTCCTAAAACTGTCAACACGACCAACAGCACTATAATTGCTATAATTATTTTCAACACCATTTTCATAATTCCCCCTGAAAAACATCCACAAAAAAACGGGCGCTTACGGCCCGTTTATCTTGTCTTTAAATTAAGGGGAAAGCAACGCTCTAATGGTCGACGTTTCTCCAAACTTCTTTGTAGGTCATGAACAGCAACAGTGCGAAAATGAACAGGAACAAGAATGTGGCAAAACCGACTTTCTTGCGGACTTCCATTTTAGGGTCACCTGCCCATGCCAAAAACTCGACGACATCCCGCGCCATTTGCTCAGTGGTGGCTTTGGTGCCGTCTGCATATTCTACCGCATCCTCAAACAATGGCGGCGCCATGGCGATCTGGTTGCCGGGAAAATATTTATTATAATTCGTACCTTCGCTGAGTTTAAAATCGTGCGGTACATCCGTATATCCTTTAGCCAGCAAGGAATATACATAATCCACACCCCCAACCCGCGCCGGTACAATCAGGGATAAATCTGGTGGCACTGCCCCACCGTTAGAAGCAGCCGCCGCAATAGCATTTGGGAAAATATCCGGGAACCCGTCAGCGGGAATGCCAGGGCGCTCTATAGGATCGCCACTATCTTGGTCAAGATCGGTGATCTCCCATTCTTTGGCAAAAGCCTTAACAACCGGATTGTCATTCGGGTTTGGGTATTTTGCATCATAGAACGGCCCGCCTTTTTCGCCAAGATGACGAAAAGCCAAATGCTCTAGCGCATGACACGACGAGCAGGTTTCTTTATAAACCTGATACCCGCGTTGCATGGCTAGACGGTCATAGGTGCCGAACGGGCCAGTAAAACCCCATTTCTGGGCTTCTGGCTTAGCTTCTGCGCCACCTGCAGCTGAAGCGTTCAGGGAGCCCGCGAAAAGCGCTGTAGAGACAAGGGCAATCGCGGCAAATGTCTTGGTCATAGTTTTCAGCATTATGCGTCTCCCGATAATACGGCTTTGGTAATCGATTCTGGCAATGGCTTCGTCTTCTCAATCCAGCCCATAACAGGTAGAATTGGAATGAAATATGCAAAATAGTACAAGGTGGATATTCGCGACAACCATTTAAAGGTCATACCGTGTTCACCAATCGGGATTGCTATTGCATCAGGTGCTTTGGCACCACACCACCCCAATATAAAGCCGTTAATCAAAAAGATAATAAAGAACCATTTTGTAATGGGGCGGAAACGCATAGAGCGCACTTTTGACGTGTCTAGCCACGGCAAAACAAACAGAACGGCAATAGCACCAAACATCAAAATAATACCCAAAAGCTTATCCGGCACCGCCCGCAAGATAGCATAGAACGGCAAGAAATACCATTCTGGTACAATATGCGGCGGTGTTTTCATGGGATCGGCTCGCTGGTAGTTATCCGCATGACCAAGAGCGTCAGGTAGATAGAATACGAATAGAGCAAATATCATCAGAAATACGGCAATCGCAAACGCATCTTTCATGGTATAGAAAGGATGGAACGGCAATGTGTCCGACTTCGACTTAGGCTCAATCCCAATCGGGTTGTTTTGCCCTACATGATGCACGGCCCAAATATGAAGCCCTACCAGAGCCGCAATAACGAATGGCAACAAATAATGAAGCGAGAAAAAACGCTGCAATGTCGGATTTCCAACTGAATAGCCACCGAGCAACCATTGCTGTAAGCTCTCACCCACAATCGGTATAGCTCCAAAGAATCCCGTGATCACAGTCGCACCCCAAAAGGACATCTGCCCCCATGGGAGAGTATAGCCGAGGAAGCCCGTAGCCATCATGGCTAAATAAATCAGACAACCAATAATCCAGAGAAGCTCGCGCGGGTTCTTATAGGAGCCGTAAAACATGCCCCTAAACATATGAATATAGACGGCCAAAAAGAACATAGACGCACCAACCGCATGCATAGGCTGTAACAACCACCCGAACGGCACATCGCGGCGAATACGCTGCACACTGTCAAACGCCAAATCAACATGAGGCGTATAATGCATTGCCAAAATAATGCCGGTAATGATTTGCGCCACAAGGCACAAAGTCAAAATACCACCAAATGCGTACCAATAATTCAAGTTACGCGGGCTTGGAAAGCCCATAAAATCAACGCTCATGCGTATTATCGGCAAGCGCTTATCAAGCCAGCGTTCAGCCGCATATTTCGGCTCATATGTCGAAGGTCCACTCATAGCTTTATCCTACCTTAATTACTGTATCGGAAATATAGGTGTATTTTGGTATCACCATATTCTTTGGAGCCGGACCTTTACGAATCCGACCGGAAGTATCGTAGTGCGAACCATGACACGGACAATACCACCCGTCAAAATCCCCTGCTTCACCTACAGGTATACAGCCAAAATGCGTACACACCCCGACCATAACCAACATATGCTTATTGATCTTGCCCTCCGGGTTAGCGACAAAACGCGCATCATCTGTTTCCGGATCGGGTAGAGAGGCAATATCTACCGCATCAGCCTCATCGATTTCTTTTTGCGTCCGATAGCGAACAAAAACAGGTTTGCCGCGCCAAAGGACTTTCAATTGTTGACCTTCGGAAACTTTAGAAAGGTCAATTTCAATAGACCCGGCAGCACGCGTATCACCAGCCGCACTCATTTGCGATACCAATGGCCAGGCAAATGCCCCGCCGCCAACGGCAGCCGCAGCGGCTGTGGCTATGTAAATAAAATCTCGGCGTGTGGGTTCGCCCCCCTCGCCGATATGATTCTCGTCAGACTTATCTGTATCAGACATGTTCATCCTTTTATTTTTACGGAAATCGTACTACACAATGACCTAGGTCAAGCATACGAATATCCCCCTTTCACAAACCTGTGGCATATTGCCGCAAATTTATATTTACTTAGTCGGTTGTTTAAGGGAATGCCTAGCAAATACCAAGTAAATATCTACACTTAATTGAAAGAAATTGATGAAAATTGTCCTGTACCAGCCAGACATAGCCCAAAATCTAGGTGCCGCCATGCGGTTATGCGCATGTTTTGACGTTTCCTTGGCAGTAATAGAGCCGTGCGGCTTCCCCCTCACCAATAAAGCCCTACGCAGAACCGCTATGGATTACGCCGCAAACATAGAACTGATTCGCTATAAAAACTGGACGGAATTTGTGGAAATGCAAGCTGAGGACGGCGGGCGCATCGTCCTTTTAAGCACCAAAGCCAGCACCCCTATCACAGACTTTGAATTCCGCGCCAACGACACGCTCCTGTTTGGCCGTGAAAGCGCTGGCGTGCCCGACAAAGTCCACGCTGCCAGCCACGCCCGAGTCCATATTCCAATTAACAAAAATACCAGATCCCTAAATCTGGTCAGCAGTGCAAGCATTGCTTTATTTGAAGCCTTGCGGCAGACGGCCTGAAACGAGGGCCTGAAGGCATACCAAACGCCTTCAGGAAAACCATATTGCGAAAAACACTTATTGCGGCTAGTGTTTATGAAACAAAAATAAAACCAACCGTTAGTATTGGGAATATCATGAAAAAATGGGGAATTCGTCTCGCCGCAGTTTTGGTTGTTTTAGCCATCTTGGGCTTTGTGTTTAAGGAGAAAATTGTTTTTGCCTTGATTAAATCAAATATTGCACCCACACAAAATTTTTCCAGTTTCACACCACCGCCCGCACCCGATTATGCTCTCGACAGCACCTGGGCAGCCCTCCCGCAAACCCAAGACGGATCGGGTTTCACACCAGAGGAACTTACCACCAGCGCTCAGGCACGCGATACGGCGGTTTTCTTTATTCACCCAACCACATATTATTCGAAAGCAGGGTGGAATGCGCCCTTGAACGATACCGAAGCGCGCATGGTCATTGACGATTTGGTTATGCCGGGTCAGGCAAGTGCATTTAATCTATGTTGCGGTATTTATGCGCCCTATTACCGTCAAGCAACGTTGTGGTCTTATTGGGTGCGCGAAACATCTGGTCAAGACGCACTGGATTTGGCTTACGGGGATGTGGAGCAGGCTTTTGATGCATTTTTGATGCGCATTGGTTCGCGTCCATTTGTTTTGGCAGGGCACAGCCAAGGCGGGCATCATCTCGAAACTCTGCTTATCAAGCGGATTAGCGGTACGGATTTACGCAACCGCATGATAGCAGCCTATCCCATCGGGATTGCCATTAACCCCACAACCTTTGCCAAACGAGCGCCGGATATTCCGGTATGTACAACTGCCACACAAACCGGATGTTTTGTCACATGGAACAGTCGGGGAGCTAAATCTGACATATGGGACGATATGCACGGCGCAGTGTGCGTAAACCCGCTTAGCTGGGCGGCGGACAAGAGCGCGGTGAATGCGAAACAAAACCCCGGCTCATTGGCTGTCGGCGAACAGACCCGTTTGGACACGGGTGTCACGGGCGCTCAATGTCTTGACGACAGGTTACTCGTCGGGGAGTTTCAAACCGATATTTATGAAGGCTTAAAACTAAGCTGGGGGCGGGATAATTATCACGTATTGGATTACGGCCTGTTTTATGCCAGCATTCGCCAAAATGCGATGACCCGCGTCCAAGCTTATAAAGATAACTCTACCCCTTAGACGCCACCCAATCATCAACGCGTTCTTCCATAATTGATAGCGGAACCGGGCCCGAGCTAATGATGACATTGTGGTATTCTCGGATGTCGAATTTATCGCCCAATTTGGCTTTGGCATCTTCGCGCAGGGCTAGGATTTTTATCATACCAATTTTGTAAGCAGTCGCCTGCCCCGGCATGATAATATAACGCTCAATGGCCTTGATACAGTCGTTTTCCGGGTTGGGGGTATTTTTCGTGAGATAATCAATGGCTTGTTGGCGCGTCCATTTTTTATCGTGGATACCCGTATCAACAACCAAACGTGCAGCCCGCCACAGCTCCATGGCAAGCCGTCCGAAATCCGAATAAGGGTCTTCGTAAAAGCCCATCTCTTTGGGCAGATATTCAGAGTACAAACCCCAGCCTTCAGAGTAAGCCGTGAAGCGTCCGTATTTACGAAATTTCGGCACGTTCTCAAGTTCCATCTGAATGGCGATTTGCATATGGTGACCGGGTATGCCCTCGTGGTAGGCCAAAGCCTCCATCTGGTATTTGGGCATGTCGGTGATTTGGTATAGATTAGCATAATATGTGCCGGGCGTAGAGCCGTCTGCGGAGGGTTGATTATAGAAAGCTTTGCCCGCAGATTTTTCGCGAAATGCCTCGACTTTTTTGACGACGAGACCCGCCTTTGGCTTGACGATAAACACTTCATCAAGTCGGGTTTCCATAATGTCTATCATCTTGGTTGCGTCGGACAAATAGGCGTCCCTGCCGGCGTCGCTATCTTCGTAATATTGCGCCGGGTCATTTTTGACCTTGGTGAAAAACTCTTGCAATGTGCCTTTAAACCCAACTTGCTTCATGATAGCGCGCATTTCATTGTGGATACGAGCAACCTCGGACAGGCCGAGATCGTGGATTTCTTTGGCCGTCATATCCGTTGTCGTCATGCGCTTGAGCCGCATTGCATAATACTCCGCGCCGTTCGGCAAACGCCAAACACCGTCGTCTGTGGTCGCCTTGGCTTGCATAACCTCCATCTCGGCAATCAGGTTTTCATAGGCCGGTTTGAAGGATGTTTTCAGGGCAGTTATAGCACCTGCATAAAGCTTCTCGCGTTCCTCATCAGTTATATCTAGCTTGTCAATTTTCTTCTTGAAATCTGCCAGTATTGTCGACAAATCGCCTTTGGTAAATGGCTCGCCTTTAATGATGTTTTTAGCATCACGGATAACATGATCATAAACATAAAGCGGCGGCTGAATGCCTTTGGTTGCTCTGGCTTTTTCGCTCTTAACATGGGTACCAAGATATTCTTTCACGCCGTTTAGCCGCGCAATATAAGCCTCGGCATCGCTCAGTGTATCTATGCGGTGACGGTTGATGAGGAAAGACGGAATGGTTGATTGCACACCAAACATTTGGTTGAATTTATAACCATAATCCCACCAACGCGCACCGTCAATTTCGTTTTGCGCCTGAATTTCAAACAAGCGGTAAGACAATTGATGATCCGTGTCCAAATCTTCGAGTTTAAAATTTGCACGCATATGCGCCAAGTTGCGACTAGTCTCGTCGGTTTGGTCAAGACTAAATGCTTTGCTCGGGTCGTTCCACTTATCATAATCTTTCTTGATACCCAGCGTTGTTAGTTGCTGCGGATATTTATTCAGCCCGTCCATAAACACGGTCTCGAACCATGCGTCCAATTTCTGGTTTATGTCTTGCGTATCCATTTGGGTTACGGCAGCTTTGGTTTTAGTCGCAGGTTTATTTTCGCTTTGCGAGCAAGCGCTTAAAAATACGGGCAGCGCCAAAACGCAAGCCGAGAGTATCAAATATTTTTTCATAATAATATCCTTTTTGACATTAGCCTTTTTGAGTTTCTGAAATCCATTCGCCCACCAATTCTTCGAGCAAGGATAATGGCACCGAACCATTAGCCAATACCACATCGTGAAATTCACGAATGTCAAATTTATCACCCAGCTCCGCCTGTGCGTATTTTTTCAGGTCGCCAATTTTCAACATACCAATCTTATAAGCGGTCGCTTGTCCCGGCCAAACTATATAACGATCGACTTCCGAACGAATGTCCCCCTCCGGATTGGCGATATTTTTGAGCATATATTGAACCGCCTGTTCCCGCGTCCATTTTTTTGAATGAATGCCCGTATCAACTACCAAACGTGCGGCGCGGAATATCTCCATAGAGAGCCGCCCGAAATCATTATAAGGATCCGTATACATACCAAGCTCGGCGGGCACACTTTCCGCGTAAAGCGCCCAGCCCTCAATATAGGCCGTATGTCCGCCCTGCTTCCTAAATTGTGGAATACCGTCCAGTTCCATAGCAATCGCTATCTGCATATGGTGGCCGGGTATGCCCTCATGATAGGCCAAAGCCTGCATCAAATATGTCGGCTGATCGCGCACATCTTTAAGGTTGATAAAATATGTTCCGGGGCGCGACCCGTCCAGCGACGGTTGGTCATAAAATGCACCAAAGGCAGACGCTTCGCGGAACGGCTCTACCCGTTTGACAACCATATCGGCCTTTGGCTTGGTGATAAACAAATCGTCAAGCTTGGCTTTCATATCATCGATAACCGCCGTGGCTTCGCGCATATATTGCGCCCGCCCCGCATCATCATTTGACAGCATAAACTGCGCATCCGTGCGCAAGAAGTTATAGAAATCTTGCAAGCTACCTTCAAACTTGACCTGCTTCATGATCTTACGCATTTCGCCTTGAATACGCGCAACCTCGGCAAGACCAATATTATGAATTTCCTCCGCCGTCATTTCTGTAGTGGTATAATAATTCAGCCTGGATTGATAATAGGCGGCACCGTTCGGTAGCTTCCACGCCCCATCATCAGATGTTGCATTTTTTTCGTGGGCGCCAAACATGGCAATCAAGCTTTCATACGCCGGCTGTACCGAACTTAACAAAGCGTCTTTGGCTTGCGCAACCAAGGCATCTTTATCGGCTCCGCTAACATCCTTCAGACCCGTTATTTTCGCTTTAATATCGGCGTAGAGCGGGCTATCCTTACCGTCCGTAAACGGCGCCCCCGTAATAACATTGCGCGATGATTTAATCAGTTTCGCATACACAAATTTCGGCAAGATTACGCCATCCGCCGCCTGAGCTTCGGCGCGGGTTTGATATTGCCCCAAATAGCGCTTTGCCGCAGCCAGCCGCGCAATATAAGCGCGGGCATCATCTAGGCTATTAACGCGGTGGAAATTGACCATAAAGGTCGGAAACTCGCTGTGCGGCCCCGCCATGTGGTTAAACACATAATCATGGTTTTCGAATTTTTTGGCCGCCTTATAAACATCTCCGTTATAGCCAAACAAACGGTAGGAGATTTTGCCCTGACGGTCGAGGTTGGCGCGGTTAAATTTCGCTTGCATTGCCGCGACATTTTCCATTGCCGTTGCATAGTCTTCGTCTAGCGCGGCTTGCGATGCATCATCAAGTTTATCCAAACCATCCTTCAACCCGAAATAAGTCTGCTTGGTCGGAGAACTTGCCAAATCTTCTTGGTAACGGGCCTCAAACCAATCATTGATCTGCTGGTTTTGCGATTGCGTTTTTTTCGACTTCGGTGAATTATCTGGGGAACAAGATAACAAGCCGCCAACTATTAAGGCTCCAACAAATGCGCTTTTTAGTCCTATGGTCATCAACCGTTTCAACATATTATTCCCATATCCAAATTATTATTTGGCGTACAGTATATAATTATCGACAAAAGAAAAGAGCTAGTCTGTGTTCTTTCCACCAAAGATGATAGAATATGCGGCCGCTTTATATACGGCTTCAGTCGTTGTCCGCGCCCGTAGTTTTTTGCGGGCATTTTGCAAACGTAACTCTATGGCTCGTTGTTTTAAGCCCAATTCCGAAGCTATATCTGCCGTCGTTTTTCCGACCGCCATACCCTCAAGCACGGCTTTTTCCTTTTCCGTGATTTTAAAATATTGCTTCAAAAATCCGTGTTTCCTGATAGCACTGTGAAAATGATGCCCTAAATCAAGATAGAATTGCTCACTATATGGCTGGGCTTCTGGAACGCCCAGAAAAGTTAATGCACAATACCCACCGGTGCCGTCGTCGGGCATCACCGGATAAATCATCATTTCATGCCACTGATTTTCAATTATACCACCGAGATATGGATTGTTATAATAGATTGTATCTTTATTGGTAAAGTACTCCTGTAAATCCATCAAAACAGGTTCGGTTATTTTGGGAATTAGCTCCACAACAGGATCGGTATTTGTACCCCCATTTTTCCAATAATATTTGGTCACAGAATCGGGCATAGTTGTGCCCGAAACCTCATCGCCGCGAATATAGGAATTGCGATGCAGTAAAAACGTGTAAGCAATATGGGCACATGCCCTATCATTCAACACCGCTTGCAAGCGAAACAACGCCCCGCGCAAAGAGTTGGCTTTGGCCAATTGCGAGTCAATTTTCTTGAATAATTTTTTATAGACCAAAAGCTTTATTCCTTCGGTATACCGCATTACCATTGAATTGTACGGTATACCGTAGTTGACTATTGTTGATTTAGCAAATAAATTATTTCTACCCTTGTGAAGCAAGGGCAGGTTGCCAACTTTATGATCTCATTAACAACGGGGCGACTAGGCACTTTCGGAGAAATCATCTAATTTCTCCGAAAGTTTTTAAAAGTTCCGATAGTGACAACATGACTAAGTTTGCCAACAGGAAACGACTGCAGCTAGCTTTTGTATTTGTCCTTGTTCTATAATTATCTGTCCGTTCTTTGTATATTGAGCCAACTTTCTGGGGCCGTGAAACACTCCCAACTGGCCATCGGGATACTCGTGTATGCGGACTTTGGCTTTGACAAAATGATAGCGGTGAGACGCTTGGGGCAATTGTAATGACATGGTTTTATAGCGCACGGTGTTATCATTCCCCACAACCCGTTCGCTTTGCACGCAGAGTATATCGCGTAGCAGAGCCTTGTCCTTTATTTCAACAAATCCGCTCATCCCGTCTTCGGGCAGAACTGCAAACCGTTCATTGTGATCTGGTACATACACGTCGCTCAGCCCATAAAAACCTCCCAAAAGGAAACTTACATAAACCGGACAGATAAAGTGCTACATAAACCGGACAATTAGAGTGCTAGCTACAAAACCGATGAGTTGGTATTGCAAAATCGAATTCCCTAACATAGTATTAACCCGTATTCGGGGTGCGAAATGGTTGTTTACCGTTTAAAACTAACAATAAACCGACCAAGCCTCCGCTAAAATTCGCAAGGGTAAACGTATGGCCGTTGACCTCTTTTGCGCAAAGGGAGGGCACTTATGTCTGTAACAACCAAATCCAATCTATCTCTGAAATCCGTGCTGGCTGCAAGTTGCACAGGCTTCGCCCTGCTCATAGCAATAGACGCAGGGGCGGCGGATAAAGCTTCGAATGCTCAGGCTATGTCGGAAATGGCGCTGGAAATAGCTGCCATGGAGGCACAATTTGATGCCCAGATTGCAGCCATGAAGCAACGCATGACAAAGCTGGCTGGCTCCACAGGCACAATAACAGACATACCCGAACCAGCAGACGCGGTAACGACCGACAAACCCCTATTCGCGCCCAATGTTGGCAACGGGTGTAATAACGGTAGTGGTGCCAATTCTTTGCAATGCGGTGATAATGCCGATGCATCTGGAAATTGGTCTACAGCAAGTGGCGACTATGCCGTAGCTTCGGGTAATTTTTCCACTGCCCTTGGGGCTTCCGCCACTGCGGCGGGTAATGCTTCCACAGCTGTTGGGCGCTCTGCCAGTACGGCGGGCGCACAATCCACAGCCCTTGGGCAAAGTTCCAGTGCGGGGGGTGCACAATCCACAGCCCTTGGTGCGAATTCTATTGCTAGCGCGAATTTTGCAACTGCTGTTGGGCAAAGCGCCGATGCTACAGGGGGCAATTCTACGGCTCTGGGGGGTAATGCCCAAGCAATTGGTAATTGGTCTACGGCACTTGGTTATTCCGCCGAAGCGGCTAGTGAAAGAGCCACGGCAATTGGTTATAATTCGGGCGCATGGGGTGCGCGCACTACGGCTATTGGCATGTATAGCGATGCCGGAGTTTCCGGTGTAAGCATAACGGACGCCGCCGCCATCGGCTATGATGCCGATGCCACAGGTTCGTGGTCCACGTCTGTGGGTGCTTCCTCCGATGCTACGCAGAACTATGCTAGTGCATTCGGGTATAATGCCCAGGCCACGGCTCAGCAGTCCACATCTGTGGGTGCTAACTCTAATGCCGCACAGACCCGTGCCAGCGCATTTGGGGCTTATGCCAATGCCACGGGTGTGAACTCCACCTCTGTAGGTGCTTGGTCCGATGCCACGCAGAGCAATGCCAGTGCATTCGGGTATAATGCCGATGCCACGGGTGTGCAGTCCACATCTGTGGGTGCCTGGTCCGATGCCGCGCAGAACTATGCTAGTGCATTCGGGCGTAGCGCACAGGCCACGGGTGTGCAGTCCACATCTGTGGGTGCTTATTCTGATGCGACTATGGATTATGCCACCGCACTTGGTGGTCGGGCGCAGGCTACCGGGATTGGTGCGACGGCTATTGGGGCGGGTGAATTTGACGCCGAAGCCGCCAATGCCTCTGGCCTTGGGTCTGTTGCCCTTGGTGGGGCGACTTATGATGGGGCGGGTGTGCTTCAAGTTGACGGGGCCGAAGCCA
>Ga0256839_1004157_pt1 | contig 14350 bp, 11 predicted proteins | sample 354166metaG_FD_185968 | JGI IMG/M metagenome (GOLD analysis project Ga0256839, IMG submission 185968) | Hydrothermal vent microbial communities from Mid Atlantic Ridge, Atlantic Ocean - 354-166 | ecosystem: Environmental > Aquatic > Marine > Hydrothermal vents | place: Atlantic Ocean: Mid... | reverse complement strand
TTGTTGAGACTGTGCCTTTGCTTTGTGAAAAATTAGAAAAACCTCCCATGGAGGATTTGAATTTCTATGCCAAGGATCTTCCCGTCACTTTAACCCCCTACTGCGGCTCGCCCACACCCCCGCATCCCTACTTTGTTTTGCCCGACACCATCTGCGCGGGCGACTGCCTCTCTCCCGATAGCACCTACAATCGCCTGGCGCATCAGGTGGAGTGGTACATCACGGGACCGGGCGGGTTAGACACCACCATCATCGACACTACTTTTACCTGGTGCTTTGACCAACCCGGACACTACCAGGTCGAGCAGGGCATCTGGCTGCTGGGCTGCTCGGACTACTTCCTGCGGGATGTGGAAGTACTACCCGACGACCTGGCTCCGGCCCTGGGTGAAGACCGCATCCTCTGCGAGCAGCCGCCCTACAGCCTTTCGGCCAATGCCTCTCGCCCGTTGACGAGCTATTTGTGGAGCGACGGCAGTACCGCAGCCGAGCTGCAAATAACGGCCTCGGGCACGTACTGGCTGGAAGCCTCCGACGGCTACTGCATGCTGCGCGACACGGTGCAGCTGACTTTCCTGGACGACTTGCTCACCCAAGGCCCTGCTCTGAGCTTGCCTACCGACACCGCAGTCTGTGAACAGCACTTGCCCTATGAGCTGCTGCCGCAAAGTCCCTATGCCGAAGATTTCTCTGTACCGACCATACCCAACAGTTCAGCCTCATCTTTTGAGCTGTGGCAGGCGGGTAGCTATGAGGTGCAAGCCGAGCTCTTCGGCTGCCCGATAAAGGACACCTTTGCGCTGGAAGTCAACGACTGCCGCTCGCGCATCTACTTTCCCACGGCCTTCTCCCCGAATGGGGACGGCCTGAACGATTTGTTTTTGCCGCAAGGCAAGGACTATGAGGGCATAGAGCTGCAAGTTTACGACCGCTGGGGCGGACTGCTGTTTTCGTCTCAAGCCCCTCCCTTTACCTGGGACGGTAGCGATGCCGCCGGCGGGTTGTATGTGTATCGCTTTCGGTATTTTAACACCCTGGCCCTGCAGGAGGAGGAGATTTCCGGTCAGGTGGTGTTGCTGCGGTAAACACGCAATGCCTTGCGTCTCTATTGCAATGCCTTGCGTCTAAAACAAAGGCACAGGGCACGCGTCACGCCCGTCACGACAATCACGTCCAACAAAGTTAAGCCTCAAAAAAAAAGCGGAAGAATCCGGGATTCTTCCGCTCCACAAAGCGTTTTTCAGCGCCCCCACCAGGACTTGAACCTGGGACCTACGGATTAACAGTCCGCCGCTCTAACCAACTGAGCTATGGAGGCTGATGGCATGCAAAAGGCCTTCTTCTATCAAAAGGCGGCGCAAAGTTAGGACATTTTGTTTTTATGTGCAATCTTTGCAGCGATTTTTTTCAAAAAAGTAGCACGCCCCATTCCGGCTTGCCTTTGACCAAACCACAGTCCTCATGAGCTTATTGACCGTTGGTACCGTAGCCTTTGACAGCATAGAAACTCCACGCGGATGCGCAGAACGCATTGTAGGAGGAGCTGCCACTTACATCAGCCTAGCAGCCTCTCATTTCACAACGCCCATTCAGCTGGTTTCCGTAATCGGAGATGATTTTCCTTCCGAAACGCTGGACTTTATGGAAAAGAGAGGTATAGACCTCAAAGGCCTGCAGATTCGAGAAGGGGAAAAATCCTTCTTTTGGGCTGGCCGCTACCACGACAACATGAACGCTCGGGATACCTTAGATACCCAGCTCAACGTTTTGGCCGACTTCCAGCCGCATTTGCCGGAAGGCTATAAAAACCCCGACTACCTCATGCTGGGCAATCTCACCCCCCAAGTACAAATGCAAGTCATTGAGCAAATCGAAAAGCGCCCCAAACTGGTCGCTATGGATACCATGAATTTTTGGATGGATACAGCCTGGGATGACCTCATGCAAGTACTCAAAAAAATCGACATCCTCATCATCAATGACGAAGAAGCCCGGCAAATGTCTGAAGAATACTCCCTGGTGCGCGCTGCAGAACGCATACGCCAAATGGGGCCTCGCTTCCTCATCATCAAAAAAGGGGAGCATGGCGCCTTGCTTTTCTACGAAGAGCAAATCTTCTTCGCCCCCGCCCTGCCACTGTACGAAGTCTTCGACCCCACCGGCGCAGGAGACACTTTCGCCGGAGGATTTATGGGTTACATGGCACAAACCGACGACCTCAGCTTTGAAAACATGAAACGCGCTATCATCTACGGCTCGGCCATGGCCTCTTTTTGCGTGGAAAAATTCGGCATCCAACGACTTACCGAACTACATGCCGATGCCATAGAACAAAGAGTAGAAGCCTTTGCCGCTCTGGTCAATTTCTCTACTCATGGAAATGGCGCGAGAAGAAGAGTGTAAAGTCCAAAGCCATGCCAAACAAATTAAAAAAACATCTCAGCCTATGTAAATGGCTGCTCCTCTCGATTCTTCTCTCTGCTTGCCTCCAACAAGACAAAAGACAAGAGTTCTTCCAAGAAAAGAAATTCTTTGACCTAAACAACTACTTTGAAAAAGAAGCTGAAAGACTGCAACAGAGCAATATACCCTGGCTAAAAATCGCACAACTCAATGAAAAAAAAGAAACCCTGAATGTATCTAACATCAATTGGAAAAAAGAGCTGGAAATCTTCTCCCGTTGCGACCTCAACAAACCCGCTTGGAAAGAGAAATACCAAATTGACAGCACTTTTAAAAATAATAACTTGTCAAAGATCTCTTACCTCTCTACAGATGACAGACTGCTCATCAAAAAAATAAACATCACTTTTTCTACATTAAATAAACCCGACAGCATACAAATCAGAAAAGAAACCCACAATTTCCTAATGAGCATGGAACAGGACTTGCACTACGACCCCAATACGGGATATAAAATTGAACAAAGAGAAAAAATGCTGGGCTTCAAGCCTTCTTATTCTTCCATAGAGCTGCGGTTTTCTACAAAATAATTTCCCAAGCTTTCAAGTATCCAAATTGCCCTTACACAATTCGCTTGGCTTAATGCCAAAACGCTCCGAAAATTTACGAGAAAAATAAGAAGCACTCTCTATCCCCACCTCATAACGCACTTCCGAAACCGTTCTATAACGAGACGCCTTCAGCAAGCGATAAGCCTGCTGCAAACGAATCTCTAACAAAAACTGAACAGGTGAAAGCCCTGTAGCAGCTTTGAGCAGACGTGCCAATTGGCGCCTGCTATAACGAGCCTCTTTGGCCAACTGTTCAACGCCAAAAGCCGGGTCGCTCAAATGCTCAAGCACAATACGCTCCAAATCAGCTACAAACTGCTGTTCCGCAGTCAGAGGAGGTGCTTCCTCCTTCTTGCGCAACTGCCTGCGCTCCAACAAAGTTTGCACCCTCAACTGAAGCTCGCTCGCACGAAACGGTTTCACCAAATAATCATCCACGCCATACCTAAAGCCCCGAATCCTGTCTTCCTCTTCAGCCCGTGCAGTCAAAAACACAAAGGGAATATCTCTCCATTTCTCCTCTTGTAACACCATTTGCCGAAAGGCAAAACCACCCATTCCAGGCATGGAAATATCAGATAAAATCAAATCGACATCTTGCCGGCTAAGTAAGTCCAAAGCAGCTTTACCTTCCGAAGCATGCAAAACGTGATAACCCGCATCACCCAACAAACGAAACAAATAACGAGCCATCTCGGGTTCATCCTCCACGACTAAAACGACATGCTCACAGCTATGATGCATGTCGGGCGTCCAAGCTTTTTCAAAAGAAGGAGGCAAATTCGAACCCCCTGCCTCCAAAACTTGTAAAGGCCATGTTGCACGAAAAAGGGCATACTTGCCGAAAGTGCTTTCCACTTCAATCTTTCCGCCCATCAACTCGCAAAGCTCTTTGGCGAAAGCAAGCCCAATACCACTACCCCCTTTGTCGTGTTTGCCCCGATAAAAACGATCAAAAATGCGGGGTAAATCTTCTGATAAAATGCCCTCACCCTCATTGTACACGGAAAAAGTTAAAACGGAATCTGCGTAAATGGCTCTAACCTCTACCCTGCCACCTTCTTTCGTGAATTTTAAGGCATTTTCCAACAGCGTATTTACCACAATCTCCAATTTGCCCTCATCAAGCTGAGCCATCAGATCCTCCGGGCCGTCCCAGGAAAAAGTCCAGCTTATCCGCTTCAACTGCGCAGCAGAAACATAAGCCATAGCCATGCGCCTCAAAGCCTGTGGCAGCAAACAAGGATGCTCCTGAAGAGGAATCTCTCCTTCCTCCAAGCGAGCTAAAGCCAAAACCTCATCCGTCAAACTCAACAAGCGAAGAGCCTGCTCTTCCACCCCTTTCAACTCCGCTTTCAATGCTCTGTCTTTGCTGTTTTGCAGTAAGTTCTCCAAAGGGCCGAGAATAAGGGTTAGCGGTGTCCTGTATTCGTGAACAATATTATTGAAAAACCTGGATTTCAACTCATTCAAATGTCGCAATCGGTCGGCTTTCTCCTGCTCTAACCGGGCCTGCAACTCCGCAGCTTTTTTCTGAGCTTTTTGCTTTAAGGTATAAAAATACGCGGCAAAGGACACCAGCAACAAAAACAGTAAAGAAATAAAAATGACTTTCATTCTCAAACTGCGCTCCCGCTCTAAAGCCAAAGCCTTTTCTGCTAATTTGGCCTTATTTCGTTCATTTTCATAACGGGCATCTGCTTCGGCCAAGGCCTCTTGTAAAGAACTTGTAAACAAGGAATCTCCCAAATCAAGTGCTCGGGAAAGCTCTTTGTAAGCAGCTTCCGGCCTGCCCAGTTTGACGTAAACCTTACTCAACTCCTGGCGCGCATCCAACTCAACACGCTTCAAACCTAAATCTTCAGATAGACGAAGTGCCTCCGTTAAAAAGCGCTCGGCTTTGGCGTCTTCTCCTAGCTTCTCTAAAAACGATCCGTAGTCAACCAGCAAAGAAGCGTATTCAAAAGCATCATCTACTTCTCCAAAAACTTCCAAAGCCCTGTCAAAAAAATATATGGCAGAATCCGGAACAAAAAGCTCGCGACTGTAAACAGCAGCCAGGTTGTGATAGACGTAAACCAAATCTGCAGGAGCCGAATCTGAAGACAAGGCCTTATGCAAATACGCCAGCTTCTCTTCGGGCTTTTCAACAACCGAACTCAAATTTAAGTAAACATCAGGCAAAAACTCCTGACCGGAAGCCTTTAAAAAATACTGCTCCGCCCGAAGCAAATACTCCTTAGCCGTATCATCTTCCTTCAAATCGATATAAATAGAAGCAATGTTCTGAGCAGCTAAACCGGCATCCAACAAAAACCCTTGAGCCTCGCTAAGCTCTAACAAAGAAAAAAGCGGCTTAAGCGCCTCTTCCCATTTCCCCCACTGCCGATAAACAACCCCTTTCAAATTAAATGCCGCGCGTAAACCATCGGAAGACTTCAATTCCTCGGCCCAATGCAAAGCCTGATTACAAGCCTGTAAGGCATCTTCATAATTCCCCAAGGCAAGCAAGGCAGCTGCCATGCTGTAATACCCCTTCATCAGCCCTCTCTTATAACCGATATTCTCCGACAAAGCAATGGCCTCTCCGGTAAGCTCGATAGCTTCTTTCGGCTCAGTAGCGTAGATGGCAAAGGCCAAATTGGTAAGGACCAAAACCCGCTGAGTATCCGGAAGCTCTTGCCGCAAAACCCCTCGCAGACTGTCTGCATAAACCTCTTGCGCCGACAACCGCATAGCGAAAAGGCAAAACGACAAAACCGTAAAAAAGCGCATGGCAAAAGTTCGTTTAAAGCAAAACAAAGAAAGGACTTTCTACAATTCCCTCACATTCAAGCCGGAAAAAAAAAGCGAAGAAGAGCCAACAACACGGCCAACAACAACACATACCAAGCCAAACGATTAGCCCAAGTAGATTGCGCCGCATAACGCGCCGTCACATAACCACCTATCGTCTGCCCCACAGCCATAAGCCCTCCAATCCTCCAATCTACAAAACCATAACGCTGAAAAACCCAAATTACTACAGGCATGTAAAGCGCTATCACAAATAACTTCAAAGCATTGGCCTCAACCAAACTGTACCGAGCACCCAAAACAGCTAAAGCCAAAAATAAAACACCCATCCCCATTTGAATAAAACCTCCGTAAAAACCCAAAGCAAAAGCCAAAGGCGCCGCTAACCAGGGATTCGGCCGGTAAGCCCAATCCGTCTCTCGCAGCCAACGCATAGGCCGAAACAAAATGACGAAGAAAAAAAACAACAGCAAATAGTGAAATACGTGGACAAAACCCGTATGAGATATATGCGTAGCCAACCAAACCCCAGCCAAAGCTCCTGCAAAAATCAAGGCCAATAGCCATTTGCTCCTGCTTAAATCCAACTTGCCGGCTTTGAAAAAAGCCCAACTGCCAGCAGCCGCCTGCGTCCATACCCCCAAGCGATTTGTCCCATTGGCTACATTGCCCGGCAAAGCCAGTAAATCCGTCAAAATAGTCAGCGTAATAGCAGAACCGTTTCCGGCTAAGGTGTTAATAGCCCCGGCAAACAAACTACCAACAAAAGCTACGAGATACTGCCAGCCCTCCATCAAGCCTCCTCCCTGTCCTGGCAAAGCTCAATCAGCACACCAGCCGTTGTCTTGGGGTGAAAAAAAGCAACCCACTTGCCGTCAGCGCCCAGGCGAGGTTCCTCTTGTAAAGGCTGAAAACCGGCTTCCGCCAAACGCCTCATCTCCGCCCGAATGTCATCAACGGCAAAGGCTATGTGATGAACACCCTCGCCGCGCTTTTCCAAAAAACGCGCTATGGGGCTGTCGGGCCCGGTTGCCGCCAACAACTCGATTTTGCTTTCCCCCATTTCAAAAAAAGAGGTTTTCACACCCTCCGAAACTACTTCCTCCACCTTGTAATGCTCTCGCCCCAGCAAGGCGGCAAATAAGGCATTGGCTTTCGCCAAATCTCGTACAGCAATGCCAATGTGCTCAATCTTCTTCATGACAAAAATTTTCTCCACAAAGAAAAGCCTTTATCCTCAAATGGCAGAGCCTACTCCGGCTACAAATTCATACAACTATACCCAAACCGAAATGGTTTGGGATATTTACAACTCGCAAACGAGCGAAAGGTAGGGAGTTTGGGAGGCTGACGCCTCCCAAACCACTTCGCCATGAGTATATTTCCTCTAAGGATTAGCCGTCAACTGGAAAGGAAAAACCCGAGACCCTATTTTCAAAAAATACAGACCGGAACCCAGAGGCGGTAAGAACAAAGAATTCTCGCCAACAACTAAATCGACATACGTTTGCAACAAACGCCCTGTCGCATCGTACAATTGTACTTTTTCCCCAACCCCATTACCCAAACAACAGAAGTGCAAAGTCTGCTCCCCGCCACTGAGCAAGGTAGGCCAAAGTTCAAAAGCAGCCTGCTCTTTACGCTCCAGATGAATCAGATCCGAATACACAAAACTTCCGTCGGCATCTACCTGCTTCAACCGGTAGTAAACATGGCCGGCCGGCGCTCCCCTGTCTAAAAACTCGTACAGCCGAGGACCAAAGCTCTCTCCCGCAGCATCAAGACGGGCTATAGGAGTAAAAAGCAAGTCCTCAACAGCGCGTTGCAGCTCAAAATAAGCGCTGTTTTGCTCGCTTTCCGTTTGCCAGGAAAGCTTGTTGCCCTCTTCCAAAACCTCTCCCTCGAAATGCGACAAAACCACCGGCATGGGCGGGTTGTAAAACTCCAAAACGTACAAGCCGTTCAATATGTCAGAGCCCAAAATGCGGCCGGAAGACAAAAAGGGATAAACGCCCCAGGCTCCTTTGTAACCACTGTAGTTGGTATTCGAAGGGTAAGTGTCGTAATACGCTACCCGAGTCACATTATTCGGCTGCGAAATGTCAAAAACCTGAATGCCGTCGTGGTAGTAGGAAATATAAAGGGAATCGCCCTTAATCATGGGATTATGGGCAATGCTGGCCTCATCCGCCGGCGATAACAAAGCCGAGCGAAACACATCCGTAATCGTTATGTTTGACAAATCGGATACATCCGCCAACTTGACCCCCCGATCATGCGTCTCATCCGTAAAAGCCAAATGCGTGCCCGCCTCATTGCGCCAACAAGCGTGGTTGTAACCCGACTCCGGATAACTCGTCAAAGAACCCAACAAAGCAGGGGAAGCAGGGGTACTCATGTCGTACACGTATAAGCCGCTGGAGCCGTGATCGCAATAAGCCGTATCCTTGTACACAAACAAATCATGCACATACCCGCCGGTTAAAGCAGGCTCGGCCAACTGCACGGGATTGTCAGGTGCGCTCAAATCCAAAATGACCACATCACCCGTAGAACTGACATTGCCCACAGCATACAACTTGGCTTTGCTCGAATCGACAAAAACATTGTGCGCACGATTGAAAAAAGCCGTCGTCTGTAAAACCAAATGCACCGAATCGGGCAAGTATTGCAAGTCAATCACCATCAAGCCTTCACTGTGCTCATCAGCCACGGCATAGGCATAGTGATCGTAAGTCTTGATGTCGCGCCACAAACTCTGCGTGCCACCGACTACCTCATCAATGTAAGTCAGACTTCCGCTACTCTCAATCTTAAAAAACCAAACCTTCTCTACCGTCCCGATAATGGCATACTCGTTCCCCGCGCCGTCTTCATAACCCCACACGTCATTGTACGCCAAACCATAACGCAAAGGCAAATTATTGTCGTCCCAATGCCCTACTACCTTGAGGTGAAGAGAATCGGGCGTTTGGGATCGACCCAAAACACAAAAAGCCAACAACAGACTGATCCAAAAAAAGGTTCTCTGTGCTTCCATTTTTTTCTGATTTGAAGTAACCAAAAATTACGCCAGAATTGTCCTTTCCCTTAAAAAAGGCCATGTTTTTAGCCACTTCAATATACAAATGTAATCTATTCTACCTAACTACAACAATTTGACTGCTTGTAAAAAGCACCAAATGACCTTATAAACTGGCGATAGGATAAGCGAATTCAAATCCTCTATGCACCAATGCATCATTTTTTTTTGCCGTAAGGCAACATTTTTCACAGCCTATTCGTTGACTAAATAGTCAGTCAATAAAATGAAGCACCACACGGAGAAAGAAAGACGCTTTGCCAAAATGCGTGAAGAAAGCACGAAGGCCATCCGGCGAGCGGGCATGCGATTGTTTGCCCGAAAGGGCTACGGCAACACCAGCATGGAAGAAATTGCCAGAGAGGCCGGCATTTCCAAAGGCCTCATCTACAACTACTTCCGCAGCAAACAACAGCTGTTGGAAGAGCTCATTAAAGAAGGCATCAGCGTATTGTATCACTTGGAGTGCAAAGTTTACGAATCCGGCCTTCCGGCAAATGAGATGCTCAAGCACCTGCTGGAAGAAATTTTCCATGCAGCCAAAGAGCAATCGGATTACTGGAAGCTCTACACCTTGCTTTTGCTGAAAAGCGAACAGTTTCCCAACATCCAACAACTCGTCCTTGAATTTATGGAGCAAAGCTTTCAGCGCATGGAACAACTGTTTCGGATGCTGGGAGCTTCCAAACCCGAACTGGAAGCCAAATTTTTTGCAGCAAGCCTGGACGGTGTGCTCATGCACTACCTCTTCGCACCACAACATTATCCTCTGGAAAAGATGAAAGAACATCTCATCACCCGATTTTCACAACAACAATAAACCATGAAAAAGACGCGACAATTGCTTTTGCTCTCCCTGATTTTTGCCTTGGCCTTTCGGCAAACAATACCAGCCCAACTAAGTGCCACACAAATCGTTCAAAAAGCCGAACAAAAATTTCGCGGACATACCAGCCAGGGAGAAATGGAAATGACCATCATTCGGCCCGACTGGCAGCGCAGCATTCGCATGAAAACCTGGAGCAAAGGGGAGCAATACGCCATGGTACTCATCACAGCACCGGCTCGCGAAAAAGGTACAGCCTTCCTCAAGCGCGGAAAAGAACTGTGGAACTGGCAGCCCACCATTGAGCGCGTCATCAAAATGCCCCCGTCTATGATGGCGCAATCCTGGATGGGCTCCGACTTTACCAACGACGACCTGGTCAGGCAATCTTCCTTAAGCAAAGATTACCAACACGAACTCCTGGGCGAAGAAAACATAGACGGCTACCCCTGCTACCACATCAAATTGATTCCCAAAGAAGGTGCCGGTATCGTTTGGGGACAGATCGAAATGTGGATTTCAAAAAAAGATTTTCTCGAGCTGAAAGCCACTTTTTACGATGAAGACGGAGAGCTTATCCATACCATGCGAGGTAAGGACATTAAAAACATGGGCGGACGATTACTGCCCACCGTATTGGAAATCACACCGGCCGATGAACCGGAAAACAAAACTATCGTTCACTACCTCAAATTGGAATTCGACCAGGCCATCCCCGACAATTTCTTCTCCATCCAAAACATGAAAAGGCTCAAATAAGCACAGGCATCACACACCATAGGGAACAACAACCCCAGCATGAAAAAACAAAAAAGGACAACCGAGCCACCTTTCCTTCCCCTATTGGCCTGGCGAAACATCTGGCGGAACAAACGACGGACCCTCATCACCTTGCTTTCCGTCTTCATGGCAGTTTTGCTTTCCTCCCTGATGATATCCATCCAACAAGGAGCTTGGAACGCCATGATTGCCAACCTCCTAAACACCTACACCGGTTACATTCAAATTCACCGAAAGGGATACAACGACAACCCTTCCGTAAACCTCAGCTTTCAAGCATCACAGGAACTGATCCGAAAAATAGAATCGCACCCAAAAGTCCAAATAGCCCTACCCCGCTTGGAGTCTTTTGCCCTGGCCTCAACAGAAAACCTCAGCCGGGGCGTACTGGTACTCGGCATAAATCCCGAAGCAGAAAACGCCATTACAAACTTGACCGCCCGAATCTCTAAAGGAAAATATTTTGCTGAAGGGGAAAAAAGTGCACTCCTATCCGATAGCTTGGCCGCTCACCTCCAATTACAGCCTGGAGACACCATTGTCCTGCTCAGTCAAGGATACCACGGCATGAGTGCGGCCGGCAAATACAGCATTGCAGGATTGGTTCATTTTCCCTCTCCCGACATCAACAGAAACCTGGTGCTCCTCCCGCTCAAAACAGCACAAGAATTTTATGGAACAGGAAACCGAATCACCAGCTTAGCCCTCTTTCTCGATTCTGACAGCGATGTGGAAAAAACAGCTAAAACACTACAAAATCAAGTAGATACCAGCCAATACGAAGTGTTGAGCTGGACTCAAACCATGCCCGAATTGGTACAAGCCCGCGATGTGGATACCGCCGGAGCCATACTCATGCTGGCGGTACTTTACGTCATCGTTTCCTTTGGCATCTTTGGCACGCTGATCATGATGGTGCGCGAACGCATCTACGAAATGGGCGTACTCATTGCCATAGGTATGAAACGCTATTTGCTCGGCATCATGTTTTGGTTGGAAATCACCTTCATCGGTTTGTTAGGTGCTATCCTGGGCATGATTGCCAGCTTCCCCGTAGTGTACTACTTCCATCAACACCCCATCAACATGACACAATTGAGCAGCGATGCCACGGCCATTTACGAGCGCTTCGGCTTTGAGCCAATTTTTCCAGCCAGCATGGATCCCAACATCTTTGTACAACAGGCTTTGTTTATCTTCCTCATCACTTCCATCATGGCCCTCTACCCCTTTTGGACCTTAAAAAAACTCAAAGTCATGGAAGCCATGAAATCCTGATCACAAAACTACCAAACAAAAATGCTACTCAAAATTGCCTGGAGAAATGTGTGGAGAAATCGATTGCGCTCTCTGGTGGTCATCACTGCCGTAGCCATAGGGGTAGCTGCCCTTCTACTCATAATTGCCTACTTCCAAGGTTTTGTAGGCACTTATGTAAATTCCGTGATACACAAAGAATTGTCTCATTTACAAATACACCCCAAAGCCTTTCTTCGAGATAGAGAAGCACAATATTTCATACCTCAATCTGATGCTCTCACGGAAAAATGGATAGCCACTTTCAAAGACGAAACTACGGGAGAGCCTCTCATCAAAGCCATATCCGCCAGAAGCCAGGCACAAGGAATGATTGTCTCCCCAAAAGCATCGCGTGCCGTACAAGTCTATGGCGTAAAACCCCGGCAGGAAAAAGCCGTCATCAGCTGGCAAAACATGCTCAAAGAAGGGGTGTGGTTTGGCGAAAGCCAAAAAAAACACCCCATCATCATCAGCAAAAAAATGGCAGGGCGGCTCCAAGTAAAGCTCAACAAAAAGGTCGTTCTGAATTTAGTCAGTGCAAAAGGCGAAGTGGTGAGCGGAGCCTTCCGCATCATCGGATTGTTTGAAAGCCACAGTAGCAAAAGAGATGAAGTTCAAGTACTCATTCAACAAAAAGATCTCAATGAACTCTTGGAGCTTCCTCCCAAAGCAGCTCATGAAATAGCCATCTTGCTACAAAAGCCCGGGGCTCTCGAAAAAATAGCTGAAAGCCTAAAAAAACAATATCCCGACTGGAGCATACAAAACTACAAAGAACTCGCTCCGGAAATTCAGCTTTTCGACAGCCAAATGCTACTCATGCTCGGCATTCTCATCGGCATTGTCATGCTGGCCTTAATCTTCAGTATTGTCAACACCATGCTCATGGCTGTGCTGGAACGATACCGCGAACTCGGAATGCTCATGGCTATCGGCATGAACCGACTAAAAATCTTTGGGATGATTGTGTGGGAAACCCTTATCCTCGGAACAGCAGGAGCTCCCATCGGCATGCTCCTCACCTATTTGGCCATGCAACAGCTCGGCACAAAGGGCTTGGACCTATCTGCCTTTTCCAAAGGCTTGAGAGCATGGGGTTTTGATACCCGGATCATCTTTTCGCTGAATCCTTCCTGGTACTGGAAAATAGCTCTGACCATGATGCTCACAGCCCTGCTGGCCGCCCTCTACCCCGCATGGAAGGCCATTCGCTTTAAACCGGTTGAAGCTATAAACAAACGCTAAAACAAGGCAAGATGTCTCTCATAGAAACACGTCAATTGACCAAAACCTACAATCCGGAAACCGTGCCCGTCCACGCCTTGCGAGGTGTAGATCTATGCATTGAAAAGGGCGAATTCACTGCCATCGTAGGGCCCTCCGGATCCGGAAAAACCACTCTACTCAACATCATCGGCGGCTTGGACAAACCCAGCTCAGGGCAGGTCCTCATCAACCAGACGGATATTGCCCAACTCAGCGAAAACCAACTGATCGATTTCAGACGCGACCACATTGGCTTTGTCTTCCAGGCCTACAATCTCATTCCCGTACTCACCGCTCGGGAAAATGTCAGCTTCATCATGCTCCTGCAAAAACGACCCGCCGCCGAACGCAAAGCCCGTGCCATGGAACTACTCGAAGCCGTTGGTATAGCCGAAAAAGCCGATGTGCGTCCCATTTATCTCTCCGGAGGCCAACAGCAACGCGTAGCCGTAGCTCGTGCCCTCGCCTCCCGCCCCGACTTTGTCTTGGCCGACGAACCCACCGCCAACCTCGACTCCGTAGCAACCAAACGCCTGCTCGACATCATGGCACGCCTCAACGAAGAAGAAGGCATGACCTTCATCTTTTCTACCCACGACCAACGCGTCATCGACCGCGCACGAAGAATCATCCGACTGGAAGACGGAAAAATAACCCAAGATGAAACACCTTAATCCTATTCGCAACAAAGTGAGAGGGAAAATCTACACAGCGCCGCTCAATTCTCAACAAGGTATACTCATGGTGAAGTGGTTTGGGAGGCGTCAGCCTCCCAAACTTCTTATCTTTCGCGGGTTTGTGAGTTGTAAATGTCCCAAACCATTTCGGTTTGGGTATATAAACCTTTCTGTGACGGGTATAAATCATCTCATTTCAAAACACAACATCTCGCCCCAAACTACAAGGCAAAAAAACACACAGTAAAACAAGACCGCCTCAAGGGCGTTTCATGTAAAGTAGGGGCTTGATGATACAAAAAGTGCCGGCTGTACAAGCCGCCTAAAATGACAAAAGTATGAAAAAGCGTCTTCTACCCCTCCTCTGCCTCCTTCTCCTAAACTACTCCTGGACAAAAGCCCAATCAAAACCATCGGACTGGGCCTTTCAGGTCAGTGGATATCTCAAAGACATGCAAAGCCTGAGCTTTATCCGCTTACATATTCCCCCAAGCCCGGGGCAGGGAACAAGGGATACTACCCTGACCTACTTTACCAACCTGCTGCATCAACGACTAAAAACAGAAATTTCTCACAAAAGCGGACTCAGCCTCCGCATGGATTTTCGCCA
>Ga0256839_1004156_pt1 | contig 14353 bp, 14 predicted proteins | sample 354166metaG_FD_185968 | JGI IMG/M metagenome (GOLD analysis project Ga0256839, IMG submission 185968) | Hydrothermal vent microbial communities from Mid Atlantic Ridge, Atlantic Ocean - 354-166 | ecosystem: Environmental > Aquatic > Marine > Hydrothermal vents | place: Atlantic Ocean: Mid... | reverse complement strand
CGATGTGGACACCGCCGTGCTCCTCTCCGAGGAAGACAGCCTGACCCGTCTCAAGCGACGGCTGCGGATGATCGACGAGGTGAGCGCACTCTGTGGGCGAGAAGCCGACGTCATCGTGTTGAACGATGCCCCCCCGTTGCTGCAACACCAGGTGCTGAGACATGGCCGCCTGCTCTTCGAGCGCGACCGGCCCGCACGGGTCGAGTTTGAGGTGCGGGCCGGCAAGATCTACGCGGATTTGAAGCCGATGCGTCGTTTTTTTCAACGTGCGCTCTTTCGGGAAATCGAGGAGGTCGGACTGGGTGGACGTCGATGAGGTGATCCTGGAACGGCTGGAGTTCCTGCGTAACGAGGTCGTCTATCTGAAACAAGAGCGTGATCGACTCCGGTCGTTTCAGGAGTACGAGAATAACGTTCGACTACGTCGGGCAGTGGAGCGCAGCCTCCAAGTGTGTGTCGAGGCCTGCTTGGACATCGGCCGCCGGTTGATTGCCCTGAAAGGGTTTCGCTATCCCGAGGACAATAAGGATGTGTTCCAGGCGTTAGCAGAAGAGGGGGTTGTCTCTCAGGAGTTGTTGCCTGCCTTGTTGGATATGGCCCGCTTTCGCAACCTTGTGGTACACAATTATGCAAAGATTGATGATGCGAAGGTCTACGGCATTCTGAAAAAACACTTGGGAGACTTCGACGCATACGCCCGCGCCATCGTGAATTACCTGACGGCAGAAACCTCTGGAGAAGAAGCGAAGTCCGAAGGCGACGGGTGAAGAAAGGGGGCGCGTGGGCACGGAACTGGAGACAGCGCAGATCGTGGACGTGGTGCCGACGCTACTGGCCCTAATGGAGCTGCCCCTCCCGGCGGAGGTGGACGGTCAGGTGCGGGTTGCAAGCGGTCGGGAGCTCTGTTATGATGTGGAGTGGTACCGGTCATGCCTCAGGTGAACATCTTCGATCGGGCACTGAAAATCCTGGCTCGAAACTATCCACACCGCTTCCTGGAACTAGCCCTGCCGGGGGTCTCCCTGGAGGTCGTTGGCACGCTGGAGAACGTGGAGCTGGCCCTGCCGGAGCAGCGGGTGGACTTCGTGCACCGGGTCCTGGATGGCGATGAGGAGAAGGTATTGCACCTGGAGTTCCAGGTGCAGCATGAGGCCCGGTTGCCGCAGCGCCTCTTCGAGTACTCGGCGATGCTGACTCGCCAGTTGGGGGTGCCGGTCATCACCGTGGTCGTTTACCTGCGCCCCCGGCGGGAGCAACTGCCCACCGCCTATGAGGTGACCGCCGGTGGAGCAGTGGTCAATCGCTATGAGTACGTGGTGGTGCGCCTCTGGGAGTACGCTGACGAAATCGCCACCGGGCGATGGCCGGAGCTGGCGCCGTTGCTGGTGACGATGGTGGAACCGGACGAGCGCGTGCTGACCCAGGAGCGGGAGCTGATCCTGCGCGAGGCAGATGAGGAAAAGCGAGCCGATCTGCTGGCGTGCGCGGTGACGCTGGCCGCCCGCTATTTCGACAAGGACTTTTTGTGGCGGTTTTTCCGCGAGGAGGTGGAGGCAATGCGCGAGGTAGGTTTTCTCGAAGAACTATTTGCCGACCAGTTAGAAAAGAAACTGGAGGAAGGACTACAAAAGGGGCTTCAGCAAGGGCTTCAACAAGGGCTTCAACAAGGGCTTCAACAAGGGCTCCGGCAAGCCCGATTGGTGGACATACAACACATCCTGCGTTGGCGTTTCGGGGATGTGCCGGTGACACTGGTCTCCCAATTAGAGGAGTTGACGGCAGCCCAACTGGAGCACCTCGTGGGCAAAGCGCTGGAGGCCCCGGACCTGGAAGCCTTCCGGGCGCAGGTGGAAGCACTTCTCGAAGAGTCGTAGCGGGCTGTGCGCGTCATCTACTCCATCGGCGTTCGCTTTGCCGGCGGTGGGATCGGGTCCATCGCCTACCACGCGGTGCGGGGTCTCCACCGCCACGGCCTTTTGCACCGCCTGCTGTGTGGCTCCTACCGCGCCACGGAGATACCGGAGGCTCGGATCCACGCCCTCGGCCTTCTCAGCCGCGTGTTGCGCAAACTGGCAGTGTACGACGTCAGCCGTTGGCTCACCTACCTGCACAACGCCCTCTACGATCGCTGGGCGACGCGGCATCTCGTCCCCTGCGATGTCTTCCACGGGTGGGGCGGCTTTTCCCTGACCTCGCTGCGCCGGGCCAAGGCCCTCGGCGCCATCACCATCGTTGAGCGGGCGTCCTCGCACATTCTTTACCAGGCCCACATATTGCGGGAAGAGTACGAGCGCTGGGGGCTCTCCTTTCGCCTGCCGGCGGCCAGCCTGCGCCGCGCCGTGGCCGAGTTCGAGACGGCGGATTACGTCCTTATCCCCTCCGATTTCGTGCGCCGATCCTTCATCGAACGCGGGTTTCCTCCCGCCCGGTTGATCCAGATCCCCTTCGGTGTTGACATCCACCGTTTTCACCCGGGTGAAAGGCAACGATCCGGCCCGTTCCGCGTGCTCTACGTGGGCCAAGTCAGCTTTCAGAAGGGGGTGCTTTACCTTTTGCAAGCGTGGGAGCGCCTGCGTTGGTCTGACGCGGAGCTGTGGATTGTTGGCCGGGAGGAACGCGATATCCTGCCGTTGCTCCGGCCGTATCGCAAAGTCCCCGGCGTGCGCTGGTTGGGCTTCGTGCGCGATCCCGTGGCCACCTATCAGCAGGCCCACGTGTTCGCCTTCCCATCGTTGCAGGAGGGCAGTGCGCTGGTCACGTATGAGGCCCTGGCTTGTGGGCTGCCCGTCGTCACCACGCCCAACGCCGGCTCCGTGGTGCGTGACGGCATCGAGGGGTTCCTGGTCCCCATTCGGGACGTGGAGGCACTGGCCGCCCGGCTGGAGCAACTCCGCGCCGACGAGCAATTGCGTCACGAGATGGGGCGGGCCGCCCGTCGCCGGGCGGAAGCCTTCACTTGGGAGCATTACGGTGACCGCCTGGCCGAGGCCATGCAAAGTCTGAGGGAGCAGCGATGAGCGGCGGTGTCCGGCGAGTGGTGTACGGCAGCCTGAACTTACTTTTGCTTTACCTGCGGCTCCATTTGTGGCGCATACATCCTCGTCGTTTCTTGCGCGATTTGGATACCATTCCCATTGACCGTCCCATTTTCCTTTTGGGCGTGCAGGGAGGCGGGCTGACCCTCGTCGCTCGCATGTTGCGCCGCCATCGGAATGTGGTGTCAGTCACCGGAAACGCGTCCTATTGGGCCGGCCCGGACGAGATGCAAAACGTCATGGGGGCTTACCTGCCGCCCGAGTTAACCGGATTGCAGCACAAAATCCCGCCTCACCCTCGCTTTCCACGGCGGGGTTGGCTCTACGCGACCGATGAACTGCTGCCCCTCTACCGCAAGACAGCGGCCGATGCTACAGAGGACATGGCCCAACGGTTTCGGCGTGCCATACGGATCGCGCTGGCCGTCCACGCCCGGGATGTGCGTCGGGCTCGCTTTGTGGACAAGAGCCAGACGTTCACCGTGCGCCTATCCCTGGTCAACGCACTTCTCCGAGACTGTGATCCACACTTTGTGCTGGTCACACGCAACCCATACGCGATGTGCTATCGTGCCGCCACACGGGTGCGGGCACTTCAGCAATTGGACCTTCCCCTGGAGACACGGCTGGATCTGGCGGCCCAACATTGGGCGAACTCCTTCCGCTGCGCCCTGGAGGACGCCCCTGAAGTGGCCCATTTCAAGATCATACGGTTCGAGGATCTCCTTCAGAACCCGGAGCAATGGCTGCGCGAACTCTGCACCTTTACCGGCTTGGATTTCGATCCGGCCATGTTGCCTGCGCCAAACCATCGCCTTCCTCTGGGTGCGACAGGGTCTACCAAAGGAGATCACAAGTGGTATCCTTTGCGCCCAGAGGTGAACCAGCCTTATCTGAACGCCCTGACTCCGCGGATGGTGGATCTCATCGAGAATCGGGTCGGGGAACTGGCGAAACATTGGGGCTATGCTCCTGAAGGGCCTTGAGGCGACAACCGGCCGCCGAGCGAGGATGAGGGATGTACCCCCCACTTTGGCTGCGCCTGCTGAGGCTGTATGGACAGCGTTTCCCGGTGCTCCGGGGCAAATCGCGTGTGGCACGCTGGGCCTTCGCCCGGTTGCCCAGGCTCACCGAGCCGATTGATGCCTCGGTCTGTGGTGACATCCGGATGGAGCTTTGGCCCTGGGTGTGGGCGGATTTCTGCACCTACGTGATCGGGAGCCCGGAACCCTACCATCTGGCGTACTTCGCGTCCCGGCTGGACGAGCGTTCGGTCGTTTTCGACGTGGGCGCGTACATCGGCGTGTACGCCCTGACGGCCGCGCGAATCGCCCGGGCCGGACAGGTCCACGCTTTTGAACCCGATCCGCGGTCCGCCCGCCGGCTCGACAGAGCGATTCGGGACAGCGGGGTGGACAACCTGCGTCTGTATCCCTGCGCTGTGGGAGACCGTGCGGGAGAGGTGTCGATGTGCTTGCCGGAGTACCCGCCCAGGAGCTCACTTCAGCCCGCTGCTGCTCCCCCGGCCGGATCAGAGGACGCTCAAACCGAGATGATCACCGTCCCCGTACGCACGTTGGATGAGCACTGTCGGGCTATGGGCATTCAACAGGTTGATCTGCTCAAGATTGATGTCGAGGGCGCGGAGATGTTGGTATTGCAGGGCGCTTCGGCCCTGATCACGGCCTGCCGACCGGAGATGCTCATCGAGCTCCATCGAGCCCAAGCTCGTGCGCTAGGACATCCGGTGGAGGAAGTGATCGAGTATCTGCGCGCGTTGGGCTACCGGCTGTTTCACGTCCTGCCCGGGATCAGGAAGCCGCTTCTCGTCCCCTTTGATCCGACTCAGCCGGCGCACTCGGCGCGAGAGATCGTGGTTGCATGTCCCACGTGAGGCGGAGGGCGATGCACATTTCCGTCGTCATCCCAACGCACAACCGAAAAGAGCTCCTGCGCCGCTGCTTGGAGGCGGTTGTGAACCAGGAGTATCCCAATTACGAGGTCATCGTCGTGGACGATGGGTCCACGGACGGCACCGGCGAGATGGTATGGCGCGAGTTCCCCCAGGTGCGTTACCTCCGCCAAGAGCCGAACCGGGGACCTGCTGCAGCGCGCAACCGGGGCATCGAGGCTGCCCAAGGGGAGGTCGTCGCCTTCACCGACGACGATTGCATCGTGCCTTCAGACTGGCTGGCGACCCTTGCCGAGGCGCTTCGGCGTTGGCCGGATGTGGCTGGTGTGGGCGGCTATCAGGAACCGCCTGAGGCGCTCCTGCGAGCCCATGTGGTGGCCCGTGCCGAACGTGCTATGCGTCTCCGGCATTGGGGCGAGCGTGCCGATCTAGAGCAGTTGGGCGGGGACGAGGTGCCGGGCCTGGCAACCAACAACGTGGCCTTCCGCCGGAATGTGCTTCTGGAGGTCGGCGGCTTCGATGAGGGCTTCCCTGTGGCTGCCGGGGAGGATGCCGACTTGAAACTACGGATCGCCCAGCGAGGATATCGGCTGCTCTATATCCCGCTGAAGGTGGCACATCACCGGGAGTACACGCTGCGTGCACAGTGGCGGATGCAGGTACGTCGCGGTATTGGGGTATACTACTTTGAAGCGAAGCATCGCAAGGCCCCCGGCCTGGGACGTGTGTCCTTGCGCTTCCTGAAACGCACGGCGTTGTTTCTGCTCGATCTGTGGACATTGCCCTGGGATGTGGCGGGCGTCATCTATCTGAGCCGGGTAGCGGATTGTGTGGGACAACTCTTAGGGCGATTTGTCAAACCACCAGACAGCGTAGCACGAGGACAATCATGAACCGTATCCTCATCATCGGCCTGGACGGGGCTTCGCCCCACTTGGTCAAGCGCTGGCAGGGCGACCTGTCCCACCTGCGTCGCCTGATGGCGGAGGGGACGTCGGGCACGCTGTGGAGCGTGGTCCCGCCGCGTTCCATCCCCGCCTGGTACTGCTTCGTCACCGGCATGAACCCGGCCAAGCTGGGCGTCTTCGGCTTCAGTCAGCGGCGACCCGGCACCTACGATTACACCTTCGCCAACTTCTCCTTCTGCCAGGCGCCCCCGTTCTGGGAGTGGCTCAACCGCCGCGGCATCCCCACCGGCATCCTGCACGTGCCGGGGACGTTCCCGCCGCGCCCGGTGGACGGGTTCCTGGTCTCCGGCTGGCCGGCCCCCCTCAACCGGGGCAACCTGGTCTACACCCACCCGCCCCAGCTCAGCCGTGAAATCGACCGCTTCCTGGGCCGGCCCTTTGAGTTCATCAGCCCCAAGGGCATCGAGCGGGACAACGAGGCGGAGGTGCTGCCCGAACGCCTGCGCATCCTGCAGATGCACGGCGACGTGGCCGAGCATTTGCTCCGCACCCACCCCTGGCAGGTGGCGCTGGTCGTCCTGGCCCCGCTGGACCGCGCCAGCCACCAGTTCTGGAAGCACATGGACCCGACGCATCCCCAGCACGATCCGGAGCGGGCGCGGGCGTTCGGCGACGCGCTGAAGCGGGTGTATCAGGCCAGCGATGAGCAGGTGGGGCGACTGCTGGAGATCCTGGAAGATGGAGATTGGGTATTCGTGGTCTCGGATCATGGGTTTGGGCCCACGCACCGGACGTTTTACCTGAACGAGTGGCTGCGGGAGCGAGGGTATCTGGTGCTGCGGGACGAGGCGGAGGTCGGCCGGGTGAGCTGGCGTACGCGGTTGATTGGGCGGCTTTCGGCGCCGCTGTTCTGGCTGAACCAGGCTTCGCCGACCTTCCGCCGCCTGATGGACCCCTTCAAGAAGCGTGCCCTCTCCAACTTCCTGCGAGACGAGTACGTGCGTGTCAAGGAACGTGGGTTGGTGCGCCTCAACCACCTGCCGGTGGACTGGTCGCGTACCCGCGCCTACTGCCCGGATGAGTCGAGCCTGTACCTGAACCTGCGCGGCCGCGATCCCCAGGGCATCGTGGAGCCCGGCGTGGAGGCCGCCCGGCTGCTGGACGAGATCGAGGCCGGGCTGCGGGCAATCCGCCATCCGGACACGGGCGAGCCCGTCTCCGTCCAGGTGCATCGCAAGGAGGCCGTCTACAGTGGCCCCTTCCTGTCCGAGGCGCCCGAACTTCTCATCGCCATGGACGACTACCGCACCGACGTGATGGCCGAGCTGGGCTTCGGTGCGCTCTTCGACACGCGGCCGGTGCGCAGCGCCAACCACACGCCGGAGGGCCTCTTCATCGCCTGCGGTCCGGGCATCCCCGCCGGGCGGGCCATGGATGCGGGCTTGATGGACATCGCGCCTACGGTGTTGCATCTGGCCGGCGCGCCCGTCCCCGAAGAGGCGGACGGCCACGTGTTGCTCAATCTCTTCGACGAGGAGAGCGAGCCGCGCTGGCGTCCCATCCAGCGCGAGCCCGTCGGGCTGGCCGCGGAGGCCGGGGAGGCGTACACGGAGGAGGAACTGGCACAGGTGGAGAAGCAGCTAAGGGATCTGGGGTATCTAGGGTGAGCTCCCAGATGATCACCGTAGCCCTCTTTCGCGATCACCCGGCCGAGAACTGGCCCAGCATGGCGCGCTACGCGGAGAGATTGGCAGGCGCGCTGCAACGCTTGGCTCCCCCTCACCTGAGCATTCGGTCTCTCGTCCCACCGGACCCCTGGCCGATCCCGCGTGGGCTACTCCTGCGGCGGACCCTCACGTATCCCCTCTGGAGCCGCCGCTGCCAAGGGGATCTCAACCACGTGCTCGATCACTCGTATGGTCACCTGCTCTTCGGGCTGGACCCGGAGCGCACGGTGGTCACCGTTCACGACATCGCGCCGCTGCTCTTCCCGGGCAAGCGACTGGGGATGAGCCGGCTCACTTGGCAGTTGGCCTGGAAAGGGACCCTGCGGGCGAGGTGCTTGATCGCTGACTCCAATTTCACCCGCCAATTGATCGTCGAGCGCTTCTCTTTTCCACCGGAACGGGTTGTAGTGGCCCCCTTAGGCGTGGAACTGGCCTTTCGGCCTTTGCCAAGAGAGGCTGTTGAGGAACTGCGTCGCCGCTATGCCCTTCCGGACGCCCTTTTGCTCCTACACGTGGGGCACACCCAGCCGCGCAAGAACCTGGAAGGGCTGCTGCACGCATTGGCGATCGTGCGGCGTCGAAATTCGCATGTGGTTCTCCTGCAGGTGGGAGGCGTGCCAACGGCTCGACAGCGCGCGCTGGTGGAATCATTGGGGCTGCGGGATGCGGTGCATTTCCTGGGACCTGTTTCTGAGTCAGACCTCATTGCCTTTTACAACCTGGCCGATGTGTTCGTCTTCCCATCGCTCTACGAGGGGTTCGGCTTTCCCCCGCTGGAGGCGATGGCTTGCGGGACGCCGGTGGTGGCCAGCCATGCCGCCAGCCTGCCGGAGGTGGTGGGCGATGCCGGCTTGCTGGTGGACCCGTGCGATCCGGAGGCGATGGCCGAGGCCATCCATCGCGTGTTGCAGGACCCCGAATTGGCGGAGGAGTTGCGTCGGCGGGGCCTGGAACGAGCGCGACAGTTCACCTGGGAGCGGACGGCGCAGGAGACCTTGGCCGTGTACGAAGCGATGCTGGGAGGCAGAGCCTGATGTGCGGCATCGTCGGTCTCTTCAGCCCGGCGGAGACACCCGACCCCGCGCTGCTCGATCGTATGAACGCCGCTCTCGTTCATCGCGGCCCGGATGGCGAGGGTACCTTCGCCGACGGCCCGGTCGCTCTGGCCATGCGCCGCCTGGCCATCATTGACCTTCAAACCGGCGACCAGCCCATCTTCAACGAGGATCGCTCCATAGCCGTGGTCTTCAACGGCGAAATCTACAACTACCGCGAGCTACGCGCCGAGTTGGCCCGGCGCGGCCATCACTTCGCCACCCAGTCCGACACGGAAGTGCTGGTCCACGGCTACGAAGAGTGGGGTGACGACCTGCCCCGGCACCTCAACGGCATGTTCGCCTTCGCCATTTGGGACAAGATGCGCCGGCGGCTTCTCCTGGCCCGCGATCACCTGGGAATCAAGCCGCTCTACTACGCGCAGCTTCCCGGCGGTGGGCTGGCCTTTGCCTCAGAGCTTAAAGCCCTGCACCCCGTCCCCGGCTGGAGCCGTGACGTGGACCCGCTGGCCCTGGACTGGTATCTGGCGACGCGTTACATCCCCGCTCCCCGCAGCATCTACTGGGGGGTACGCAAACTGTCCCCCGCCCACCGCCTATCCGTGGGTACCGACGATCCGCTGCGCATCGAGCGCTACTGGGACGTGGCCTTCGCCGCCGATTCCGCGCGCTCCTGGGCTGAGTGGCAGGAGGGACTGCAAGAGCGGTTGACCCATGCCGTCCGCCGCCAGACGATCGCCGACGTGCCTTTGGGGGCCTTCCTCTCCGGCGGGATAGACTCCTCGATCGTCGTCGGCCTGATGGCCCAGGCGGCCTCGGAGCCGGTCCGCACCTTCGCGGTGGTCTTCCCCGGCTGGCCGGGGTTGAACGAGGCGTCCTACGCTCGTCAGGTCGCCGCGCGATTTGGGACCGCGCACACGGAGATCGCTGTGGAGGCGGACGTGGCCCATGAGTGGCCGGAACTCGCCCGTTGCCTGGATGAGCCCTTCGCCGACCCGGCCACGCTCCCCACCTGGCTCATGGCCCGGGAGACCCGGCGCCACGTCACGGTGGTGCTCACCGGGGAGGGCGCCGACGAGCTGTTCGCAGGCTACGGGTGGTACGGCTGGCCGCACCCCTGGCCGATCCCCGGTGCGCTGCGCAGGCCCTTGCGCCGCCTGGCCCAGGCCCTCCTGGCCGGGCGCCGGGGCCGCCACACGCTCACCGCCCGTCTGGCTCCCGAGTTCGCCACCTTCTACGCCGAGAGCATCCTCTCCAGCGTCACCCAGGCGGAGGAGCGCGCCCGCCTGTACCGGCCGGACTGGTTGGCCCATGTGGAAGCCCACGCGCCGCGGGACGATCTGGCCGACCTGCTCGCGGCTACCGAGGAGCGCCCCTGGCAGAGCCGCATCCAGGAGTTGGACCTGAAAGTCTGGTTGGAGGGGGATCCGTTGGTGAAGGCCGACCGGGCGACGATGCTGGTCTCTCTCGAGGCACGCGTCCCTTTCCTCGACGTGGAGGTGGTGGAATGGGCGGCGCGTGTGCCGCCGTCGCTGCACCGCCGGGACGGGGTAAGCAAGGCCCTGCTCCGGGCGACCTTCGCCGACCTGCTGCCGGAGGAGGTGCGGCAACGTCCCAAGCACGCCTTCGACGTCCCCATCGCTGCCTGGCTGCGCGGCCCGCTGCGCCCGCATCTGGAAGAGGCGCTGAGCGACGGCTCTCCCCTCTGGCAGGTGCTGCGGCCGGAGCCGGTGCGCCGGATGGCCCAAGCCCACTGGACGGGCAAGCGCGACTACGCGCGTGAGCTGTGGGCGTTGTTGCACCTGGCGGCGTGGTGGAAAGGCACTGATCACTGAGGCGTCGTTCATAGGTGGGTGAGCAGTTTCTGGTGATTGCCGTTATGCCGCGGCCGTGCTAAACTCCCCTGCGGGGAGACAAAGACGATGCCCAACCGTGCTCAAGATTGGTTCCGACAAGCTGAGCGCGACCTGGAGCAGGCGGAGGACGCGCATCAGGCCGACCGGCATGAGTGGGCCTGTTTCGCGGCCCAACAGGCGGCCGAGAAAGCCGTCAAGGCCCTGCATCTCCATCTGGGCCAGGAGGCCTGGGGGCACGTTGTGGCGCGACTACTCCGCGAACTGCCGGAGGAAGTTCCGGTCCCAACCGAACTGATCGAGCAGGCCCAGGTGCTGGACAACTTCTACATCCCTACGCGCTATCCGAACAGCCACCCGGAGGGGGCTCCCTTCGAGCACTACGGTCCGATTCAGAGTGAGAAAGCGATTCGGTATGCCCGTGCGATCCTTGACTTCGTCCGTCTTCAAATGGCCCAAGGCCGAGGACGTTGATCGGGCCGTGCGCCGCTGGGCGCAAAAGGTGGGCCGGGAGCGCCCCGAGGTCTTGCGCATCGGGTACATCGGCTCCTATGCCCGGGGGGATTGGGGCGTGGGCAGCGATCTGGACGTGCTCATCCTGGTGGAATGGAGCGCGCGCCCCTTCGCTGAGCGCGCATCGGAGTGGGATACGGCGGAACTGCCCGTCCCGACCGATGTGTGGGTGTACACCCGGGATGAGTGGCAGGCGATGGCCACCCGGGGCAGTCGGTTCTACCGGGAGGCAGAGCAGGAAGCGGTGTGGGTGTACACAAAGCGGAAAGTTTGAACGGAGGTGCGATGTGAAGCGCAGGCAACAGGCACCTGTGGCGGAGACCAACGAACCCACCTGGGAGATTGCACACCTCTTTCCGCGTCAAGGGACGTGGAGCGAGGAAGAGTACCTGGCTTTGCCAACGAACCACCTGGTCGAGTTCTCCAACGGATACATCGAGGTGCTGCCCATGCCAACCCAGGCTCATCAGTTTATTGTCGCTTACCTGTACAGGCGGTTGTTGGCTTTCCTAGAACGCCATTTGCCGGGAGCAGTTGTCCTGTTTGCGCCTCTTCCGGTGTTGCTGTGGCCCGGCAAGTACCGTGAGCCGGACATTGCCGTGATGCTGGCGGAGCACGCCGAGCGGCGGCACGAGAAGTACTGGGAGGCTCCCGACCTGGTGATGGAAGTCGTTTCCCCTGAGAACCGCCGGCACGACGAGGAGGTCAAACGACACGAGTATGCCCAGGCCGGCATCCCTGAGTACTGGATTGTGGATCCCGCGAAGGAGCGGATCACCGTGCTCACGCTAGAGGGGGAGCAATACGCCGTGCAGGGCGAGTTTGGACCAGGGACGGTGGCCCGGTCCGCCGTGTTACCAGGCTTTGAGGTGGCCGTAGACGACGTATGGGCAGCCGCCCGTCAGTAGCTTCCTGATGGCATGGCACATCTCCCGGTTCGCTCTCCTTGTCCGCTCCTCTTCCTCGACCACGCCCCCGCCCTCGGCGGTGCGGAACGCAGCCTCTTGCTCCTCCTGAAGCACCTGGACCGCCGTCGCTGGCAGCCCCACCTGGCCTGCAGCGGAGGCCCACTGGCAGAACAGGCCGCTGCTTTGAACGTCCCCGTGCATCGCGTGCCCATGCCCCGCCTGCGTCGCTCCCCGCGCTTTCCGGCCGATTGGCTGGCCGGCGCTCGCGCCATCGCCCGCCTCGCGCGCGAGATCGGCGCCGTGCTCCTGCACGCCAACACCGTGCGCGCGGCCCTCTACGCGGCGCTCGCCGCCCGGCTGGCGGACATTCCCTTCGTCTGGCACATGCGCGACTTCTGGCTCTCGGAAGCGCGCCCGCGCCGGCCTTGGGCGGACCGGTGGGGCAAGCGCATCCTGTGTGGAGCGGCCGCGCAGGTCATTGCCAACTCCCACGCCGTCGCCGCCCGTCTGCCCTGTCGTAGCCAGGTGACCGTCGTCCACAACGGCATCGAGGTGGCGCGCTTCGACCCGGCGATGGACGCCACGCCCTTCCGCCAAGAGCACGGCATCCCGCCCGACGCGCCCGTGGTGGGCACCGTGGGCCGGCTGCGGCCCTGGAAGGGGCACCATCGTTTCCTGCGGGCGATGGCCCGGGTGGTCCAAGAAGTGCCGGAGACCCGGTGCCTGGTGGTCGGCGGCGCCGTCTTCGGCGTGGACGATGACTACCCCCAGCAGCTCCGGCGGCTGGCGGCGGACTTGGGGCTGGCGGAGCGGGCAATCTTCACCGGTCACCTGGAAGACGTGCGCCCGGCCCTGGCGGCGTTGGATGTCTTCGTGCACGCGGGGGACCCGGAGCCATTCGGCCTGGTGAACGTGGAGGCGATGGCTATGGGTAAGCCGGTCGTGGCCTTCGCCCACGGCGCCCTCCCGGAGATCGTGGTCGACGGCGAGACGGGCACCCTGGTGCCACCACATGATGAAGGGGCCTTAGCAGCAGCGGTGATCGCCATCCTTAACGCCCCTCCGAGAGGCAGAACCATGGGCGCCGCCGGCCGTCGGCGTGCGCAGGCCCTCTTCGAGCCCCGCCGCATGGCCCGGGCGATCCAAAACGTGTACGAGCGCGTGGTTTTCTCCCCTCTTTCCGCCCCCAATTGACGCCGTGGAGCGCACACATATCATTGGGGGCAGCGTGTGCAATTCAGCATCTGGGAACAGAGCGCTCTTCACGAAACCGCGTCTTCATGGAGGCCAGCGATGCACTCAGCATACGGCATGACAAGGAGAGGAAGATGCCGATCCGAACGTCCGTGCGCGTCGTGCTGGCCGTCCTCGTCCTCACCGTAGTCCTCCCTCCCCATCTCCCCACCACCGCGCAACCTCTTCCCTACAAGGGCATGTGGATCTCGGCCGAAGAGTTGGCCTGCCTGCCCCAAACAGGTCCTGCTTGGGAGCAGGTGAAGAGCGTGGCCGACGCCCCGGCCGACACCCCGAACCTGAGCGACCAAGACGAGGACACGGACATCCGGGTGCTCGCCAAAGCGTTGGTGTACGCCAAGACTGGCCAAAGCCGTTATCTGCAGGACGTGCTCGAAGCCCTGCGAACCATCACCTACAAGAACACCGAGAACGGCGGGCGCACGCTTGCGCTGGGGCGCAACTTGGTGGGATACGTCATTGCCGCCGATCTCATCAATTTGCCCGCTGTGGACGCGGACTTGGACGCCGACTTCCGCAAAAAGCTGCGCGAGCTGCTCACCAAGGAACTCGACGGGAGCACGCTTCAGCTCACACACGAGGAACGGGCCAACAACTGGGGCACGAACGCCGGCGCCTCTCGGGCGGCCGTGGCCATCTACCTCGGCGACCAGGCGGAATTGGCGCGCACGGCCCTGGTCTTTCAAGGATGGGTGGGCGACAGGCAGGCATACGCCGGCTTCCGATACGGCGACGACCTCTCCTGGCAGGCCGATCCCGACAACCCGGTGCCCGTCAACCCCAAGGGCGCCACCAAGGAAGGCCACTCCATCGACGGCGCCCTGCCGGAGGAGATGCGCCGCGGGGGGGCCTTCCAGTGGCCGCCCAAGGAGACCAACTACCCGTGGGCCGGCCTCCAAGGCGCCTACGTCCAAGCCCATCTGCTGGCCCGTGCGGGGTATCCGGAAGTGTGGGAGTGGGAGGATCGTGCTCTCCTGCGGGCCATCGAGTTTCTCTACGCCATCGATTGGCCGGCCGAGGGAGATGACGAGTGGCTGATCTGGATGGTGAACGCGGTCTACGCCACGAACTTTCCGGCCGCAGTGCCCGCCCGGCCCGGCAAGAACATGGGGTGGACCGACTGGACCCTCTCGCGCCAGTGTGGCCCCCTCTCGGAAGTTGTGTACTTGCCGCTGATCACCCGGCCGT
>Ga0256839_1004155_pt1 | contig 14354 bp, 15 predicted proteins | sample 354166metaG_FD_185968 | JGI IMG/M metagenome (GOLD analysis project Ga0256839, IMG submission 185968) | Hydrothermal vent microbial communities from Mid Atlantic Ridge, Atlantic Ocean - 354-166 | ecosystem: Environmental > Aquatic > Marine > Hydrothermal vents | place: Atlantic Ocean: Mid... | reverse complement strand
GGGCAGTGGGACAGGATTTCTCCCTTCGGTCGAAATGACAACTTCTTGTCATTCCAGGCGCGGCGGGAAACGACAGGGAAGTGTGGCGCCACGGGCAAGGAGGCGTGGTGGGAATGACATTACCCCTGTCATTCCGAGCGTAGCGAGGAATCCTGGGGCTGTGGGGCAGGATTTCTCCCTTCGGTCGAAATGACAACTTCTTGTCATTCCAGGCGCAGCGGGAAATGACAGGTTGAAGGTCGAAATAATTGGGTGAGAATTGAAATGACACCCGTCTTACCGGATGACGGACCTGCAGACCCTCATCCCGCCTGCCTTCTCTCTCTCACCTGCAAGCCGGTCGCTTCCATTCAGCGATGAAATCCTTATTGGCCCTGATGCCTTGTTCAGCCGGCAGGCCTATTCCACGGTCACGGACTTGGCGAGGTTGCGGGGCTGGTCGATGTCGGTGCCCTTGAGCACGGCGACATGATAGGCGAGAAGCTGAAGGGGAATGGTGTAGATCACCGGCGCCACGCAGTCCTCGGTGGGGGACACGGGAAGCACGACGACGTTGTCGCCGGATTGCACGCCCGCCTGGGTATCGGCAAACACGATGAGGCGTCCGCCGCGGGCGCGGACTTCCTGGAGATTGCTCTTGAGCTTCTCCAGCAGTTCGTTGTTGGGCGCCACCGCCACCACGGGCATGTCGGCATCGATGAGCGCCAGCGGGCCGTGCTTGAGTTCGCCGGCGGGATAGGCCTCGGCGTGGATGTAGGAGATCTCCTTGAGCTTGAGCGCCCCCTCCATGGCCACGGGGTACTGGGCGCCACGCCCGAGAAACAGGGCATTGTGCTTGTCGGCGAACTCCCGGGCCAGATCCTGGATGGCCTCGTCCAGCCGCAGCGCTTCTTCGACCTGGCGCGGCAGGCTCTCCAGCTGCTGCACCAGGGCGGCTTCGGTCTGCGGCGACATGCCGAAACGCCGGCCCAGGACAATTACCAGCAGCATCATGGCCACCAGCTGGGTGGTGAAGGCCTTGGTGGAGGCAACCCCGATCTCGGGCCCCGCGCGCGTCATGAGCACCAGCTCGGATTCGCGCACCAGGGAACTCTCGGGTACGTTGCAGATGGCAAGGGAATGGCCGAAGCCCAGGCGCCGCGCTTCCGCCAGGCCCGCCAGGGTGTCGGCAGTCTCGCCGGACTGCGACAGGGTGACGATGAGAGAACTGTTGCGCACCACCGGCCGCCGGTAACGGAATTCGCTGGCCACTTCCACGCTGCAGGGGATGCCGGCCAGGGATTCGAGCCAGTAGCGGCCGATGAGTCCGGCATGGTAGCTGGTACCGCAGGCGATGATGTGCACGCCCTGGACCTGGTCGAAGATCCCGGCCGCACCGGTGCCGAAGGCCGCTTCCAGCACCCGGCCCTGATAAATGCGACCTTCGAGGGTATCGGCGATGGCACGGGGCTGCTCGTAGATCTCCTTGAGCATGAAGTGGCGGAACTCACCGCGTTCCACGGCATCAGCCGAGAGTTCGGAAAGCTTCTCGGGGCGCTCCACCTGGCGACCCGCGCTGTCGTAGATGACCAGGCGGTCCCGGTGGATAGCAGCGATGTCGCCGTCTTCGAGAAAGATGAACCGCTGCGTCACCGGCAGCAGGGCCGCAACGTCCGAGGCGATGAAATGCTCGCCGATGCCGATGCCGATGATGAGCGGGCTGCCGCGGCGCGCCGCCACCAGGAGGTCCGGCTCGCGATTGCTGATCACCCCCAGGGCATAGGCCCCCTCCAGGTCACCCACCGCCCGCTGGACGGCCTCGAGCAGGGGCAGGCCCTGATCCAGATAATGATAGACCTGGTGGGCGATGACCTCGGTATCGGTCTCCGAGGTGAATTCGAAGCCCGCCGCCTCCTGGGCCTTGCGCAGTGCCTCGTGATTCTCGATGATGCCGTTGTGCACCACCGCCACGCTCTTGCGGCAGACGTGGGGATGGGCATTGGCCTCGCTGGGAATCCCGTGGGTGGCCCAGCGGGTATGGGCGATTCCTGTACGACCCTGCAGGGCACTGTCTGCCAGGGCGCCCGCCAGGGCCTCCACCTTGCCCGGCATGCGCAGGCGACACAGACTGTGGTCGCCATCCAGTACCGCCACCCCGGCAGAGTCATAGCCGCGGTATTCCAGGCGCCTCAGGCCCTCGATGAGAATGGGCACCACGTCGCGTTGCGCGATCGCGCCTACGATGCCGCACATGGGCGGAGGGGCTCCTTGCGTTCGCTTCTCAGTACAGGGACCATCGCTCTCACAGGCAATCCTTTTTTCTGACGGGTGATGGGTGATGAATCGAGGCAATCATGTATCGTCCATCCTCCTTGTAACTCGTCACACATCACCCTTCTTGACCGGCCGCTGCCAGCCCGGGCGGGTCTTCTGCGGGGCGCGGCTCAAGGTCAGCTCGCCCGCGGGGGCATCCCGCGTGATGGTGGAACCGGCGCCGATGGTGGCGCCTTCGCCCACGGTGACCGGTGCCACGAGCTGGGTGTCCGAACCGATGAAGGCGCCATCGCCGATCACGGTCCGGTGCTTGTTGGCGCCATCGTAGTTGCAGGTGATGGTACCGGCGCCGATGTTTACCGACTTGCCCATGAGGGTGTCTCCGATATAGCTCAAGTGATTGACCTTGGATCCGCTGCCGATACGGGATTTCTTCACTTCCACGAAGTTGCCGATGCGCGCTCCGGCTTCACAGACGGTGCCCGGGCGGATGCGCGCAAAGGGGCCGATCTGGCATCCGGCACCGATCTCGGCCTCTTCGACAACACTGTGGGCGAGTATGCTCGCACCGTCGCCGATGCGCACGTCGCGCAGGTAGACGTTGGGGCCGATGGTGACCTGTTCGCCCAGTTCGACCCGGCCCTCACAGACCACGTTGATGTCCAGCAGGCAGTCCCGCCCGGCCCGCAGCTCGCCTCGCACATCGAATCGTGCCGGATCCATGAGGGTAATGCCCGCCTTCATCAATGCCTCGGCCTGGCGCCGCTGCCAGATTCGTTCCAGGGCCGCAAGCTGTGTGCGGTCGTTGACCCCCTGCACCTCCCAGGCGGCATCGGGAGAGACGGTACGCACTTTCACACCCTCCGCCACCGCCATGGCAATGATATCGGTGAGGTAGTATTCGCCCTGGGCATTGGCATTGTCCAGTTGCGCAAGCCAGGGACGCAGCCGCGCGCCGGTCACCGCCAGGATGCCGGTATTGATTTCCCGGATGGCACGTTCTTCAGCGGTCGCGTCCTTGTCCTCCACGATGCGCCGCACTTCCCCCCCTGCATCGCGCACGATGCGGCCGTAGCCGGCAGGCTCGTCCAGGGTCGTGGTCAGCAGCATGAGGGTATGCGCATTCACCCCCGCCAGCAGGCGGCGCAGGGTCTCCGCGCCGATGAGCGGCACGTCGCCGTAGAGCACCAGCACCGTCTCGCCATCCCGCAAGTGGGGCAGGCACTGCTGCACGGCATGCCCCGTGCCCAGCCGGCGGTCCTGCGCCACCCAGACGATCCCGGGGGCGGTCTGCGCCTCCGCCAGGCTGGCCTGCACGGCCTCGCCGCCGTGGCCGTGGACGATGAGGATCTGCCGGGGCGTGAGACCAAGGGCGGTCTCCACCACATGGGCCAGCAAGGGGCGCCCCGCCAGGCGGTGGAGCACCTTGGGCAGGCCCGAGCGCATGCGCGAGCCTTCGCCGGCGGCCAGAATGATGATGCTGAGACTCATGGGATCATGGTCTGTCTCTGGAAATGGTTCCCGCAGACCATATTACGACAGGGAAAAGGGAAAACTGAAGGCCGCATGCAGCCGGTCCGGGCTGCGCCAGGACCGGGAAGCGGACCGTGAGCAGGCCTCAGGCGGCACTTGCAGCGCCGCTCAGGAACGGCGCGCGCGTTCGCGCAGCTTCTTGATGGCCTGGAGCTGGGCCACGGCCTCGGCCAGTTCGGCCTGGGCCTTGGCATATTCGAACTCGGAGGTCTTGTCGGCGAGCGCGCGCTCGGCCCGCTCCTTGGCCTCGATGGCGGCTTTCTCGTCCAGGTCCCTGGCGCGCACCGCGGTGTCGGCCAGCACGGTCACCACGTGGGGCTGGATTTCCAGCATCCCGCCGGAGATCCAGTAGATCTCCTCCTCGCCCCCCTCTTTCCTGATGCGTACCTCGCCGGGCTTGAGCTGGGTGAGCAGGGGGGCATGGCGGGGCAGGATGCCCAGCTCGCCCATCACCCCCGAGGCGAAGACCATCTCCGCGGGACCGGAGAAGATCTCCTCCTCGGCGCTCACGATGTCCACGTGCATTGTCATTGCCATGATCTTGGAATTCTCCCGGCCTTACTGCAAGGTCTTGGCCTTTTCCACCGCCTCGTCGATGGTCCCCACCATGTAGAAGGCCTGCTCCGGCAGGTGGTCGTACTCGCCGTCCACGATCTTGCGGAAGGCGCTGATGGTCTCCTTCAGGGGCACGTACTTGCCCGGCGAGCCGGTGAACACCTCGGCGACGAAGAAGGGCTGGGACAGGAAACGCTGGATCTTGCGCGCCCGGGCAACGATGAGCTTGTCGTCTTCCGACAGCTCGTCCATGCCAAGAATGGCGATGATGTCCTTGAGTTCCTTGTAACGCTGCAGGGTGCCTTGCACTGCCCGCGCCACGTCGTAGTGCTCCTGGCCCACCACGAGGGGATCGAGCTGGCGGCTGGTGGAGTCCAGGGGATCCACGGCCGGATAGATGCCCAGCTCGGCGATCTGGCGCGACAGCACCACCGTGGCATCCAGGTGGGCGAAGGTGGTGGCCGGCGAGGGATCGGTGAGGTCGTCGGCAGGCACGTAGACCGCCTGGATGGAAGTGATGGAGCCGGTCTTGGTGGAGGTGATACGCTCCTGGAGCATGCCCATCTCTTCCGCCAGGGTAGGCTGGTAACCCACCGCCGAGGGCATGCGGCCCAGCAGGGCGGAGACCTCGGTGCCCGCCAGGGTGTAACGGTAGATGTTGTCGATGAAGAGCAGCACGTCGCGGCCTTCGTCGCGGAAACGCTCGGCGATGGTGAGGCCGGTGAGTCCCACGCGCAGGCGGTTGCCCGGCGGCTCGTTCATCTGGCCGTAGACCAGGGCCACCTTGTCCAGGACGTTGGAATCCTTCATCTCATGATAGAAGTCGTTCCCCTCGCGGGTGCGCTCGCCCACCCCGGCGAAGACCGAATAACCACTGTGCTCGATGGCGATGTTGCGGATGAGTTCCATCATGTTCACGGTCTTGCCCACGCCGGCGCCGCCGAACAGGCCCACCTTGCCGCCCTTGGCAAAGGGACAGAGGAGGTCGATCACCTTGATGCCGGTCTCCAGCAGCTCGGTGCTGCCGGCCTGCTCCTCGTAGCTGGGCGCCTTGCGGTGAATGGACCAGCGCTCCTTCTCGCCGATAGGGCCCTGCTCGTCGATGGGCCGCCCCAGCACGTCCATGATACGGCCCAGGGTCTCGGTGCCCACCGGCACGGAAATGGGCGCGCCGGTGTTGGTCACGGACCTGCCGCGCTGGAGACCATCGGATGAGCCCATGGCAATGGTGCGCACCACGCCGTCACCCAGCTGCTGCTGCACTTCCAGGGTCAGATCCACCTCGTCCACCACCAGGGCATCATAGACCTTGGGCATGGACTCGCGGGGAAACTCCACGTCCACCACCGCGCCGATAATCTGCACAATTTTTCCTGCACTCATCGCCTCAAATCCTCTTTAGAAAGCTTTGTCGAAAATCAAAAATGCTTACACCGCCGCCGCGCCGCTGACGATCTCGGAGATCTCCTGGGTGATGGCCGCCTGGCGCGCCTTGTTGTAGATCAGCTGCAGCTCCTCGATGAGGGTGCCGGCATTGTCGGAGGCGGCCTTCATGGCCACCATGCGCGCCGCCTGCTCGCAGGCGAGGTTCTCCACCACGCCCTGATAGACCAGGGACTCGATGTAGCGCATGAGCAGCGCATCGAGCACGTCCTTGGCCTCCGGTTCGTAGATGTAGTCCCAGTGATGCTTGAGTTCCTCCTCTTCGGTGGCCTTGATGGGCAGCAGCTGTTCCACCCGGGGACGCTGGGTCATGGTGTTGACGAATTCGTTGTAGGCCACCAGGAGACGGTCGATCCTGCCCTCTTCATAGGCATCCAGCATCACCTTTACGGTGCCGATGAGATCGGCGATCTGGGGGCGGTCTCCAAGATGCGCCGCCTGGGCGACGATATTGCCGCCGAGGCGCGAGAAGAAGGTGCCGGCCTTGTTGCCGATGGTACACAGGTCGATCTCCACGCGCTTGTCGTGCCATTCCTTCATGGTGGCCACCACGGCCTTGAAGAGATTGGTGTTGAGTCCGCCGCACAGGCCGCGGTCGCTGGAGATGACGATGATGCCCAGCCGTTTCACTTCACGCTCCTGCATGTAGCCGTGGCGGTACTCGGGATGGGCGTTGGCGAGATGGCCCACGACATTGCGCATCTTGTCGGCATAGGGCCGCGAGGCACGCATGCGGTCCTGCGCCTTGCGCATCTTGCTCGCCGCGACCATCTCCATGGCGCGGGTGATCTTCTGGGTGTTCTTGATGCTGTTGATCTTGCCCCGGATTTCCTTGCCGACCGCCATCTCGCTGCTCCCTCCGCTGGCTTACCAGACGCTGCTGGCCTTGAACGACTCGATGGCGGAACGCAGGGCCTGCTCGATCTCGTCGTTGTAATCGCCGGTGCTGTTGATCTTCTCCATCAGATCCGCATGCTCGGCACGCATGTGGCTGTGCAGCGCGGCCTCGAAGTCACCGATCTTGTTGAGTTCCACGTCGTCGAGAAAACCCTCGTTGGCGGCAAACAGGGAGACTGCCTGTTCGGCAATGCTCAGCGGCGTGTACTGTTTCTGCTTCATGAGCTCGGTGACACGCTGGCCGCGTTCCAGTTGCTTGCGCGTCGCCTCGTCGAGATCGGAGGCAAACTGGGCGAAGGCCGCCAGTTCACGATACTGGGCCAGGTCCAGGCGCACGCCGCCGCCCAGCTTCTTGATGATCTTGGTCTGGGCGGCCCCGCCCACGCGGGAGACCGACAGGCCGGCATTGATGGCGGGCCGGATGCCGGCATTGAACAGATCGGTCTCCAGGAAGATCTGGCCGTCGGTGATGGAGATCACGTTGGTGGGCACGAAGGCGGAGACGTCGCCGGCCTGGGTCTCGATGATGGGCAATGCCGTCAGGGAACCGGTCTTGCCCTTGACCTCGCCGTTGGTGATCTTCTCCACGTACTCGGCGTTGATGCGCGCGGCACGCTCCAGCAGGCGCGAGTGGAGATAGAACACGTCGCCGGGATAGGCCTCGCGACCCGGGGGACGACGCAGCAGGAGGGAGACCTGCCGGTAGGCCCAGGCCTGCTTGGTGAGGTCGTCGTAGACGATGAGGGCATCCTCGCCGCGGTCGCGGAAATACTCGCCCATGGCACAACCGGCATAGGGCGCGATGAACTGCATGGAAGCCGGATCGGCGGCGCTGGCGGCGACCACGATGGTGTGCTCCATGGCTCCGTGCTCTTCCAGCTTGCGCACCACGGCGGCGATGGAGGACGCCTTCTGCCCCACCGCTACGTAGATGCACTTCACGCCCGTGCCTTTCTGGTTGATGATGGTGTCCACCGCCACCGCGGTCTTGCCGGTCTGGCGGTCGCCGATGATCAGCTCGCGCTGCCCGCGGCCGATGGGCACCATGGCATCGATGGCCTTGAGGCCGGTCTGCAAGGGCTGGCTCACGGACTGGCGCGCGATCACGCCGGGCGCCACTTTCTCGATGGCGGAGGTGCCGCTGGCCTCGATGGGCCCCTTGCCATCGATGGGATTGCCCAGGGAATCCACCACCCGGCCCATGAGTGCCTCGCCCACCGGCACCTCCAGGATCTTGCCGGTACACTTGACGGTGTCGCCCTCGGAGATGTGCTCGTAGGTGCCCAGCACCACCGCGCCCACCGAATCGCGCTCCAGGTTGAGCGCCATGCCGAAGGTGTTGCCGGGGAACTCGATCATCTCGCCCTGCATGACGTCGGCCAGCCCATGGATGCGCACGATACCGTCGGTCACGCTGACCACGGTGCCCTCGGTGCGGGCCTCGGTGACCGCCTCGAACCCTTCGATACGCTGTTTGATCAGCTCACTGATTTCTGCCGCATTCAACTGCATTTGCCTTTCCCCTCAAATCAATAATCTTATTGGGACAGCGCCTGTGCCAGCCTGTCCAGGTGTCCTCTGACCGACCCGTCGATCACCATGTCGCCGGCGCGGATGACGGCTCCCCCGATGAGCGCCTCATCGGTACGGCTGGCCAGCTCCACCTTGCGCCCCAGCCGTGCCTCCAGCGCCGCGGCGATGGCAGCCTGCTGGGCCTCGTCCACGGGAAACGCCGCGATCACTTCCGCCTGCACCACTTTCTCCGCCTCGGCGCGGTAGGTCTCGTAGAGCGCCGCAATCTCCGGCAGGACATCCAGGCGCCGGTTCTCGATGAGCAGGTCGATGAAGGAAGCCACCGCCTTGTCCATGGGCCTGCCGGCCACGGCAGCGCCCACTTCCAGAAAAAGCGTGCGCAACTGATCGCCGCCAACCCGGGGGTTGTGAATGAGTTCGCGCATCCGGGCATCGCCGGCAATGGCGGCCAGGACCCCCAGGATGCCGGACCACCCTGCGAGGTCCTGCGCCTCCTGCGCCAGGCTGAAGACGGCCTGGGCATAGGGACGGGCGATGGTGCGTTTCTCTGCCATGTCTGGGCCTTTGCGTTGTCTCTGTTACCTGAAATCTGCTGCCTGAGGCCGCTACCTGATTTGGGCAACCAGGTCCTGGAGCAGATCGGCGTGAGCCTTTTCGTCGATTTCCCGCTTCAGGATGCGTTCGGCGCCGGCGACGGCGATGGCCGCCACCTGGGCGCGCAGCTGCTCCTTGGCGCGATTGACTTCCTGATCGATCTCGGCACGGGCAGCGGCGATGAGTCGCTCGCCCTCGCTGCGCGCATCCGCCTTGGCTTCCTCGATGATCTCGGTGGCACGCTTTTCCGACTGGGCGATGATCTCCGCCGCCTGGGTCTTGGCCTCGCGCAGCATTTCCCTGGCCCGCTTCTCGGAAAGCTCCAGCTCGTGCTTGCCCTTCTCGGCCGCCGCCAGCCCGTCCGCGATGCGCTTCTGCCGCTCGGCCAGGAGATTGTTCAGGGGACCCCAGAGCACCTTGTTGACGAACCAGATCAGCAGGACGAAGGCCGCCATCTGGCCGATCAGGGTCACGGTAATGTTCATCTGCCTCTCCCTCTATTCTTTAAGGCATTGCCTCTCCCGGCCGCGTCAGAGCGCTCCCAGGGCACTGCTCAGCGCGCCGACGAAGGGGTTGGCGAACAGGAACCACATGGCAAAGGCCAGAATGATGAAAGGAAAAGACTCCATCAGGCCGGCAAAGATGAACATGTTGGTCATCAGGGCCGGACGCATCTCGGGCTGGCGGGCGATCCCTTCCAGGGTCTTGGCGCAGATCAGGCCCCAGCCGATGGCAGAACCCAGGCCGGCGGCGGCCAGAATCACCCCCACGCCCACTGCGGTGTAGGCATAAATTTGCGCGATCATTTCCGGTGTCATTGCTTGCGTCTCCTCTTTAACTGAAACGTTGGTAATCAGAATCGAATGGCCTGCAGTCCTGCCCTCTCCCCGCCCCTCACCTTAATGACTGATTCTAGTGCTCGCTGACATGGGCCATGCCCAGGTAGACGATGGTCAGAACCATGAAGATGAAGGCCTGCAGGGTGATGATCAGCAGGTGAAAGATCAGCCAGCCCAGATCCAATACGACTTGCAGCGGCAGCCAGAACAGCGCCGCCGCACCCACCGCCAGGGTCCCGCCGATGAGGGCGATGAGCAGAAATACCAGCTCTCCCGCAAACAGGTTGCCGAACAGTCGCAGCCCCAGGCTCAAGGGCTTGGCCAGCTCCTCGATGAGGGTCATGACGATGTTGACGGGCACAAGGTATTTGCCGAAGGGATGGAACAGGAACATCTTGAGATAACCCAGCGCCCCCTTGACCTTGATGTTGTAATAAACGATGAGAATGAAGACTGTCAGGGAGAGGGCGAAGGTGGTACTCAGATCCGTCGTGGGAACCACCTTGAGATACTGGATACCGAAGAAACCGGCGATGACGGGCAGCAGGTCCACGGGAATGAGATCCATGAAATTCATCAGCCAGACCCAGACGAAGATGGTCAGGGCCATGGGCGCGATGAGGGGATTGTGCCCGGGAAAGGAATCCTTCACCTGGCCGGAGACGAATTCGACGAGGGATTCCACGAAATTCTGAAAACCACCGGGCACACCGGCCGTGAGCCGCAGGCTCAGGCGCCAGGAGACGACGACGATGAGGGCACCGAGGGCGATGCTGAAAAAGAGGGTATCCAGGTGCCAGGCCCAGAAGCTGGCCGCCTTGTGTGTCACCGGATCGCAGTCACCCGCACAGAGGTTGGTAAGGTGGTGCTGGATGTATTCGACGGTCCCCCCGCCGGACTGTTCTTTCGCGCTCAAGCCAATTCTCTCCCGCTCTCAGCTCTGTTCTTGCTTCATTCTCTTTGCACTGAAAATGAACACCAGCTGCACGGCGATGAAACCCATCACCATGGGCAGCGGCGCCAGCATCAAAACGGCCAGACCAATCCCGAAGCATGCGAGCACCAGCGCGAAACGCACCGCGGCGCCCACATAGAGTATCGCCTCGCCCTTCTTCTTTTCGCCCTGCTGCGCCACCGCGCCGGCCTTGCCCACACCGCGGCTGAGCAGCAAGGCGGACAGCACGCTGATCAGGCCGCCATAAGCGGCCGACAGGGCCTCCCACGGGCCTTTGCCTACTAAAAAACCCGCAGCAACGAGGCCACTGACCAGCAGTTGCAGGCCAATGACCCGGCGGGTTTCAAGGACCAGCTCTTGAGCAGGGGAACCCACGGTCAATGCCTGCTCAACAGCCTGTGCACTTTAAGAATGCCCCCCACGAAGCCGAGGCCGCCGAATAATAGCATAAACGCCGGACGGCTATCCAGCCACAGATCCACGCCATAGCCGAGGAGAAACCCCGCGGCGATCATGGAAGTGAGCATGGAGCCCGCGCCGATCCACAGCAGACCGCTCGCGCCTGATTTGCCCTTCATCGCGCCCGGGCCTCGTTTTCCACCCCCTGCAAACAGGCGCGAGAGTATACCCGCCCCCGCCACTCTCTGCAATGGCAGTCTCAGATGAACAAGGGACATGCATTGGGATATATGCCGCTTGGTCCGGCCGCTATTTGATACGCGCCAGAATGCCTTCCAGTTCCTCCAGGCTCCCGTAGTGGATCACCAGGCGCCCCTTGCCGCTGGCCTGGTGCTGAAAACGGACCCGTGCCCCCAGGCGGCCGGACAGTTCCTCCTGGAGGCGACGGATATCGGGGTCCTCTGCGCGCGCGCGCTGCCGGCGCCCTTCCGCCCCCCTCTCCGGATCCTGTTGCAGGCGCCGCACCAGGCGCTCGGTCTCGCGCACCGAGAGCCCCCGGGCCACCACCTGTCGGGCGGCCTCGCTCTGGGGCACACCCTGCAGGCCCAGGAGGGCGCGGGCATGGCCCATTTCCAGATCGCCGCGTTCCACCAGGGCCTTCACATCCTCGTTGAGATCGAACAGGCGCAGGAGATTGGTGACCGCGGCGCGGGAGCGGCCCACGGCCTCGGCAACCATCTGATGGGTGAGATCAAACTCGTTGATGAGACGCTGCAGGGCCAGCGCTTCTTCCATGGGATTGAGATCCTCGCGCTGAATGTTCTCGATGAGCGCCATGGCCATGGCCGCCTGGTCGGGTACCTTGCGGATCACCGCCGGCACTTCGTGCAGCCCCGCCAGTTGCGCGGCCCGCCAGCGCCGTTCCCCGGCGATGATCTCATATTGGTCCTGCCCCACGGGACGGACCACGATGGGCTGCACCACCCCCTGGGCGCGGATGGAATCCGCCAGCTCCTCCAGGCTTTCGGCATGCATGTTGGTCCGGGGCTGGTACTTGCCGCGCCGGATCATTTCCACCGGCAGCTGGCGCAGCTCACCCTCCGCCGGGACGGGGTGGTCGCCCCCCGCCGAGGCCGCACTGCCCAGAAGCGCATCCAGGCCACGTCCCAGGCCCCGTTTTTTTGCTGACATTTCTGCTGTTTACTCTGGTATAAGGGAAAATTCAACCGCAATCCGCCTCCGCGGCCTCCTGGCGGCGTGCCTCGCGCCGCAGCATTTCGCCGGCCAGCGCCAGGTAGGCGCGGGCACCCTGCGAGCTGCGGTCATAGCGCATCGCCGGCAGGCCGTGACTGGGCGCCTCGGCCAGGCGCACGTTGCGGGGCACGATGGTGTTGTAGACCCGGTCGCCGAAATGCTCCACCAGCTGGGCGGAAACCTCGTTGGCCAGCCTGTTGCGGGAATCGAACATGGTGCGCAACAGACCTTCGATGCGAAGCTGGAAATTGAGCGTGTTGCGGATGGTCTCGATGGTATCCAGCAGGGCGGTCAGCCCCTCCAGGGCGTAGTATTCGCACTGCATGGGAATGATCACGCCCTGCGCCGCCACCAGCGCATTGACCGTCAGCATGTTGAGGGACGGCGGACAGTCGATGATGATGTAGTCGTACTGTGCCTGGACCGGTTCCAGTGCCCGGCGCAGGCGTTGCTCGCTCTGTGGCTGGGCCATGAGCTCCACTTCCGCCGCCGTCAGATCGGCATTGGCGGGCAGCAGCCGGTAGCCGGCCGCTTCTGCCTGCGCCGTCGCCTCCGCCACGCCGCACTCTCCCAGCAGCACCTCGCAGACGGAAAGGGACAGGGCATTCTTGTCGATGCCGCTGCCCATGGTGGCGTTGCCCTGGGGATCCAGATCGATGAGCAGCACCCGGCGCCGGGTGGCGGCAAGGGACGCCGAGAGATTGACGCTCGTGGTGGTCTTCCCCACGCCGCCCTTCTGATTGGCCACTGCGATGATCCTGCCCATGCCGTTTCAACCCTCTTCCTGCCGCGCCTGTCCGCCGCCCGTTCCCAAAGCCTCCTCCGAAGCCCTTGACTATGGTGAGGCCCGGGATGAGGCCCGGTCCCCGCCCGGAACCGCAGGCTCGATCTCCACCAGGCAACGCGCCCCTTCCAGCCCCGGTACCCGCAGGGGATGAATGGCCACGACCCGATGGCCGCCCCCCACCGTTTCGCGCGGCGCCAGAGGCCCCTTCATTGCCAGCAGGCGCCCCCCCTGCCGGCACAGCGGCGCTGCGGCCGTAACGAAGGCATCCAGGGCGGCGAAGGCCCGGGAAATTACAGTATCAAATAATTGCGCCGGATGGTAATCCTCCACCCGGCACCGCACAACCCGGGCATTGGTCAGGCCCAGCTCCGCCAGGGCCTGGGTGAGAAAGCGGGTTTTCTTGGCATTGCTGTCCAGCAGTACCACCTCCAGATCCGGCATGGAGTCCGACAGGGCGATGGCGAGGGGTATGCCGGGCAGGCCGGCCCCGCTGCCCACGTCGAGGAGGCGGGGACCACGCACATAAGGCAGCACGGCCAGGCTGTCCAGGAGGTGGCGGATCACGCACTCCACGGGATCGCGCACGGCGGTGAGATTATAGACGCGGTTCCAGCGCCCCAACAAATCCAGATAGGCCATGAGCCGCGCCTGGGCGGCCTCGCAAACGGCCAGGCCCTGGCGTGCCAGGCCGCGGCGCAGGACCTCGGCGGGAGCAACATCATCGGTCGCGGCACTCATGGCGCTACTTTACTACAGTCGTTCAGGTTTCGGGCAGGCAGGTGAGATGAGATGAGTGAGTTACTGCGGGTCTCGTAGTTGAATGGACATGGTCTGGGCTGTTGGTGCGGCGGTTCGGCAACCTGGATGAGGCTCTGCAAGAGCGCAATCCAGGAAACCGGACGGCAAAACCCACGCCCCTGGATTACGTTCCACTCCATCCAGGCGACACATTTTGATATGGACAATTATGAGACCATCAATATCAGGAAAGGCAGCCCGATGAAGGTCCGCAGGACCGGCATCCGTAAAACGGCTGTCATTTCGACCCCCCTGTCATTTCGACCGAAGGGAGAAATCCTGCCCCACTGTCCCAGAATTTCTCGCTGCGCTCGGAATGACAGGGGTAATGTCATTCCCAATACGCCTCCTTGCCCGTGCCGCCACACTTCCCTGTCATTTCCCGCTGCGCTTGGAATGACAAGAAGTTGTCATTTCGACCGAAGGGAGAAATCCTGCCCCACTGTCCCAGGATTTCTCGCTGCGCTCGGAATGACAGGGGTAATGTCATTCCCAATACGCCTCCTTGCCCGTG
>Ga0256839_1004154_pt1 | contig 14355 bp, 20 predicted proteins | sample 354166metaG_FD_185968 | JGI IMG/M metagenome (GOLD analysis project Ga0256839, IMG submission 185968) | Hydrothermal vent microbial communities from Mid Atlantic Ridge, Atlantic Ocean - 354-166 | ecosystem: Environmental > Aquatic > Marine > Hydrothermal vents | place: Atlantic Ocean: Mid... | reverse complement strand
AGTTTGGAACCCAGTTGCTGGGTCGCGAGCATGAAATTATCGCCATACATTAGGCGTTGGTGCGCTTCTACGCGCTGGTCAAAGGACATTGGCCCCTCCTGAAAAACAAAGTTGAATTGAGTTTTTCGAAGGGGATACCCGGCTGCTATGCTCCGGACCCGCTCTGACCGTTACGCGATCTACTCGGCAGTCTACTTCCTGCGGCCACCCGGACGCGAGCTTGCGCAGCGATCCCCGGTACGCCCACCCGACTCCGAAAATGACAATTTGTCAAGAAAAAAGATAAAGGCCCCACAAGGTGATGTGAGGCCTTACTAGGTTTGGTGCGTGCTTTGGGGTTAAACCAACTCGATAACACCCCAGTCATCAGCAAGCATATCTGTTTGGCTGGCTAACCATGGCACGAGCTGATTGTCTGCCGTTTTCATATAGATATACGGCAGTGTCATCTTGCTATTCTCATCTGGCACCTGAAGGTCAAGCCACATACCTTTGCCATTCCATCCGGTGCGCGCAACACGCCGGCCACTCTTCAAGTGTTCTAACGCTTGGCCAAAATTCAACATTGGTTCCATGGTCTCAATCTCCTACGAAATTGGCTTTGACGCCCCACATTGCAGCCTGCTCATAATTTGTCAGGGCAATGGAACGATGCCGGTTGGAAGGGACGTTTTCTTCAATAAACGCCATAAGATCATCGGTGCGCTGTTTGATTTCAGCAACGACACCGGATCCGCTCGGATTAAAGTCCTTCAGTGTTGGGCTTGGACTATCACTCATAATTCTCTCCTAAGTTCAAAATTTAGATTTCTAACAACCGGCGATCAGGCGCCGGCTGCAATTTTGTAAAGTGCGTCGCGCTGGGGTTTCAGTCGCGCCATCTCGGCCTTGTTGCCAGTTGCCGACGCCTTGCCAAAAGCACCATCCGGCGCGTTCATGGCTGCCAACTCGGCCCGGGCTTCAGCCGGTGTGCTGCCCAGATTTGTGCTGCCAGCGTTTGCGATCAGCGTATCTTCCCCCATCATATCGCCGATCGCCGCAAACATCTTGATGATGCCTGCGTCCCCGATTTTGGGTTTCATCGCCATGGAAAGCGACTGCAAACCTTCAGTATCAAGGCCGGCCTTTTCACCAATCGCCTGCGCGGCCCGTTGCGCCATTGCAATTTTCGCACCCGTCTGCTGACCCCAGTCAGTTTCCAGCGAGGACATCATTTCTTTATTTGATGCCTGCAGATCGTTGTCGGCCGATGTCATCAAACCGCCGACTTTGTCCGCGTAAGCTTTTGTAAAGCGGTTCAATGCAGCTGGTGAAACCCCCTCCTCAAATGCGATTTCGCGCGCAGCGCTTTCGAACTCGCTGTCCCACTCCACGCCTTCCGGCATTTCAGGTTTTTCGATCTCGTACCCATCCGCCGCCTCTGGAAGCCCGAACATCTCGGCATTGGCGCGCATGAACTCGGCAGATGTCTGCCCTTCAGCCGGGCGATCCATCATGCTTTCCGCAGGCTTGCCAAGACGGCGTTCAGCCCCCTGCCATCCCTTCAGGGTTTTTTGGAAAACTTCGTCGCGATCCTCGATCGTCAGGCCTTTCTTGGTCAGGAAATCACGGTCTTCCTGCTTGAATGCATCACCGTCCCACCATTGTTTGCCGTCGCCACCATCACCACCGTCACCGCCAGCCGCGGCCGCCGCAGCAGCTGCAGCTGCAGCATCGTCGCCGCCATCACCACCGCCATCGCCGCCATCGCCGCCACCGTCTGGCGCGCGCAGGATTTCCTTCAACCACATATTCTTAATCAACATCATCACTCTCCATCATTTGCAGAAACTCTGCCTGGTTAATTGACATCATGGCCAACAGATCGATGGCCAAATCTCGCCGGCCCTGCTCGTAGGCCAGCTGGATATCGTTGGCGGCCAAACGGCCAACCGTATCTACCGGGGCAAGTGCAAGCACACGCCCCATGTGAATTACATCGACAGCAAGGTCCGGATCCCGCTGCTGCGCCATAGCCCAGCGGGCTGCACGACGCCGCGCAGCTTTTCTGCTGGCGGGATCTTTGGCGTGCCTGAAAGCTAGACCTATGCGTTCAAAAGCTCTCACGCGACCGCACCTGCTGCCTGGGCCTGCGCCATATCCTTCATCACACCGCCACCAGCTTGCGCCATTTCCATCGCCTGTTGGTTTTGCTCTTGTTGCGCACGCTGCTCACCGATTTTGTCGGCAGCTTCGCGCGACAGCAGAACGCGGCTCGGAACACCGCGCGCCTCGTGCAGGGTTTCGACAAGGTCATCAGCACTAAGGCGATCCATCAGGCGTGGTTTGATCTGCGCAAGAGGCGCTAGATCATTTACCAACCGGATTACTGAAGCGCCTTCAGCTGATCGCTGGGCTTGGGCGGCCGCACTTTCGTAACGCGCCTCAAGCCCGACACCTTCTTTCAGTTCAGGTGGTGGTGGTGGCAGTTGGCCGGCCCGCCACAAAAGGTTAAACCGGCGCGCGATTTTCGGGGCCAGATATTCCTCCTGGACGCGGCCCATATGCGGTGCCATCAGGCGCATATTTGCCTCTTGGCGATCAAGGGCTTCCAGATCGGTAATGCCGGTACGCCCCGCCAGGTTCATCAACGACCAATGGAATGCATCGCGAATATCTTCCATTTTCCGATCCGCCATCTCTATCGTCAGACCGGTTCCGCCATAATTATCGAGCGAGTGGATCATCTTTTGACCTTGAAAATTCACTCCGCCATAAAGCACTTCGCCAGGTCGCACGACGCCGTCGATCGGCATTGCTTCGCGGTCTGGCGCCAACAGCGTCGGATCGGCAGCTTTCATCGCTGCGCGCAGATTTGTTTCTTCCATTCGATTGACAACACGCGCTGAAGGCAGGGCCGTTGATCCGGGGCCACGACCATAAATCTGCCCTGTATCCACTTCCCACCGCGGCGCATGGAACGGCATTTCGTCATAGCCACTGTTGCGCACCACTGCGCGACCTTCAGCACACACATAAAGCGAGGCCCACAGCTTACCACCCGGCCCGATACGCCCTTTTTGCCAGTCCATGTTTTTTTGCACATGGTGAAAGAAATCCAGCTTGTCGCGCGACCCCTTGATCGCCATGTCCTGAACTTTCTTGGGCAGGTTATCGAGGCCAAACATATCTACAGCTGCACGGGCCGTGATTTTGAATTTTCGGACAACTTCGACAACGCGCCCGAAAGCGTCGATATCGTATACAACTTCAGCCAGCGACAAAGTGACATCGAGTATCTTGCCCTCCCCATCCCGAACCTCGTCATATTGCGCGCCATTGCCAAACGTTGACAAATCCCCGAACATCTGGATAGCGCTGGAGTAGAACGAGGAAATAGACGGCCTGAAGCTCGCCAGTATCCGGTCGCTCACAATATTCTGCCAAAGTTTCACCGAATGAAACTCCGCCAGCTCCGGATCAGATACCGCAACCGACATCCAGCGGTTGGCCGGGTTGGTCATCGTTCCATAAAGTCCGGATGCAAAATTGGACTGTGCAATCATGGGCGCTGAACTTAGGGCCTTTTCATTGCGCGCAGCGCCGGGATCAGCCGAGACGAACCCCCCGCGTTGCGGGCGAATAAGTCGCGACATTTCCTCCCAATCACTCTCGAAGTGCGCACGATCCCGTTTAAGCTCATCCCAACGCGCGATCGCCTCGTCCGCGCGCGGATCCTCTTCGATCAAGATGGTCTCGTGTTTCATATCAGATGCCTCCCAATGTGGTAGTGGACGCACCCGAAGGAATGCCGACTGGTGATGTCAGGATGTTACCTGCGGCCCCGGCACGTGATCGACGCAACCGGGCTTCGTAATCACCCTGACGCTGCGCGCTGATATTGTTGCCCGCCGGAATGATCGGGGCGGAAAATTCGGGCTTTTTGTTGAAAATGCACATTCTACTCTCCTACTCGTTTGGTTCTGTGATGGGATTTGGGTTGATCCAGGCGAATTGGCGAAGGCGGACATTGCCGCCCTCCCCAAATCCGTCAAGATCGCCTTCATGCTTGAAGCCTATGGCTTCCAGCAGGTTCGCCGCGCTCGGGTGGTCTGCCCAGCATCGCGCTTCGATCCTGTTCAGTTTGTGATTTAGTGCAAAGCCCGGCAGCTCCTGTCGTACTGTCAGCAGGAACCGCACCAGCTCATCGTGAAATTCCACGTGGTTACAGGCCAGCATTGCACCTTGGCCGATGTGGGGAACGCCAGTCGCAGCAACACCTAGCACCACAAACGGCACCCAGCGATTTCTACGCCGTGCAACCGCAACAATCGAAGCCGCACGAAAGGCGTTAACCGCCCGCCAGTCAGCCCAAAGGGCCAACGGCGAGGTGGCGCGACCCCGCATCATATGCACTTCAAGCGCATCGTTGACGTCAAGGTTGCGCATCACCTGAAGCGCAAGATCGTCGTCAAAACTGCGAACCTCGATTTCGGCGCGGGCCATTGGTTACCCCTGCTTTGCGATACGGCGGGCGGCATTGGACCAGTTTTTCAGCGCAAGTCTGAACCCCGAAGCCCCGGTCGCTTTGATCCCGTAGATCTGCACGCTATGCACTGGCGGCTTGTCGCTGAATTTCGCCTTTTGGTTTTTCTTCAGTCTCTCGATAAGGGCCATAAGATCACCGTCAACATTCGCGTCGATGTATTTTGCAACCGTCAGCAAATCCTTTGGCGACTTAACTGCCTTCTTTTTTGCAGCGGCAGCAGCTTTTTTCTTTGCAGCGGCAGCAGCTTTTTTTTCAGCCTCATCTTTGGCTTCATCAGTTTCTTTGGTCATCGATCTACCTTCCGTAGGGGTTCAGGACATCAAATCCGGTCTTTAGGCCGCGCGAAATCGCAGGCCCACCGTTGTGTCCAATCATTCGGGACGGCGCAGACCGCCCGAAACTTACCGGGCTGGAACCGTCCTGCTTTACTTCGGAAAGCAGCAGGTATTGCAGTCCATCCATCACGTTTGCCTCGACCTTCGTTTTGTCGGGCACTTTGCGCTTGTCACCTGATTGATTGATTTCGTCAGTCCAGACGTAGCGGGCCTCAAAGCCGGCAATCAGTGGCCTGCAGTCCGGATCGATCAGCAGACAAGGTTCGCCGCTATGCAAATTCTCCAATGTCGCCCGCACGGCCTCCAGCCGCGGTTGAATTCTGTTCGATCCAATACGTTGTGGCTTGACGATAAATCCGGCGGTTTTGCCAACCAGCATATTCCATGTGGCGTTTTCATCCGCCGCTTGACTGGCACCATGCTCGCCAGCCATGTCGCCCCACGCGCCTTCAACTTGCATGCCTGGGAAGCGGTCATCGAGAAAATCCCGTAACCGCTCACCAAACACCTTTGCCAGCAAACGCTCTTTGGGAAACATCATCGTGGCCAAAATCACCCACTGGCCATTCCCGAGATACTGACCAATCACCGCGGCCCCCAAAAAACCCTGATCCAGCCCAATTCGCAAACCGATCGACGGGTTTGGCTGGATGGTCGTTTCCGACACGTGAACACGCCGGTTGAACTCGCGTGAAAACACGGGTTCCCCGACCTTCAGGAAAACCGTTTTGTTGTAAACGAGCCGATCAACCATATCGCCGCGACCGGCCAGCTTCATGGTCGCGATCTGGGTTTGGTAATAGGTTGCAGGCAGATTGATCAGATTTTCGCAGCTCGTTTCGCCAAACCCCGGCTGGCGATGGAACGCGATATTGATCGGATTGGCACCCTTGGGCAGCGCACGGTTCATCTCCGTTATTGCCGCCTTGCGCTTTTCGTCATCATAGAAAAACTCGAAACACCAGTTTTCCTCATCCGGAGCGTTAAAATCGCCGACGAGCTGACCATAATCCCGGTACTCGGCCGGATATCCGGTGAAATGCTCCTGATCCGGATGCCTCTTGATACGGGTAATGCCGTTCAACAGCACATCTTTTGGGTTGGTATCCATTTCGTGCAGCCAGATATCGGTAGCCTGATATCCGCGCATCGCCGCGATAATGTCATCACCAAAGGCCATAAACTCGACCACGAACTCGATATCGCCGTGCGCATCGTCAAAATGCATCACAAAGTTAACCGGACCACCGCGACCGCCAGACCATTCGCCCAATGCTTTGGGATAAACCTTCAAGAAATCGGGGATCGTTGTTGACCACAGCTGGCGATAGGTAGCGCGGATCACCAACAGCTTGTAACGCCGTTTCCCATCAATCACAGACCGTGGCATTTGCACGGCACGTCGCAGTCGCGATTTCAAAAGGGTCGTTGTTTTTCCCGAACCAACCGGCCCGTTAAATCCGACGACTGCACTGTCATCGAGGTAAGCCGCTTCGGCCACGACACCCGGAAACGTAAATTCTGCAATATCCGGCTTGTCAGTCGCAATTTCTCCGGTTACGGTTTCCAGACCCTCAACGGGGGAAAAATTCCGATAGTCTGCTTCAGTAAGAGATTGAACAGATCCCCCTGACCCCATATCGGCAGCAGCCCGCACCCCCCAACCCCAACCAGACATTCCAACCATCGCGCTCATTGGCCACCTCCGGTCGTTTCCAAAATCATGGATGGCCTCTGTGAGAGGGGCATGTGATCTATGGCATGGGAGGCCCCCCCCCTGGTCAACGCGTTTGCGATCGAGGTGATCACGATCGGCTGGGGACTGGTGATGATCCGACTAACCGCCTGATTTCTAATCAGTTGGTCGCGCAGGGAATAACCGTTGTTTTTCAGTGGGTTAGTCATTCCGTCCGACTACCTCCGTCCGACTGGATGGTATCAGAATTTTTAACGCCTTGTTTTTGCTGCATATTTTCCGGCATCGGTGGCGGTGCGAATTCCGCATTCGACGATCCGTTCACGACCTTGGCGCTGTCACCAGGCACAACCGGCGCGCCCGATCCGGGCATGACGATCGTGGTCGATTGGATGTTGGTCGTGGTGTCAGGCGTCACCTTGCCCAAACCGTAGGGCAATAACGCCTCCAGCGCCTTGATCTGTGACTTGTAGATCTCGACAAACGTCGACAGCCGAACCGTGCCGGACGCTTTCCAGTCCGTTTTCGCATTCTTCTTGCCCACCTGCGCCGCACCATCCGTTGCCCAGGCAAGCACGCGTTCGGCGCGGGCCATGGCTGTGACCAGTACATCCTCGCGACTGGAGAGACCGGCGATCTCTGCCAGCACATCTTCAGGCATCCGAAATCCCTTGGCCGCCAGCATCTCGCGCAGCTTCGCATCGGTTTTGTTCTTCGACCCCTTCGGTCTTCCTGGTGCGCGTGGCTCTGCCGGCACCATCTGCCCGCCTTCACCATCGGTATCGGGAAGGAACGTCAACTGCTCGCCAAGTGCGCGCGCCTGATCAATCCGTTCAGCTGCAACAGCGGCTTGTTCCTGAAACTTGGATTGTTTCATGCCATATTCCCCCTATAAACAATTGTTTTCAAAGGGTTAGGTGGAATTGAGGGCACAGACAGAGGCAAACGGTGCAACGGTTTCAGGCATGTTGCACAAACCGTTGCACTAAATGTTGCACTTAAATACTTATATATATCAATAAGATAAGTGTAGTAGTGCAACGGTGCAACGGTGCAACGCACACTCGCGCGCGTGGGCACGGCCGCATGTGCGCCCGCATACGGGGAAGTGCTACAGATTACGTTGCACCGTTGCACTAGGTGGTTAAGTCTTTGTTTTAACACAATAAACGGTGCAACATTTGGTGCAACATTTGGTGCAACGCTTTCAAACCGTTGCACCCCTAACCCATGGCGTGCAAACGCAACCTTTACGCGAAATACGCAAAGGCAACCCTCGGCTTTTTGCGTATTTTGGCTTCCGTCCACGGGTCTGGGTGCGGGTTGCGGATGGCAGGCTTGGGGTGTGGGGTTCAAGGTCATATCAACTCACGCGAAATCGTCTAGAGGATTAGGTTTATCAGGGGAATGCGGGGCTTGCGGAGGCTGCGCCTCCTCCAGCACTTCGTCATCGCCAAAAAGATTGGGGATGGATTTAAGGGGGAACTTGCGGGTTCTGGAACCCACCATATCAAAGCGCAGCATGCCCGTGGCAGTTGAGCCGGGGATACGCTTGGTGGCCTGCGCCCAGACGCCACGAAGGCCAGCGGAGGCGTACCAGTGGCTGTCTCTGAACAGGTCCGACAATCCGGGGTGCGCGTTCGCGATCGCCAGCTGGGCGCTTTCGCCCTTGCCGTAAACCCGCATTCCAACACTGGAAAGTGCGCGTTCAGCCTTTTTCTGGTCAATTTCGTCTTCAAGACCTGCCGCACCAAGGATCCAGCGGCCAACAGTCAGCTTCTCGCCTGATCGGAACACGTCGAGCGTCTGACCAAACAAATGGTTCATACAACGCTGCCAGTCCGTTGACTGATCGGTTTGCTCCTCGATCACGGCCGCGCTTAGCTTGGCTGCCCACGCTGTGACGCGCGCTTGATCGGGGATCCCGTCATGCATGGCCAGATCAGCCATGGTCAACAACGTGCCAAACTGGTCGCAACCCCGCGCGTTATGCCCGGCAATCGAGAGGGCCTGTCGATACAACTCCAGCGTCTCGTGCAGGCGCGGCCATCCATCGAGGATCCGCGTACGCAAACCACGGCCGATCTTCAGCCATTGCTTCTGCTCGATCACAGGCGGCGTCTGCCCCTGCTTCAGCGGCAACATCTCCAGCAGCGCGATCCGGCTAATGTCCTGATCCAGCAGTGCCGGCACAAGAATGGACGAAAACACGAATGACGATCGGGCACGGAATTCCTGCCCCTTATGGTCAGCACCACCACGCAGCACAACGCCACCCGAAGCAGCTTGACGTGCCAGCTTGACGACCGACAGAACCTTGCGGTTATCTGCCTCCGCCTCGACCTCGTCGAGGGCGACGGGAATGGTCGATTGCATCAGGAACTGGCGAACCGAGGCTTCCGTGGCATCGGTTGACTGAAGGATTGCCCCTTCGCCACCCATCACATAACGGATCAGCTTTTGCAGGGTCGACTTACCCGTACCGGCATCACCCGTGAACCACAGTAATGGGCGCCAATCCATGGCGCCACCAAACATCGCACCGCATATCCAGCCTAAAACCAGATAGGCATCGATGTCACCGCGCATCCAGTTCCAGGTGGCGAGCATTTCCTGCAGCTCGTAGCCCGGACTACCTTCACCACCATCGACAGCTTCTTCGAGTGGCCGCGGGGTACGGGGTGCGGACGGGTAAACATACCCGTCAATTTCCCCCGGGGCTTTCCACCGGCCCTTGTAAAGGATCGCATCACCACAATGCAGCGAAGCTCCGCCCTCGCCGTCCGGCCAGGCACCAAGCCCGCGGACCTTTTCGAACGCGTTCCAGACACCCTTGTCGGTGCAAGCGCGGGTCATGGCTGTGGCGGTATCTTCTTGCGCCCATCCAGATACATCGCCGCCCTTGTTGTATTGCGGAAATTCGTTCATCAATATCTCGGACCGACCGCCGAATATTCCACGCATTCGGTCTTTGGTGTGGTTCGTTACTGGTGCCAGCTGCCCGAGGTAATCGAGATAGAAAAACGTATCTCCGTAAACGCCAAGGGCAACCACGGGGCAGTTCGGGAATATATCACCGGGTTTGGGGGTGCAGCTGCCCTCTTGGAACGGCTTCTGATCCTGCCCTTGATCCTGCGGGTCTTCAGGTGTTGCCGGCGTCGGGTTTTCCAACTCACCTTGCAATACCTTTAGGTCCGGCTTGCGGGTTTTATCGTCAGGCTGGCTGGTCATCGGTAATACCTCAACCACTCGTAAATTTTGAATAGAATAACGAAAGGCCAAAAGACAGCGACGAAGGAAATCTCCAGAATTCCGTCACGAGAATAATTGTCGGTAGCAACATAAATTCCATATGCAACGAAGACGCCAAGGCCGCCTTTCCACCATATCTCGATGAATAACAAAGCAATATCTGCCATCACGAAAGCCGCCCCTTTAGCGCAAGACGTTCGGCCTGCCGACGTCTCTGGCGCGTCATGCGGCTACCATCGGGTAAGTGACCCCACTGGCGTGTGTGTTCGATAAATCGGACGCGCGCTCGCTCGACACCTTGCCTGGCAACTTCTGGCCAACCGGTCGGGATCTACCAAGATCTGATTGAGCGGATCCAACGCCTAGACCATAAATCAGGCCAAAAATGCTATTCCTCATGCCGCTCCATCCTCTTTCATTGCTGCCACCAAGGCCTCGTTTAGATCTTTACCGCCATACTCGTTGCGCCACACATCCACCTTGCGCCCTTCACGGGCAAAGCGGCTGCAGGCCATATCGATCTGGCGGGATTGCTCGGGGTGCGGGTCATTATCCGCAACGATCGTCACATGTGAAATCGAGGCTGGCAGTAACATCTCGCGGATGTTGCCCAACGTTGTCGCCACAAGCACCCGTGCTTCAGGCTTCAGCACCGCAACGCTCAATCCGTCCTCGATGCCCTCGGTGATATAAACGCGGGATCCGGCCGTCGCTTTTGACAAAGGCGCACCTTTGCCACCGCGCGGACCAATGCCAGCCCAAAGCCGGATATATCCGCCCTTTAGCTGGCCATAACTTTTCTTTGGATTGGGCACGTCAGCCTTACCCCAACTGCCATCTTCCCGCCGCGACAACCAGGTGCGATGCACGCCCCAGAACGCAGGCTTTCCGCCACCCTCGATCGCAGGGCCGTAAATCGCGGTAACCATCGCCGGCCAATTGCCTTCAACGATCTCGCCGGTTTCTTTATCCGTGTGGCTGTAAGGCAGCGCATCGTGAAACCGGATTGAATGTGGCGTGCGCCCCAGTCGCTCGATCCCGATCGCACGGCCGGACAGATATTTCGCCACCGGCGTATCAATGATCCGCTCGTCCGATCGCAAATACATACCCTGCGCATTCCTGCTTTTCTTCGTCTTATTGGCAATTGCGGCCTTGGCATCAATTTCCTGCTGATCCTTGGCACGCTTGGCTTGCCGCGCGCGAAGGGCTGCTTGCGTCGGCGTTTCCTCGTCCATACCCAAAAACGCGCGCGCTTCGGTTAATGCATCGCGCCGATCGAGGTTCAAAACCTTCTGGATCAAATCCAGCATATCGCCATGCTCGCCACTGGAATGATCCATGAACCGGCCAGCATGGCTACCCGACAAGTTCACATAAAACGACCCAATCCGCTTATCCTGACGCCACGGACACAAGGCCCAGTATTTGCCAGTATCAACGTGCCCTCCAGGTGCATAGCGCTGCGCCACGTCCAATGGACGGGCCTGCAACGCATCTACAATTTCCTGAAAGGTCGGGAAGCTCATTGTGCGGCAACCTCTGCGGCTCGCTCGGCCCGCCAACACAACACCTGCAAATCTTTGACCAGCTGCTCTTGCGCACCAAGTACGCGGCGATTTGGCCCGATCAACCCGTTGAAGCGATCGACACATTCCTGCTGTGTCCGCTCCAATACGATCGCGATGTCACTTTTTCCGGATCCGCTCGCAAACATACGAACCAGCTCCAGATCATCAAACACAGACCAGCTGCTGTCAGATGGTCCGGGGCGAATGATTGTCTGCCGGTGATCTTGCTCCGGCGCCATCGGTTTTTCGGGTTTTGCATTAGGGGTGGAAGCGCTCTTCCCCACGGGTTCGGCTTTAGCTAACGCCCCGTTCGTAATGCCCAGCTTGAATTTCGCTTGATAAATTGACTGAACCGCTCGCCCCAGCCGTTTTGCAATCTCGGCGGCAGGTTTTTGGGCTGCTGTCATCTCGCGCAGGATTGCAAAGTCTTCATCCGTCCAGGCCTTTAGCTTCCGTGGCCCGAAATCTTTCTTTGTCGCCACGGTTTTTTTGATCTTCAGTTTTGGCTTTGGCGGGTTCTTCAGAAACTTCGACACTTCATCCGGGTGCGGGGGTGCGGGTGGCTCGTCTGGCGTATCCGTAACAACTTCGCCCAAACCTGTGCGCAGTTCCTGCAAAACCTGCGCGTCGACCTTCGCGCTTTCACTTTCAGCCTTGGCGAAATCCATTCCCGTAACAACTTCTGGATCGCGATTGGCGACCTGTTTGAAAATTTCGAGAAGGTCTTTAACGCTTTCGCTAAACGCCTCCATATCGACACCCACCTCAAGCAACATCTCTGTGTCTACAACAAAATCGACAGGATCCGCCGGTGCTACATTACCTAGAATATCCTCGATGCCCGCCTTCACGCCTTGCAAGCGCGCGATCTCGACTTCAACCGTTTCCAGAACCGCCTCAAGCGGTGTTTCTACATCCAAATTCATGCTGCATTCTCCTGACTTGTCCGGAACGCATCGAGGGCCAGCGCGTGCCGCCAACGAAATAGCGCGCAAAGCGCGGTACTCGCCTCGAACTTCGCACGAACCCATTCCGCGTTTCCGGCTTTCAAATAATCCCCATGCGCCGCTTCCAGATCGTCGCAAGCCTTGGCCAAACGACCAACCATCGGAAATTCCCGACTGGTAAACAGCAACACCTCCCGCAGGGTGGCGATATCGTCTGCGATCATGTTCCGATCGGAAACGGTATCGACCACCAGCCGGGCGGCGGCGTTGATCATCACCTGATCTGCAAGCGAAAGGCGAAACGGTTTATCCATTGGCACCTCCGGCATTTTTATAATGCTCGACGCATTCGCCCTCGATGGTCTCGAAGGTTAGCTCCAGCTGCTGCGCCGTGAACGACATCTCGACACCTGTTGAAGTTACAAAATCGAGGAATATCTGACCGGCTTCCAGCTGGTGTGCGCGGCTATCCCCGACAAACGCCAGCACTGCATCGCAAAGGACATCATCATCGCGACAATGGAACATCACCGCCTCCAGCAAGCCCATACGGTGCTTGTCTTTCAGCTGGCCGGATTTCGCGGCCAACGCACAATGCAATGCCCGAAGGCCAACAGCTATGCGCGGCTCGAAACTCATGCGGCCACCCCCGACGGGTACGGGTTACGACGCCGAAATGTAGGGTAACGGCAAAAACTAATAAAATCGGGGGTGGCTACAAATCCGGCCGGCGGGGACAGTGCCGCCCGGATATTCGAATAAAAAGGCCCGCGTGAACGTAAACGTAACACGCGGACAGTTGACCATTGGCGACCCGAAAACGCGAGGCTAGTAGCGCCACGGGTCTGGCCCAACAGGGAGGTAATACTGGTTATTCGGGTGGAACTTTGCTTCCGGCCAGAAACTGGCGAACCGATAATTCGACTGCCGTCACCTGTTCTTCGCGAATTTGAAGCGCTGACACCCGGTGTTCGTGGAGTTGAAGCAACGCCATTTGCGTTGTGTAATGCATAATCAGTCCCGCTACGAACGCGGGCTTGTCCTGGTCGTGCGTGTGTGTGTACTCTCGCTGCAATGCCTCGGCGATATCCGCCGGATCGCGCGAATTCTTCAAGATACGCTTGATCACCACATTGTAAGGAGGAATTGGATTGTCTGCATTTGCCATGGATTGCCCTCATTGTTTTTCTGACCGAGCCGCGTTTGAAGTTAGATCGAGCTACAGACAGCGCGATGTAGACAATCGCGTAAATTGCCTTTGCCAATGCGGTGTTTGCGGAAATATCGTCATGGTGGAGCTGCACTCCAATACGGTCCCGATACGTTACGAACCGGAAAACGATCACAATATTAACACCGGTGGTGACTTCAGTATTATTGCCAGCTACCCGCAGAAGCCCATACCGCAAATCGCCCAATACATTCCCGAAAACGTCGAACGCACACTTAATTCGGCAGAAGCGGCCTACCTTGGAAAAATCTACGATGGCGCGGCTGGCCTTTACCGAAAAGCAATGGAGCGCGCCCTTAAAGGCATTACCGAAGAAAAAGGCATGCTTGCCGCGCAAATCAAAAAATGCAGCGAGAACGGGCTTATCCCGACCGCTATGGCTGAATGGCTGGACCACGTTCGCCTGTACGGCAACGACGCCATCCACGAAGAAGATTTCGAACCAACCAAAGAAGAAGTCGAGGACGCCCGCGAATTCGCGCATCTGTTCCTGGTCTACACCTTCACCATGCCGGAAAAAGTCCGGCTGGCCTCGATCAAACGAGATGGCGACGACGCGCTCAACAACTAAACCCTGCCCCATCATGCCGCCACCTGCTCGGCCAGCAACTTTTCCAGCTCGACCTCGTCCAGCCCGAAAATCAGGTGTTCCGCTTCAAGCGGCACGCCTTTTTCGCGGGCGATCACCATCAGCTGGCGCATAACTGTGCCCGACGGGAAATCCCCCGCCGCGCGGTATTGCGACCCGCGACGCCACACATAGGGCGCCTTTGGATGCAACCCAAGGTGCGAACC
>Ga0256839_1004153_pt1 | contig 14356 bp, 11 predicted proteins | sample 354166metaG_FD_185968 | JGI IMG/M metagenome (GOLD analysis project Ga0256839, IMG submission 185968) | Hydrothermal vent microbial communities from Mid Atlantic Ridge, Atlantic Ocean - 354-166 | ecosystem: Environmental > Aquatic > Marine > Hydrothermal vents | place: Atlantic Ocean: Mid... | reverse complement strand
CGCCACGGGCCCACTGGCCCCCAATACGATTGCGTCGCTTTACGGGCAGAACCTCTCTTGGACGACCCGCGCCGTCTCCGCCGACGATCTGCGCCAAGGCTCCTTGCCCACGATGCTCACCGGCACCGGCGTCTGGGTGCTGATCAACAACGTCCCGGCCCCGCTCTACTTCGTCTCGCCGACGCAGATCAATCTGCTGATTCCGGGCAATCTGGTTCCCGGCACGGCTTACTTGCAGATCGTCCGCGACGGCCGCGCCGGTCCCAGGGTGCGCTTGCGGTTGCATGAGGCCGCCCCGGCGCTCTATCTGCTCGATGAAACCACCGCCATCGCCGTCCGCCCCGACGGTTCGGTGGCCACGGCGGACAATCCGGCCCGGCCCGGCGAAATCGTCGTCCTCTACGGCACCGGATTCGGCCCGACCAGACCGGATTTTCCTCCCGGCGCGCTGGCGCCGTTCGCGGCGGAGCTCGAGAAGAAGGACGAGTTCAGCCTGTGGCTGGACGGCGCGCCCGTGGCGCGGGAGGACATTCTCTATGCCGGCGTCACGCCCGGCTACGCGGGTCTGTATCAGATCAACCTGCGCTTGCCCGGCGCCGTAGCCTCACGGCCGGAAGTCCGCATCGTGGCCGCCGGCATTCCCAGCCCTGCGGGCGTCTATTTGCCGGTGGAGCGGTGAGGCCGGCGCGCCGGGCGGCGCCTTGGAGCCCAACATCCTCGCAACTTTTTGAATTCAGGAGCCGTTTGATTGGGTGTACGGTAGAATGGCGGAAGAAGAGGGAGGACCGGATGCGAGGCAAATTCCTGGTAGTGGCGGGCGCGTGTGCGGCCTTGATGGCTGCGCAAGAGCCTGCCGCCCGCAACGCCGGTGAGCAGCGCCAGGAGCTTGCGGCGCGGAAGGCCGCGGGGCAGTACGTGATCGAGCCCGGTACGCGGATCCCGCTGGCGATGATCAACAGCGTCAGCACCAAGAACGCCGCCGTGGGGGACCGCATCTACCTGGAGACCGTCTTCCCCATCATGGCCAACGGGCGCATCGTGATTCCGCCTGGCTCCTGGGTGGCCGGGACCGTCACCAGCGTCAAGCGCCCCGGCCGCATCAAGGGCCGCGGCGAACTGTATGTCCGGTTCGATTCCCTCACGTTACCCAACGGCGTCACGCGCGACTTCCGGGCCCGCATCGACAGCCTCGACGGACGGGCGCGGGAAGATCTGGACCGTGAAGAGGGCAAGATCCGCAGCGAGGGCAACAAGGCCGGCGACGCCCGCACCGTAGGCGAGGCGGCGGCGGCGGGCGCCTCGGCGGGAACCATCGCCGGAGCAATCGGCGGCAATACGGGCATGGGCGCCGGCATCGGGGCGGCCGCCGGGGCCACCGCCGGTCTCGTCGGCGTGCTGCTCTCCCGGGGGCCCGAGGCGGTGCTCGCCAAGGGGACGACCCTCGAGATGGTGCTCGACCGGCCCCTGGTCTTCACGGAAGAGGAGATCGATTTCGGCCCGGCGATGCCCAAGCCCCGCCGCCACAGCACCGGCGAGGGCCCGGCGCCCAAGAAGAAAAAAGACGGGCCGAAGGTTCCCGTCCCCGGGCGCCGGCTGCCGATCTGAGTATCGGGGCGCCGGCGGTCTCCCACTGTGCGCATGAGAGGAACGGGAAGCCCTTTCTCCGGTGCTTCCATTAGACAGAGGAGGGTTTTCTACTGAGAAATTCGCCATCCCCCCTATTCCCGGGCGCGGTTTTGTCCGATTAGAATCTCAGCCGGCAATGGACCTGACGACACTAGAGATTCAGATCTTCGTGAGCCTGGCGCTCGTGCTCGGTGCGGTCTTCGTCGCCTTGCTTACAGACTTTCTGAAGGGGAACAACGAAGCGCTTCGGGAGCGGAACGTGGAGCTGGTTGTGCGCCAGCAGGAGCGGGAGCGCTGGCTCGGCCGGCAGGCCGCTGCTCCGGCACGGCGCGCCGATGCGCCCCCGGGTCTGGCGGAGCCTGTCGTTCCGGCCGCACCCCCCGAAGCGGGTCCGGTGCCTGCTACGCCTCAGTTCCAGGAGACCCAAGCCCCTCCGATTCGCATCGAGCCCAAACCGGAACGCTGGGCGACCGAGGCCGAGTTGGGGGAAGTGGATGAGCTGGTGGATCGCATCCGCAAGCGCGCCGCCGTCAATCCCATCGAACGGCCGATGAATCTCGACGCCACCGGTCCGGCGTCTCCGGAAGCGAAGCAGCCCGCCGCGGAGCCGGACACGCTCGACGAGCCCGCAGCCCGGGATCTCGCCCAGCCGGAAGCGGTAGGCGGCGGGTCTGTATCCGCGGAACTGGAGAGGCTACAGGAGGCGGCGCCCGCAGAACCGGAACCCCTCCTGGCCCCTACGGTGGGTGTCCCGGAAAAGGCTTCCCCCGAGCCTGCAGAGCTCGGATTCGAAACCCAGGAGCCGGAAGTCCCCGAACCTGCGGCCTCCGCCGGCCTTGCCGGGGAAACCGAAGAGATCGCGGGTCAAGAGGCCGTTCGGCAAGCAGGCGAAGTCGCCCCTGAAAACGCCCGCCCGAGCACGCCTCCCGCGGAGCCGGAATCCTCTGAGCCACCGCAACTGTCGTGGATGGACCGGCTGGAGCGGCGGCCGGGCGAACCCGCGGAAACCGCCGACTCCGATCGCGGCGAGGCCGGTGTCAGCGAGTCGATGGAACCGTCTGAAGAGGTTTCGAAGCCCGAAGAGGAGGAAGCGGCTCCTGAACCGGCTGCTTCTTCCGGGGAGCCTCCTTCGGAAGGCCCGGTGTTCGGCAAGGTGACACCCATCGACGTTCTGGCCGGCAGCCGTATCAGTCTCCGGGAATCCTTGCCGTTGGGGGTAGAGGTGGGGCGGCCTTCCGGCCTGGATGCCGCGCCTGACTCCGAAGCGGAGCCGGGCTGGCAGGCCGAGTCTGCGTCTTCGGAGCACAAAGGGACCGCCGCCCCGGTGAAAGGCTCCGACGACGAGGCCGCGAAGCCGGCGGGCAAAGAATCCGGCGCCGGCGAGGCCGAAGGGGAAGAGCCGAGGGAGAGTTCGCCCAGCGGCCTTTTGGTATCCGGAGGCGCCATTCGGATTCCCGGACAGCCGATCCGGTCTCTTGGTGAACTTCAATTGCCACCGGGCTTTCACGACTACGCGGTCTTCGCCGAGGCGCTGAGCTCGGCGGCGCCGTTTCACGGCACGGTGGTTGCGCTCTCGGCGACTGGAGCAGAAGAGCCGGAAGTTTTGAAAGAGGTCGAAGAGTTTCTTCGCTCGCTTCTTACGCCGGTCGATTTCGCCTGCCGCTCCGGCAAGGATGAGTTCCTGCTGATCCTGCCCGGCGAGACGGGCGCCGCTTCTCAGCACCGGTTGCAGTACATCGCCCAACGGCTGTGGGACTACCAGATCCGGTCGGTGGCACGGCATCCCATCATGTTCAGTTGGGGCGCCGCCGATATGGCCGGCGTGCGATTGAGCGAGGTGGTGGGCGCCGCCCGCGACCGCATGTGGCAGACTCGCCGCAGCCGGGAACGCGCCACGGCGGAATTGGAACTCTACCACCGCCGGGTAGCGAACGAGACCTGAGGTCCGGCTGGGGCCTTCCGCACCGTCTTCCGTCTCGAGGAGCCGCGCGGCGAGCTCGCTTGCCTATGCTCCACGAACCATCGGGCTTAGCCCTCCCGCCTGAGCGCTAGCCACCGGACGCCCCGGAGCCGCATATAATTCTCTCAGTGCCACAAGACTCCCGTCCAAGGAGGTTCTCGATGAAGATACGCTCTGACGTCCTCGACCGCCGCGCCTTCCTCGGCCATAGCGGAAGAGCCGCCCTGGCCGCCCTGGCCTTTGCCGGGCTTGGCGGATCCCGCGCCGCCGCGTCGCGCAAGATGCGCCTGGCCACTGTCGGTACCGGCTCCCGCGGCACGGCTACTTGGGGCCGGAACATGATGAGGACCCACGGCGACTACGTCGAGCTGGTCGGCTTCTGTGACATCAACCCGAAGCGTGTCGCCAAGGCTCCTGCCCTCACGGGGGTGGACGCTCCCACGTATCTGGCGCACGAGTTCGACCGCATGGTGAAGGAGACCAACCCCGACGCCGTCATCGTCACCACCACCGACTGCTTCCACGCCGACTACGTCATCCGCGCCCTGGAGCTCGGCGTCAACGCCATCTGCGAAAAGCCCCTCACGACCGAGGCCAAGCAGTGCCAGGACATTCTCGAGGCCGAGGTCCGCACCGGCAAGAAGATCATCGTCACCTTCAACGCCCGCCACGGCAACGCGGACGAGGAGGTCAAAAAGGTCCTCCTGAGCGGCGATCTCGGCCGCATCATCTCGGCCGAGTATGAAGAATTCCTCGACATCCGTCACGGGGCCGACTACTTCCGCCGCTGGCACGGCAAGATACGCTTCTCAGGTTCGCTGCTGTGCCACAAGGCCTCTCACCACTTCGATCAGATGAACTGGTGGCTCGACGCCGATCCCGTCGAGGTGCACGCCTTCGGCCGCGTCGCCTTCTACGGCAAGAACCATTCGTTCCGCGGCTCTTATTGCCGCAAGTGCCCGTTCACCGACCGCTGCAAATTCTACTGGGACATCACCAAGAACCCGCGCTACGTACAACTCTATGTGGAGTGCGAAGACGCCGACGGCTATCACCGCGACGGCTGTGTCTGGGACAACGCCATCGACACTTACGACACGATGACCGTCGAGGTGCGCTACTCGAACGATGTGCTCTTGAGCTACAGCCTCAACGCTTACATGCCGTACGAAGGCCAGCGCATCGCCTTCAACGGTGAAAAGGGCCGCCTCGACGTCCGCATGTACCACCGGCAGCCGTGGGAGGTGAAGGGGGCGGCCGATTTCCGGCTGACCAAGAGCTTCGGCGGCACCAAGACCTGGACCGTCCAGGCCAGCCAAGGCGAGCACGGAGGGGCCGACGCCAAGCTGCGGGACCTGCTCTTCAAACCCGGGACGCCAGATCCGCTGGAGAAGGCCGCCGGTTCCCGCGCCGGCGTCATGGCCAGCTTGATCGGCATTGCCGCCCGCCGCTCCATCGAGACGGGCGAGCGGGTGAAGATCGCTGATCTCATCGACTTTCCGCTCACCTGGCGCTGGTAGGCGGGCAGCGCAACGCTCCGGCAGGAGCGCTGCGCCCGGGGCGAATACGAGGCCGTGCGGCGGCCGTGTCCTCCCGCGCCGTGGCCTTTAGAGCCGAATCTCCGAGCGGCCCTTTTCGAGGTCGAAGCAGACCGTCGTCTCGTTCTCGCCGCGCAGCCACGTGCCCGGCTCGAGCCGCCGCAGATCCCGGACCTCTTTGAGCGGCACGGACTCCCGGCCCCGCACCACCGCCGGGGGCTTTGTCGCCGCCGTCGCGATCCGCAGCGTGAACGAGGGGCAGGCGAACGGGGCCCGCAGCTTCACTTTGGCCCCTTCCGGCTCGACCCGGGTCAGCTCCCGGGCTGCCCAGTAGCGGGCGATTTCGCTGTTCTTCATCCAGATCAGGTTGTCGTACTTCTCATGCAGCCGCCGCACGACTTCCTTGAAGGCCTCGAAGCCCAGTTCCCGGCCGTTGTAATGGATTCCCGTCCAGTGGCAGACCAGCAGCGCCGGTTCCCCGCGGTCGATCACCTCCACCAGTCGGCCCTTGGAGAGATCTTTGGTGATGAAACGGTCCGGCTCGGGAGTGCGCACCGCGTCCCAGCCGCCGGTCCAGTCCCCTGTGCAGCCGATGATGGAGACGACGCACTTCGGGTCGGCGCCGTCCAAGTCCGAGGCGTACTGAACCCGGGGCGCTACACTTTCCTCGCCGGAAGCGATGACGTCGCGGAAATAGTGCGGGATCTCGGCCGAGAAGACGTCCCGGCAGGCCTCGAGCGTCGCCTGGGCATACTCGGGCCCGACCCGGGCCCCGAAGCCGCCCGGCGACGTCACGCCCTCGCACGGCAGGTCGATGTTCCGCAGGATTCGCAGGGCGTAGGAGATGTAGGCAGCCAGCTCGTCCACCGACTTCTCGTCGGTCCACCGCCAGTTTTCCATGAAGTAGACTGAGCGGGCAGGGTAAGGCTGTCCCGTTTTCAAATCGATCACCCGCGTGTGGGTGACCATCTCCGGGTGGATGTCCCAGTTCGGTACCATCAGCTCCCGCACCAGATCGATGCTGGCCTTTACTTCCTGCGGCGTCCACCCGGGCAGCTCCCGGTCCAGCCGCCCTACCAGCGCGGGGTAGGGAACGATGCTGTACTTGCCTTTGACGCCGTTCTCGGCCGCCCATTCGCCAAACTTGCGCACGAAGTCGTCCGGGATCTCGTACGGCATGCTCCGCCAGTCCACGCGGCCCCACTTGTCCCGGCCTACCGAGGCGAACTGCGGGAAGGCGAACCGGTTCAAGTTCACCAGGCAGGTGGAATCGTCGATGATCAGCGAAACCGGCGTCCTGGCGCGGGGATGGAGCACCTCCACTCCTGACACCCGCGGGGGACGTTCGCCCGCCAACTGCGCCGCGGCCGCCTTGGCCGCGGCTGCCGCCGCCGCTGCACTCATGAACTGCCGGCGCGTTCCGTTTCCCATGAGACGTTCTCCTGGTCCGTGACTACCCTCATCTGCATTCGTGTGACCGGCGGTGGTTCATCGGCTGCCGTTTGCAGCTCAGCGCCGCGGCCTGCTTGGTTGTTGAGTCTTTCCCGCTCTGAGTGTTTCCGCCGGAGCTACGGGCGGCGCTGTGAATCTATTCTATGTTCCCGCAGCCGGTTGCCGCGCGTCAGGACGGCTGGATACGCGCCATGCCGTCCTGATCCGCGGCCACGTCAGCGCGCCGTTCCTCGATCCAGACTTCTGCAGGCCGCTGCGGCAGCCAGACCCTCCCCCGGGGCGGAACGGGCGGCAACGCCTCCTGCGCCCTTCGTTTTCCCGAGACGAACACGCCCTCGGCGCCGGCGCTGACGCTGAACGCCCCCGGGCCCTCGGCCAGCGTCCGCCCGCCGAACGCCAGCCGCGTGCCTTCGCCCATCACGTAGCCGGCGATTTTGCCGCCGGCGTCCGTCCGGACCATCGCCAGCAACGCGTCGGTTTCCACCGGGCCGCATTTCAGCGGCTTCCCGCGGCCGTCACGGTTCTCGTCGGGCTGCCAGACGATCGTGTCGCGGAAGCCATCGCCCTCGATCACCAGGCTGGCCGCGTGTGCCGAACCGTCGATCTTGGCCCCCCGCCGGACCCGCGGCTCCTCAGCCCCATTGCGGAACGCCACTCCCGCGGCGACATAGCGCACTCGATCGCCGCGGCGCTTCACCCGCAAGAGCCCCAATTCGAGGGGACGCCGCCGCCGGCCGCCTTCGACTACCTGGAACGTAAACTCCGGCTTCTCCGGCTCGAGCAGCGTCACCAGGCACCGGGCTTTCTCGCCCTCGATCCGGAAGGGAGCCTCCGGGGTCCCCGCGCCGGTGATTTCCAGCGCCTCGGTGTACCACTGCCACCAGTAGTCGTGCTCGTTCCCGTCTTTCTGGATGTCGTCGGAGATCACCACGTACGGGTTCGGCCCTTGTTTGGCGAACAGGATCGAGCGGTCCGCCCGCCGCGCCGGGGTGCTCGACGGCACCGAGCGGTCCTTGTATGAAAGATGCGCGTCGCCGCGTACGTAGTCGGCGAACTCGCCCAGCCCGAGCCCGGTCAGCCGCCCCCACAGCGAGCCGTCGTCTCCGGCGGAGTTGCGCCGGTCCGCTGCCGGCATCCCGCCCCCGTCGATGATTACGATGTTGTGCTCGAAGTCCACCCCGTGGTGCTCGTGCCCGTAAGGGAACACGTTGGCGTGGGTGGCGAACGCCTCCCCGAAGGCGCTGAACAGGAAGGTGTTCATGTCGTAGTGGGTGTGGTTCGCCTCCCCGTAGCGCGTCACGAAGGCGAACCAGGCCGCCTCTTCATCGTCCCAGCGGCTGCGGGCGAACACGGTGCCGGCCCGGTGGCGGTCCGTCTCGAAGTAAGCTGAGGTGCGCAGGCCGAGCGTGCCCGGCGAGATCGGCTCCAGCCCGTCCGGCCAGAACAGGAAGATCAGGATCGGGTTGATCCGGTCGATTTCCGTGAAGTTCACCCATGTCCACAGGCCCGCCGCGTCGCCCAACTCGCGAACCCCGTGCAGGTAGATCGACTGGAAGACGCGCCGCCCGTAGCCGGTGTTGTCGCCGATCGGGCCGCAGCCGCCCTGGGGCATCCACTGGTGCCGGAGATAATGCATGGCCCGCACGGCGCCGGATTCGGGGATGATGTCCTCCCCTCCCGTGCGCCGGACCGCCTCGGCAAATTGTGTTGGGTTCTTGTGGTAGTGGGCGTAGCCCGGTCCCTCGGTGCAGATGCCGCTGGGGCGCCACGTGAACGGGTAGTAGTTGTCGCGGATCTTCCGGAAGCACTCGGAGAACCAGTGCTGGAACTTCGGGTGCTGCGTCTCGGCCTGGATCGCCGCCAGCAGCATGCCTTGCGCCCCGGTCGGGATCGCCCCGCAGTTGTAGCTCGCCTCGCGCCACCACCAGCTCTCGGTGTGTTCGAACAGCGCCGCGTTCCATGCCTCCAGGCTCTCGAGGATTTCCGCCCGTACCGCCGGCTCCATCAGCTCATAGAGCCAGTCCCAGGCGACGGCGAACGCTTTCGGCCAGTGCTCGGTGGCGAAGAAATCGGAATCCACCTCGCGGTAGAACTCCGCCGGATCGATTCCAGTGGCCGTGCGGCGGAACAGCTCCACCGCCCGCCGCCCGAGCGCCAAGTCCTCCTCCACCTGATAGACCAGCGCCGTGGCTTCCAGATGCCGCGCCAGCTCGCGGCCCGGGCGGCCCACCGCCTCTTTGATGCTCAACTCCGCTTCGTGCCGCGCCTGGGCGAGTTTGCGGACCTTGCGGTAAGCGGCCGCCGCCATGGTCTCGCCGCGCGCCCGCCGCCGGAGCGCCGGCAGCTCCTGCTCGCTGAACAGGATCCCGGGGTGCGTGCCCGGCGGGACCACGACGTACTTCCAGCGGTACGCCTCAGCCGGCCGGGCCCGGCAAGCCGCCAGCGCCGCCGCGCCTGCGCCGAGCAGCGCTCTCCTGGTCATGGGCGCCCCGCCGGACACGCAGGGCTGGTCCGTGCTCATGGGGGATCCTCGGTTGCTGCCAACGGCGCCGCTCGCGGACGCCCGCTTATTGCGGCTCACCTGGCGTACCCTCCGCGTCCTCGGGATACCGCCAGAAGCGGAACTTCTCTTCCTCCGGCCTGGTCCGCGCCTCGATCATGATCTTGGCCATCTTGGCGGCGATCTCCGGGAACTGGTCCGCTACGTTCGTCGTCTCGCCGATGTCCTTCTCCAGGTCGTAGAGCTCCAGGGGCGCGTCCGGATTCTTCTTCAGGTTGCGGCGCACCGCTTTCCACTTGCCCATCCGCACGGCGATCTGGCCGCCGTAGCCGGCGAAGTCCCAGAACAGATACTCGTGCCGCTTCTGCTCGGCTTCGCGCCCCAAAAGCGTCGGCAGGAAGCTGATGCCGTCGGTGTCGGCGGGCGGCTCCATCCCGACGATGTCGCACAGCGTGGCCATGATGTCGTATTTGGCCGCCGGGAGGTCCGTGACGGTCCCGGGCTGGATGCGTCCCGGCCAGCGCACGATCAGTGGCACGCGAATACCGCCCTCGTACACGGAGCCTTTCAAACCCCGGAGCGGGCCGACGCTTTCAAAGAACTCGTAATCGACCTGGTCCTTGAGCAGCGTCGTGCCGTTGTCGGAGGTGAACAGCACTACGGTGTTGTCGGCGAGCCCCAGCTCGTCGAGCAGCGCCATCAGGCGGCCCACCTGGTCGTCCATGAAGCTGATCATCGCCGCGTAGGTCGCTCGCGGCGTGGGGTTCGGCAAGTAGGACTTCCCGTTGTACGGCGTCTCGGGCCACTTGCCCCGGTAGCGCGCCACGTACTCCTCGGGGGCCTGCAGCGCCAGATGCGGCAGCACGGTCGGGTAGTAGACGAAGAACGGCCGGTCCTTGTTCTCGCGCACGAACTTCAGCATCTCGTCGGCGATCACCTGCGGCCCGTAGTGCTTGCCCGTGAGGCCGCGGGTGTTGCCTTCGAGGAACCGTTGCTGGTCGTTGTCCACCAGGTAGCGCGGGTAGAGGTTGTGGGCGTGGCGCTGGCAGTTGTATCCGAAGAAACGGTCGAAGCCCTGCTTCAGCGGATCGCCCGAAGTGCCGACCCCGCCGAGTCCCCACTTGCCGAAGGCCCCGGTTACATAGCCCTGGCTCTTCAGCAGCGAGGCGATCGTGACGGTGCCCTCAGGCAGCGGGTACTGGCCTCCGAACGAATCGCCGAAGACGCTCGGCTTCACCTCGAAGTTGTTCCGCACCACGGCGTGGCCGCCGTGCTTGCCGGTCATCAGGGTGCAGCGGTCCGGGGCGCAGACCGGCGCGCCGGCGTAGAAGTTCGTGAACCGCATGCCCTGGGTGGCCAGACGGTCGATGTTCGGCGTCTTGATCTTCTCCTGGCCGTAGCAGCCGAGCTCTTTCCAGCCCAGGTCGTCGGCCATGATCAGCACGATGTTCGGCTTGGCGGCGGGCTCTTGCTTCGCCGCCGGGCTGCAGCCTGGGGAGAAGAAGACAGCGGCTGCGGCCAGTGTTCCAAGTAAGAGTGCGGCGTTTCTCGTCATCGTCAGGTCCTCAGCGCTATCCACTCTATCGCTTCTTTGCCTGGTCGAGCGACCGCTACCCCGCCCCGGACGCCGCCGTCCACGCTCCTGGACGAGGCGGTCCGGAGCCGTCCCGTTCCGGTTGTCTTGCGGCGGCGCCGCCCTGTATGCTGGAAACCGCGCCGCCGGCGGCCTCAGCGGGGACCGGGGCGGCGCGCACGGCGCTTATGGCTGCTTTCGGATTCCTCGACTGGCTCTGGATCGTCCTCTACCTGTTCATCATGATCGGGGCCGGGGTTCTCTTCTACCGCCTCGGCAAGCGCAGCGAGTCCGACTTCTTCCTCGCCGCCCGCGGCCTGCCCTGGTGGCTGCCCGCGGCCTCGGTCTACGCCACTCACACCGCCACCGACACGCCCATGTGGGTTTCGGGCGTCATCTACCGCCACGGGCTCGCCGGCTTGTGGTACTCGTTCTTCGCCGGCTGGTGCGCCATCAGCGCCTTCGTCTCTACGCGGATCTTCCGCCGCTCGGTGGCCTATACCCAGGCCGAGTGGAACACCATCCGCTTCAGCGGCCTCGGCGCCGAACTGCTGCGCGGCTGGATGTCCGGCTGGCAGGTCTTCATGTCGATGTTCATCCTCGGCTGGGTGGGCGTGGCGATGGGCAAGGTCTGCAACTACGTCTTCGACTGGCCGGTCTGGTTCGGCCTGGTGTTCTTCTCCTCGCTCTGCGCCATCTATGTAATGGCCGCCGGCTACTGGGGCGTCATCATGGCCGACTTCCTGCAGGGCGTCATCGCCTTCGCGGTAATCCTGCTGGTCTCCATCTGGGGCGTGGTGGCCGCTGGCGGGCCTGCCGCCATCGTGGACAAGCTCACCGCCATGGGCGAGGCCTCCCGCCTGAACCCCTTCGCCTTCACCGGCTGGTTCACCGGCGATTTCCCCATCGCCTGGTTCGCCACCATGATCTTCATCGCCGTCCTCGGCGGCTTCGGCATGGGCACCTCGATCGACTGGTACGTCGAGGCCCAGCGGATCCAGAGCGCCCGCACCGTGCGCGACGCCAGCTACTCCATCTGGTGGGGCACCGCCCTGGTGCTGATGCGCAACTCCATCTGGGCCGTCGCCATCCTTGGCTTCTACGTGCTTTACCCCGACATCAGCTCCACCGCCGACTACGAGATGGCCTGGTTCCGGATCGGCTTCGACTTCCTGCCGGTCGGCATGCTCGGCTTCTTCTTCGCCGGCATCGTCGCTATCCACATTTCGACTATCTCGGCCGTGCTGAACCTCGGCGCGATGTATTTCACCCGCGACCTCTACCTGCATTACTGGAAGCGCGACGCCACCGAGCGGGAGCTCGTCTGGGTCGGCCGCATCGCTACCTTGGTGCTGCTGCTCGGCTCGTTCTTCTATGGCCTGATCATGGAGGAGATCACCTCGTGGCTCATCTTCGCTCTCTGGATCATGGCCGCCGGCATCTGGCTGCCGAACATCCTGCAAGTGATCTGGTGGCGCTTCAACGCCTGGGGCTACCTGTCCTCCTGGATCGCCAACCTGGGCCTGAGCTGGCTCGTGGTCTGGGTGCTGCCCTCCTTCGGCGTGATCCCCGAGCTGCCCGACTACCAGCAGTTCTGGGTCTTGATGGTGCTCGGGGCGATGATCTACCTGCCCATTACGCTGCTCACGAAGCCCGACGACATGGACCACCTGGTGCGCTACTACGTGATGTCGCGGCCCATCGGCTTCTGGGGACCGGTGCGGCGCGAGGCCGAGCGCCGCGGCTTGCTCATGACGGCGCGTGACGCCATGGCCGAAAGGGAGGCCCTATGAGCTGGATCAGACGCGAGTGGACTCCGGCGTCCGCCGACGAGTGGACGCGGGAGGACTGGATCACCATCGTCGTTTCCCCGATCGCCTACATGCTGCTGATGGTGGGCGTCGCCCTCAGCATGCTCCTGTTGCCGGCCGGCTACCTGGTCCTTGCCGCCGGCGTCCTGGCGACGGTCTTCATGCACTGGGTGATCGATCCTAAACTGAAGGTGATCTCTTCCGAGTACGAGAAGCGGCAGCGCGAATACCTCGAAGAAGTCGAGCGCAGGACCCGCTGGGAGGAAAACGATGGATAAGGGCCTCGCCATGGTGATCGGCATGACGATCGCCTACGTCGCTTCGTTCCTCGGCCTCGCGTTGGCCTGGTACGCGCACCGCAAGCATCAGCGGGAAAAGGAGAAGGATCGATGAAGACCGCCGCCCGCATCAGCGGCGCCGCTGCAGATGCCCGCAGCCGCAAGGAGGCCTGCCGATGACTCTCTTCTTATTGGTCTACGCTTCCCAGCGGATCGGCGCCCCGTGGATGGGCGTCGTCATCCCCGCCGTGATCCTGCTGTTCTCCTGCTGGGTCACCTGGGCGCTCTACAAGCACTTCTCCGGCGGCAAGGACTCTTGAGGAGAGCCGCTGCGGCGCCTCACCGCTGCACCCGGGCGTTGCCGCTCCAGATGGTCCAGATCTGCGCCTCGTCGGCCGGCTGCGCGTAGTCGGTGTAGAGCGTCACCACCAGGGCGCCGGTGGCCCAGCCGAACTGGACCCACTTCTCCGGTTCCCAGCCGCGCAGGATGGCGTAGAGCATCCCGCCGACGAAGCCGTCGCCGCCGCCGATGCGATCCAGCACGCCGATCTCCCGCGGCTCGATGACGTGCCATTCGCCGCCGGCCGACATGATCGCGCCCCACAAGTGCGTGTTCGCGCTCACCACTTCGCGCAGCGTGGTGGCGAAAACGGTCGCGTTCGGGAAGCGCTCTTTGGCGCGGCCGATCATCGTCTTGAAGTCGTTGATCTTCGCCGCCAGGCCCTTGCCGCCCGCCTCGGGGCCCTCGATGCCCAGGCAGAGCTGGAAGTCCTCTTCGTTGCCCACTAGGATGTCGGCCAGGCCGGCGATCTCGGTGAAGATCTCCCGCAGCTCCTTCTCGCGGTTCTTCCAAAACGAGGCCCGGTAGTTCAGGTCGAACGAGATCCGCGTGTCGTACTTCTTCGCCGCCCGGGCGATCTCCAGGCAGAACTCGCCGGTCTGGGGTGAGAGCGCCCCGATCAGCCCGGACATGTGGACGATCTGCACGCCCTCCCGGCCGAAGATCCGGTCCAGATCGAAGTCCTTGGCGTTCAGCGTCCGGCCCACTTCGCCGGCGCGGTCATTGTAGACCCGCGGTCCCCGGGCGCCGAAACCGCTGTCGGCGACGTTGATCTGATGGCGGTAGCCCCACGGCCCGCCCTGCTCGACTTCGGGACCCTCGTAGTCCATGTGGCGGCTCGCCAGGTTGTCCTTGATGAACCGGGCGATCGGGCTGCCCTTGACGAAGGTCGTCAGCACCTTCACCCGCAGCCCGAGGAACGAGGAGACGCTCGCCACGTTCGATTCGGCGCTGGTCGCCTGCATGATGAACGTGTCGCTGGTGTGTACCGGCTGCGAGTTCACCGGCGTAATGCGGACGCCCATGCTCGTGGGCACCACCATGGCGTACTGGCAGTCTTTCCGAAGTTCGATGCTCATCGACGGTTCCTTTCTCTTGTGCTCCCGCGCCGGGTGGGCCGCCGGGGGTGTTCGGAGGCTTGTACCGAGACAGCAAGCGAGCCCGCGCCCCCGGCGCCGGCTTGAATTTGTGACCTTCGATTGTACCGGAAACCGCGGCCCCCGCGGCCCCGCCTGCACACCGCGGTTTACGCCTCGGGCAGTTGCCTGGCCCCTTCCA
>Ga0256839_1004152_pt1 | contig 14356 bp, 10 predicted proteins | sample 354166metaG_FD_185968 | JGI IMG/M metagenome (GOLD analysis project Ga0256839, IMG submission 185968) | Hydrothermal vent microbial communities from Mid Atlantic Ridge, Atlantic Ocean - 354-166 | ecosystem: Environmental > Aquatic > Marine > Hydrothermal vents | place: Atlantic Ocean: Mid... | reverse complement strand
GCTGATTGAGAGCCTGGACAGCGAGGAGGAGGGAAAGGCAGAGGCGGCGGGCGAAACGGCCGAGCAGCCTAAGGCAGAGAAGCAGCCTGCTCCCGAGGCCGGGGCGAAGGAGGCTGCTAAGAAGGAGACACCACCCTCACCTCCCCCGACCGCCGGCGGACAGCCCTCTTCCGAGGCCGAGGAGGCCATAGCGGAGAGCCAGCGGGTGCTGGAGATGATCGTCCAGTCGGGCATTGAGGGGGTGCTTTTGGGTGCTCTCCAGCAGGCGGTAATACTTGCCCAGATCTACCTCGGCATGGTTCCCAACCCCCGAACCAGGATGGTTGAGCGGGATCCTGCCCGTGCCAGCCTGGCGATTGACTACCTGGACTGGGTGATTGCCCGCCTGGGCCCCAGCCTGACCCCGCAGGAGCGAAGCGAACTCACTACCCTGGTCAACCAGTTCAGGCAGCGGTTCGTGGAGAGCTTCACCCCACCTGCGGGAGGTCCGCCGGGCGTGGGTGAAGGGGCCGGACCTGACGGTAACTGAGCGCCGAGATGACCAGCCATCAGCCTGCCCCCACGGTCAGCGTGGGAGATCTCAAATTGGCCAACCACCTGCCCCTGGTGCTCATCGCCGGCCCCTGCGTGATTGAATCCGCATCCCTCTGCCTTGAGGTAGCCCATGCAGTAAAGGAGATCTGCCAGCACCTCAGCGTGGGCTACATCTTCAAGAGCTCCTTTGACAAGGCCAATCGCAGCTCCATCCACTCCTACCGCGGGCTGGGACTTAAAGAGGGGCTTTCGGTGCTGGCCAGGGTCCGGGAGGAGGTGGGGGTGCCGGTGACCACCGACTTTCACCTGCCCGAGCAGGCCGCCCCGGTGGCCGAGGTGGTAGACCTAATTCAGGTGCCCGCCTTCCTCTGCCGCCAGACCGACATGCTGGTGGCGGCGGCAGGGACCGGAAAGCCGGTCAATGTGAAGAAGGGCCAGTTTCTCTCCCCCTGGGAGATGGTAAATGTGGTGGAGAAGCTCAGGGAAAGTGGAGCAAAGGGGATTCTTCTTACCGAGCGGGGATCCTCCTTTGGCTACCAGAACCTGGTGGTGGACATGCGCTCCCTGGCGGTGATGAAGGGGCTGGGCTGTCCGGTGGTGATGGACGCCACCCACGCCGTCCAGCGTCCCGGTGGGTTGGGCAGGGCCTCAGGCGGTGACCGTGAGTTCGTCCTCCCCCTATCGCTCAGCGCAGTAGCCCAGGGGATCGCCGCCCTCTTCTGGGAGGTCCATCCCGACCCCGATCGCGCCCTCAGCGATGGGCCCAATATGCTTCCCCTGGGTGAGGTGGAGGAAGCCCTCAGTCGGGTAGTTTCCATTGACCGGGTGGTCAAGGGTGCTTCTACCGAAGATGGCTGAACAAGAGCCGTCCTGGGCTGGTCATATCTGTTTGATCCCAATTAGCAAGGTGTCTAGTCCAACTCAGGTTGGGAGGTAGCTGCGATGGAAAGGCAAGGTTTTGAGCCCAAGGAGAGCCGCCCTGTTTCTCCCTCCGGAGGGGGGGAAAGGATTTCCCCCACCCCCGCCCCGTCTCCCCGGCGTCCCTCCAGGGGGGAGGGCGATCAGATGGCGCGGGAGCTTACCTTCTTCAAGGGGCTCAGCCTTCTTCTGCTGGGACTGTTGCTTGGAGGGATCATTGTCTTTGCCGCCACCTACAACCGGCTGGCCTCCGGACCGGCCAACAGCTTCAGCTCGCCGCCCCCCGCCCTCAGCTATGCCAACCTGGCTCCCAGCGGCACCATCCAGTCCCCCGGGGAGGGAAGCTTTTGGATCGCTGAACTTGCCGAACGTTCCCTTCCCTTCGTAGTCAACATCCAGGTGGTCTCCGGAGGAGGTGAGGAGGGTTCCGAGGAGTCTGCCGAAGAGAAACCCGCCCCCCGCGAGCTGCCCGAAAAGAAGGACCGGGAGGGAACGCGCCAGTATCGCTTCGGCCCCTTCTTCTTTGAGTTGCCCGAGGAGCTGGAACCGAAGATGGAGCTAAAACCCCCCTTCAAGTTCCGCGGTGAGGGCTCGGGCTTTGTGATTAGCGAAGACGGTTACATCGTCACCAACTACCACGTTATCGCCGGCGGTGACGAGATCACCGTTACCTTCCTGGACGGCACCAAGCTCAAGGCGAAGAAGGTGGGTGCTGACCCGCTAAAAGACATTGCGGTAATCAAGGTTGAGCCCAAGAAGAAGCTCCCCTACGCCCGCCTGGGCGACAGCGACAAGCTCCGGGTGGGAGAGCCGGCCATCGCCATCGGAAGTCCCTTTGGTCTCCAGCACACGGTCACCGCGGGAATCATCTCCGCCCTGGGCCGCACCACCGAGGAGGTCCACGCCCCCAACGCCGGAGACCCCAGGGGAATAAAGAACCTCATCCAGACCGACGCCGCCATCAACCGGGGCAACAGCGGCGGCCCCCTGCTCAACTGGAAGGGCGAGGTGATCGGTATCAACGAGGCCATCATCCCCGCTGCCGACCGGATCGGCTTTGCCATCCCCATAAACGAGGTCAAGAAGACCATCAAGCAGCTGATGGAGCGGGGCGATGTACGCTACCCCGGCATGGGAATCATGATCATCGCCGTCTCCGACCTCAAGGAGGCCATCCCCGATCTCTACGACTCCCTGGAGGTGAAGGAGGGAGTCTTCGTCCAGTCGGTGACCAAGGGTGGCGCCGCCGACAAGGCGGGCATTCGGGCCGGCGATGTGATCCTGGCCATCAACGGCACCAAGGTCACCACCACCAAAGAGGTGATTGACCTCATCATGCAGCAGGAGGTGGGCGACCGCATCCGGGTGCTCATTGCCCGGGACGGCAAGAAGGACCAGCAGCAGGAGGTGGTGGTGGTGCTCCAGGAGCTGAAGCCCGAGCAGTTTATGGAGCGTTCCGAGCCCGAGTTCCCCTTCCCCCTCCCCTGATGAGGCATTCCTTTTGCGGGGTCAGCCGGGATAGAGAGCGGCCAGCCTGCGAGCCAGACGGTGGTTGAGCAGGTGGCCGCTCTTTATTCCGATGAGGTGTCCCACCACCGGCCGGCCCAGGGTGTAGAGGTCACCCAGCAGGTCAAGGATCTTGTGCCGGGCAGGTTCGTTGGGGGCGTAAAGCTTTTTGGAGTAGCCGCCCTCCTCCACCACCACCGCATGCTCCGGGTTGGGCTCAGATATCAGCCCCCGCTCAATCATCGCCCGCGCCTCCTCGGTGGTGACGAAGGTGCGGGCGGGGGCGATCTCTTCCGCTAGGTCGGTCTCCTTTCCCACCCAGGCATACTGATCACCCACCACCGGGTGGGGATGGCTGAGGATGTAGTCCACCCTTAGCTCCTCCGCCGGTAGGGCGATGAGGCATGCCCCCTCCAGCTCAATCCGAAGATCAACTCCAAGCTGCAGGGGCCTGACCTCCCCCTCCAGCTCCACTCTGCCCGCCTCGCCCATCGCCTCAATCCAGGGGCGGGATGAGCCGTCCAGACCGGGAAGCTCCTCCCCCTCCACCTCCACCCCAAGGTCGGTGATGCCCAGGCAGAGGAGGGCAAAGAGCAGATGCTCGGTCATCGCCACCCTAAGTCCCGCCCCCTCAAGCAGGGTGCAGTGCTTCCCCTCCCCCAGCAGGGCGGGGCTTAGGCGAAACTTCTCCCCCCCGGGGTGGAAGAAGCGGATCCCCTCGCCCGGCGTTTCAGCCGGGATCAGCCTGACCTTGCTCTCTCCGCCGGAAAAGATAGGTTGACCTGAAACCTCTACCGGCCTCGCCAGGGTGGCTCTGATCATGGCGGCCAGATTCTAGGCGGGAGGCTGGCAAGCCTCCTCGGTGAGACCGATCATAATCTCCTCTGCTCGCTCATCGGCTGCTAAAAACTCAATCCTTACCTTTCCCTCATCGGTGGGACTCATGCGCACCTCCAGGCGGGGAAGCCCCAGCTCAAGGGGGATGCGCTCGGCCCACTCAATGACCACCACCGCCCCCTCCAGCTCCTCCCCTTCCAGCCCCAGAAGGAGCAGGTCGCTTCGCTTCCTCAGCCGGTAAAGGTCTAGGTGAATGAGGGGAAGACGGCCCTGGTGGCACTCCATGACCAGGTAGGTGGGGCTGATCACCCGGTCAGGGTCAATCCCCAGCCCCTGGGCGATCCCCTTGGCCAGCACCGTCTTTCCCACCCCCAGCGGTCCGATCAGGTCAATCTCAATGGGGGAGGAGATGCGCTGGCCGATAAGCTTGCCCAGCCTCCGGGTCTCCTCTGCGCTGGAAGTGGTGAAGACTGGCCGGGTGGTCCCCATAGAGTACCTCTACCTAGCAGCCGCCTCCCCCTGTTTTGCCGCCCGCTCCCTCCGCCAGTGGCGGTTGCGGCAGGCCGGGGAGCAGAAGTGGTGCTCCTTGACCCGGGGCCGAAAGAACAGGCCGCACTCGGCGCACCTCCTCAGGGCCATTCCCTCTACCACCAGGTGAATAAACTCGCTCAGCTTATGGTCAAACTGGGTGCGAAAGCCAACCAGCTCCCTCTCCAGCCGCTTGCGCTCGGCGATGGCCTCCTCCAGCCGGTGGGGTGAGAGCAGCTCGGGAGGGAAGAGCAGCCTGCGGTTCATCCTCTCCAATTCTGCTTCTCTCCGCCTGATGCGCTCGGCCAGCCCTTCTAGCTCGGCGATGGATCCTTTCAGGTGGCTGCGCTGGCGGTAGGGGAGCAGTGCCACCAGCAGCCGCCACAGCTCCAGACTGGGAAGGGTAGATGCCATAGGATCCTGCCCTGGCTTAGATGATAACCGTGATAGGCCGGTTTGGGCTAAGCCCACCTTCCCCTCCTGCCCGGGTATAGAATGGCGCCGTGTTCCAGAACCTCCAGCATCGCCTGGGCGAGGTCTTTGCCGGCCTTCGCCGCCGCGGCACCCTCTCTCCCGAGGAGGTGGAGCGGGGACTGAGAGAGATTCGCCTTGCCCTGCTGGAGGCCGATGTGAGCCTGCCGGTGGTAAAGGAGTTCACCGCCCGAATAAGGGAGAAGGCCCTCTCCTCAAGGGTGGTTGAGTCCCTGAACCCGGTCCAGCAGCTGGTGGGCATCGTCTACCAGGAGCTGGTGGACCTGCTGGGTGGTCCAGCAGAGGGGAAGGAACCGCTGGCCGGGGGAGAGATCAGGCGCCTGATGCTGGTGGGTCTGCAGGGCTCGGGCAAAACCACCACCGCTGCCAAGCTGGCCCTGCGCCTCATGCGCCTGGGCCGCCGTCCCCTGCTGGTGGCCTGCGACCTCAAGCGCCCCCAGGCGGTGCTCCAGCTGGTCACTTTGGGAGAAAAGATCGGTGTTCCGGTTTACAGCCCGGAGGATGCAGGTGGGACCGATTCCCCTTTGGAGGTGGCCCGGAGCGCCCTGGAGAGGGCCAGGCGGGAGGACCGCTGGCCGGTCATCTTTGACACCGCCGGGCGCCTCTCCATTGACGAGGAGATGATGGCGGAGCTTCGGGAGCTTGCCTCCCACATCTCCCCCGACGCCACCTGGCTGGTGGTGGACGCCATGACCGGCCAGGACGCCCTCACCACGGCAGAGAACTTCCACCGCCAGGTGGGGATAGACGGGGTGGTGCTCTCCAAGTTTGACAGCGACGCCCGGGCCGGCGCCGCCCTCTCCATCCGCTCAGTTACCGGCCGTCCCCTGCTCTACCTGGGGGTGGGCGAGCGGGTGGAGGACCTGGAGCCCTTCTACCCCGAGCGGGTGGCCAGCCGCATCCTGGGGATGGGCGACGTGGCCAGCCTGGCGGAGAAGGTACGCCAGGAGGTGGACCTCAAGGAGGCCAAGGGGATGGAGCGGCGCCTGCTAGAGGGCCGCTTCAACCTGGACGACTACCGGGCAATGCTCCTCCAGGTGAGGCGCCTGGGGCCGCTTAGCAAGGTACTCCAGATGGTCCCCGGGCTGAGGATAGACGAGGAGATGGCCGAGCAGGGGGAGAAGGGGATCAGGCGCATCCTGGCCATTCTTGACTCCATGACCCCGGAGGAGCGCCGCCGCCCCGAGATCCTAAATGCCAGCCGCCGCCGCCGCATCGCCCTGGGCTCGGGTACCTCGGTCCAGGAGGTAAACCGCATGCTCAGGCAGTTTAAGGAGATGCGCCGGCTGATGAAGCGGGCAAGCAAGAAGGGGCTTAGGGGGGTAATCGGCTCAATGCTTTCCCGCCGCTAGACGGCCGGCTAGCTTTCCCAGCTTACCCGCGCCCTCCGCAGGATGGAGCGGGGGATCTCCTTGATGAAGGGACTGGGTCTGAGCAAATAGAGATCGTCGTTCTGGGTGAGGCGGCGGCTCGGGGCAATGAGGTAGAGCTCATCCTTGGCCCGGGTGATGGCCACGTAGAGCAGCCGTCGTTCCTCCTCGTGGGCGTAGGGGTCGCCCACCGTGTAGATGTGGGGGATGACCTGGTCGTTGACGCTAACGATAAACACCACTCTCCACTCCAGCCCCTTGGCCTGGTGAATGGTGGAGAGGGTAACCCTCCCCTCGGTGTCCGGCTCCGGCCCCTGGACCACCTGCTCGGCGGCAAACCCCATGTGGAGGGCGATCTCGTGGAGGAACTGGGCCAGATTCTCAAAGCGAGCGGCAAAGATGGCCAGCTGCTCCACGTCCCCCGCCCGCTCCCGCCAGTTGGGGTAGCGAAGCTTGAGCGCCTCCAAGTAGTACTCGTCAAGCACGTGGCCGATGAGCCTGCCCGGCCGCTCCCCCCTCTCCCCCATCTCCCTAAGCTGGATCAGAAGGTCCCTCACCTGCCTGAGCCCCTCCCTCGCCCTGGAGCTTCCCTCCTGCCAGCCCCGCTCAATGAACTCGGTGAAGGGGTCATCGCTCCTGAGAATCAGGCCGGCGATGCGGTTTACGGTCTTTACCCCCACTCCAGGGACCATCTCCAGCATGCGGGCCAGGCTCACCGTGTCGCGGGGGTTGTGGAGGAAGTTGAGGAAGGCCAGGGTGTCCTTGATGTGGGCCCGCTCCATGAACCTGAGGCCGCCCCGGATGGTGTAGGGGATGCCCAGGCGAGTAAGCTCCACCTCCAGCTCCTGGCTGTAGCGGTGGCTGCGATAGAGGACGGCGATGTCGCGGGGAGCAAGGCTTTCCTCGTTTAGCTTGCGAAGGATCATCATCGCCACCAGTTCCGCCTGGTCGTGCTCGTCGTCCACCGTGATGAGCACCGGCTTCTCCCCCTCCTCACGCCGGTGGGCAAAGAGCACCTTGCTAAGTTCACTGCGGCGAAAAAGCGACCTCTCCATCACCGCGTTGGCCAGGTTGAGGATGGGGGAGAGGGAGCGGTAGTTTCGCTCAAGCTTATAGATGGTCACCTCGGGGAAGCGGTCGGGGAAGGACTGGATGCGGGTGTAGTCGGCTCCCCGAAAGCCGTAGATGGACTGGGCGTCGTCCCCCACCACAAACAGGTTGCCGTGTACGCTGGAGAGGTGCTCCACCATCTCCGCCTGGAGGAGGTTTACATCCTGATACTCGTCCACCAGCACATGCTGGAAGCGCTCCGCCAGCGCCTGCCTCACCTTCGGGTGCTCGGTAAGCAGGCGAAGGATATTCACCAGCAGGTCGTCAAAGTCCATCAGGTTCTGCTCCCGCTTGACCTCCCGGTAGCGGTCAAAGATTGCCTCAATCAGGGCCAGGTTGGTGAGCTGGTCGGCGCTGAGCTTCTCCTCCACCGCCTGCTCCAGGCTCTTTTGGGTGTTGATGGCGTAGGAGAAGAGGGTGATGAGGGACTTGGGCCGGGGGAGGAAGCGGGCGCTCTCCCGGCTGGCCACCTCCTCGCGCACCCGCCGCAGGAGGCTTACCTGGTCGGTCTCGTCCAGGATGGTGTAGTCGGGCCGGTAGCCGATCAGCTCCCCGTAGCGCCTAAGCAGGCGGGCAGCGATGGAGTGGAAGGTGCCCGCCATGATTCCCCTTAGCCTTCCCCCCAGCAGCCGCTCCACCCGAAGCACCATCTCCTCGGCCGCCTTGTTGGTGAAGGTGGCAAGCAGGATGGCGCTGGGGGGGACCCCCTGGCTGATCAGCCAGGCCACCCGATAGGTGATCACCCGGGTCTTGCCGGTTCCCGCCCCCGCCAGCACCAGGTTGTAGCCCCCCGGGCTGGTCACCGCTGCATACTGCTGCTCGTTAAGCTCGCTTTTAAAGTCAATCTCCAGCCGCTGGGCCTGCTCCTCGCCCAGCCGCGGGAGGACGATGAGCTCGTTCGTCTCCCCTTCCCCTGAGAGGGCAGGAAGAGAGGAGTCAAGGGGCCTTATGGTGCCTTCGTCCATTCTCCTAACAGCATATACCGCCAGGGCCCGAGAGAGTAGGCTCGCCCGCTTCCCGGGCTAGCCGAAGCGGCCGGTGATATAGGCCTCGGTGCGGGCCTCGCGGGGCTTCTTGAAGAGCTGGCTGGTGGTGTTGAACTCAATCAGCCGGCCCATGTAGAGGAAGGCGGTGTAGTCGGAGATGCGGGCCGCCTCCTGCATGTTGTGGGTGACGATGATGCAGGTGTAGTCCTTGGCCAGCTCCAGGATGGTCTCCTCCAGGCGGGCGGTGGAGATGGGGTCAAGGGCGCTGGCCGGCTCGTCAAACAGGATGATCTCGGGCCGGTTGGCCAGGCAGCGGGCGATACAGAGGCGCTGCTGCTGGCCGCCGGAAAGCTCCATCGCGTTGTCATCCAGCCGGTCCTTCACTTCGTCCCACAGATGGGCCTGCCTGAGGGCCCACTCCACGATCTCGTCCAGCTTGGCCCGGTCGCGGATGCCCGAGATGCGCGGTCCGAAGGAGACGTTCTCCCAGATGGACATGGGGAAGGGGTTGGGCTTCTGGAAGACCATCCCCACCCTGCGCCTGAGCGTTTCCACCTCCACCTCTGGGCGGTAGATGTTAACCCCCTCCACCAGCACCTCCCCTTCAATGCGCGCCCCCGCCACCACGTCGTTCATTCGGTTTAGGCAGCGGATCAGGGTTGACTTGCCACAGCCGGAGGGGCCGATGATGGCGGTGATGCGGTTCTTGGGGAACTTGATCCACAGGTCGTGGAGGACCTGGTGGTCGTCGTAGTAGAAGCTCAGCCCCCGGGTCTCCACCACGATCTCTTCCTCGGCCAGCTCAGGGGGAAGGATGCGGGAGGAGGTAAGCTCCTCCTCCTCGCGCCGCTCAGCGTAGGGGACCGCCTCTTCGGGCATCACCATGCTCAGTTCACCGCTACCCATCTTAGTATCTACACCTCGCCCCCCAGCTCCCTGCGCAGCCTGTTTCTAAGCCACAGGGCCACCCCGTTTAGCAGCAGCACCAGCACGATCAGGGTAAAGGCAGTCAGATACACCACCGGCAGGGCCGCCTCCACGTTGGGCGACTGGAAGCCCACGTCGTAGATGTGGAAGCCCAGGTGCATGAACTTGCGCTCCAGGTGGAGGTAGGGTGGGTAGCTGTCCACCGGCAGGGAGGGGGCAAGCTTTACCACCCCCACCAGCATCAGCGGGGCCACCTCCCCCGCCGCCCGCTCCACCGCCAGGATGACCCCGGTGAGGATCCCCGGCAGGGCATTGGGCAGCAGGATCCGCCTCAGAAGCTGCCACTTGGTACACCCCAGGGCCAGCGCCCCCTCCCTCAGCCCCTGGGGGATGGCGGCAAAGCTCTCCTCCGCCGCCACGATCACCACCGGGATGGTGAGCAGAGCAAGGGTGAGAGCCGCCCACAGCACCCCGCCGGTACCGAAGGTGGGGGTGGGAAGCTGGTCGGCAAAGAAGGTGCGGTCAATAAGGCCGCCCACCGTATAGATGAAGAAGCCCAGGCCAAACATGCCAAACACAATGGAGGGGACCCCGGCCAGGTTGTTGATGGAGATGCGAAGCAGCTTGGTAAACAGGTTGGGGCGGGCATACTCGCTGAGGTAGATGGCCGCCAGCACCCCCAGCGGCACCACCGCCAAAGTCATGAGAAATACCAGCACCACCGTGCCCACGATGGCTGGGTAGATCCCCCCTTCGGTGTTGGCCTCCCGCGGCTCGGTGGTGTAGAACTCCCACAGCTTGCTGAGGTAGTGGCCCACCTTCTCCCGCAGGCTCATCTGGTTGGGCAGGTAGACCCGGATAACCTTCCAGATGGGGATCTCCACCTCCCGCCCGTCGGCCAGGGCGAGGGTGAGGGTTGCCCGCTCGGCCCCCTGCCTGAGCCGGGTCAGCTCCTCCTCCATCTCCCTCTGCCTTGGGGAGATATCCCGCTCCAGCTCCTTTATGCGTCCCTCAAGCTCGGTGAGCTTCTGGCGGTCCCGGTCGGAGATCTCGGGCTTTGCCCGGATGGCGGCCGCCGCCGCATGGAGCTTTTGCAAAGGTTCCACCAGATAGGCCAGCTCGCGCTCCAGCCGCCTAATCTTTGCCTTACGCTCCCTCACCCTCCGGATCTCGTCGTTTAGCCGGGGGAGAAACTGCGGGTCGGTGGGGGCGATGGTGGTGGGGTGATCTCCTTCCACCTTTAGCTCCAACAGGTTGCCGATGGCGTCACCATACTCGGTCCTCTCCACCACCCCAACCGTCGCCGGGGCAGGTTTAATGGCTAGCTTCTCATCCTCCACCCAAATGAACTCGCTTTCCACCAGGTCGCGGTTGGCCAGCCTGAGGCGGGTCTGGCTGAGCCGCTTGGTGGGGTCGGCCGGGTTGATGCCGGTCTGGTGGCCCACGACGATGCCGTAAAAGCGCTTTTCCCCATCCTCTGACCTTACGGTTATATCCATGATGGGCCTGGGCCAGTAGTAACCGAAGGCGTGCCAGGCGATGAGCAGGAGCACCCCCAGCACCATCCCCACCGAGAGGATGGTAAACAGGCCACAAAGCCACACGGCGGGAAGGTTTCGCCGCCTGGCCAGGCTAAGCTCGCTGTTCCCCTCTCCCGCTGGTGAGGGGCTGCTTTTGCCTGCTATCCCTGCCTTGGACCCCAATGTCTTCCACCAGCCCATCGCTAGAACCTCCCGTAGCGGGCCCGGAAGCGGGAGGCCAGCTCGTTGGCGATCAGATTGATGACGAAGGTGAAGAGAAAGAGGATGAGGCCGGAGAGGAAGAGCACCCGATAAAGGGTCCCCCCCACCGGCGCCTCAGGGACCTCCACCGCAATGTTTGCCGACAGGGTTCTAAATCCGTTGAAGGGGGAGAGGTCAATGATGGGGGTATTCCCAGTAGCCATGAGGACAATCATGGTTTCCCCCACCGCCCGACCAAAGCCCAGCATCACCGCCGCAAACACCCCCGGCAGGGCGGCCGGCAGCACCACCCGCCAGGCGGTCTGCCAGCGGGTGGCCCCCAGCGCCATCGCCCCGCTGATGAGCTGCTTGGGCACTGCGCTAAGGGCGTCCTCGGCCAGGGAGAAGATGATGGGGATTACCGCAAACCCCATCGCCATCCCTACGATGAGAGCGTTTCTGGGATCGTAGACCATGCCCAGCTTCTGGTAGAGCCAGAGCTTCACATCCCCGCCAAAGAGATTTGCCTCCACCAGCGGCCCTACCTTAAGGGCCACCCACACCGCAGTGAGAGCGATCACGGTAATGGGTAGAAGCTCCCATCCCTGGGGGAGCCTTACCCTGATGCGGGGGGGGATCAGGTTGACCAGGGGAATGAAGGCGATCAGAGCGAGGGGGACCAGGGGAAAGATGATCAGCGTCCCCACCAGGTTCTTGGCCACCAGCGGGGCCAGCCACAGACCGGCCAGAAAACCCACCACCACGGTGGGCAGGGCGGTCATAAGCTCAATGAGCGGTTTAAACAGGTGCTTGAGCCACTGGGGAGCAAGTTGCGACAGGTAGAGGGCGCCAAACAGAGCCACCGGCAGGGCAAAGAGCAGGGCGTAGAGTGCTCCCTTCATGGTACCGAAGATGAGCGGTAGCAGGGAGAGCTTGGCCTCAAACTCGTCGGTGCCTCCAGTGGACTGCCAGACCCACTCCGGCCGGGTGTAGCCCTCATACCAGACCTTGCCAAACAGGGTGCGTAGGGTGGTCTCCGGGTGGCCCGGGTCAAGGTGGTGGAGGATGAGCCTGCCCCGCCGGTCCATCACCAGCAGGCCGCTCTCTTTACCGTTGATCACCCCCGCCGCCGGCGGCCCGGGCAGACTCTTTATGCGGGCAACCTCCTTGCCCGAGGTGGCGTGGCTCATCACCCCCTCGCCCCCCTCGCCAAAGGCGACAAACAGGCGCGAGGCGGGGCTAGGGATGATGCTTGCCACCCCCGAGTTAAGGTGGGGAAACTCCTCCCCCACCCGGTAGAGCTTGAAGTCGGCCGGGGAAAGCTCCACCCCCGGGATGCCTTTGACGAACTTGGCGATCTCCTGGTCAATGAACTCGGCGCTCTCCCCCGGATGAAGCACGGTCCCGTGGACGGTGATGGGACTAGAGCTTCCGTTGGTCACCCTGACCTGGCGGATCGTCAGGTAGCGGGAGAGACGGCCCAGCCTGTCCCCCACCATCAGGCTTCCCCCGCCCACCGTGACCGCCAGGGAGGTGACCGGGGCGGGGTGGGTGGCCCGGCTCTCCACCCGGGGCTCCTCTCCAAGCCTTACCGCCACCAGCTCCCTGCTCCCCTCCAGGGCAAACAGCCGGTCTCCCCGGGGGGAGATGGCTAGCGGGCCGGCCACCCGCCCAACCTCCCCGGACAGGTCGTAATGGACCACCTCGCTTCCGAAGAGGCCCGAGCTAAGCTTGGCCAGGTAGAGCGTGCCGGCGCTGTCCACCGCGGCAACCCAGGGCTCCTCCTCTCCCCCGCCCACCGCCAGCCGGGCGATGGGCGGGTGGGAGACCGCCAGGGTAAAGTCGGCCAGCCGCTCATACTGCGGCTCAACCAGCCTGCCCCTTTCGGGGTCAAGCCGGCTCCGCCAGCCGATTCTGATGAGGGCCACGTTCCCCTCCCCGTCGGCTGCCGCAAGCAGGTCAGAGAAGGGGTTAAAGCCTGCCGCCACCACCTCTCCCGCAAGCTCCAGCGGGAAGGGTGGGGGGACTTGCTGGTTCCGGTCTAGGGCCAGCGTCTCAACCAGCCCAACCCTGGTCACCCTGAGGGCCAGCTTCTGATAGTCGTCCATTACCACTACGCCCAGGGTGGCGTTGGCATCCTCCGGCCTTACCTCAGCGACCAGGCTCACCTTTCCCTCACGAAAGAGGGGGAAGGCCTCCTTTAGTAGATAGAAAAAGATGAGCAGGACGGCAAGGATAATGACCAGCGCCCCGCCCTCAATCACCAGGCGGGCGAGGCGGTCCTTGCGCCTCTCCCAGGGGCTTAGCCCGGGGGGACCGCTCGCCCGCTTGATGGGGTCATCCATGACTGTGGCCCTTACTTGAGGCCCAGCGCCTCAAGCTGCTTCTTCACCTCCTTGGCGGGCAGGGGGAAGTAGCCCGCCTTGATTACCATCTCCTGCCCCTCGTAGGAGAGGGCGTAGCGGAGAAACTCCTTTATCAGCGGGTCCCAGTCCCGGTTGGGGTTCTTGTTCACATAGATCTGCAGCGGCCGGGCGAGGGGATACCTGCCGGAGAGGGCGTTCTCCACCGTGGGCAGGTAGCACTTGCCCCCCTTCTTTTTGGCGATGGCCAGCACCTTAACCCCGCTGGTCTTGTAGCCGATGCCGCTATAGCCGATGCCGAAGAGGTCCTGGCTCACCCCCTGCACCACGCTGGCCGAGCCAGGCTGCTCCTTCACCGTGTTCTTGAAATCACCACCATTTAAGGCTTTTTCCTTAAAAAATCCGTAGGTGCCGGAGACCGAGTTTCTACCGTAGAGGCTGATGCGTTGGCCGTCAAACTTCCCCCCTAGGCCGAGCTGGTCCCAGGTGGTGATCTCTTCCGGCCAGCCCAGCTTTCTGGTGCTGGAGAAGATGGCGTCAAGCTCGGACAGGGAGAGGCACCCCAGGGGGTTGTCCTTGTTCACGTATACAGCCAGAGTATCAATGGCCACGATCACCCGGGTGGGCGGGTAGCCGAAGCGCTTTTCAAATGCGTTTACCTCCTCCCGCTTCATCTTGCGGCTCATGGGCCCAAGCTGGGCGGTGCCGGAGATGAGCGCCGGCGGGGCGGTGGAGCTGCCCTTGCCCTCAACCTGGATGTTGACCCCTGGGTAGAGCTTCTGGAAGCCCTCCCCCCAGTAGGTCATCAGGTTGTTCATGGTGTCAGAGCCCACCGCAGAGAGGTTGCCAGTGAGGCTCGGTCCCTTGGTGTAGCGGGGCAGGTTGGGGTCAACCTTGACCTGACTCAGCACCGCTCCCGCCATCAGCACCACCAGCAAGGAGGCCAGCATCGCCGGCCGCACCGCCCAAGCCCCAGAGAGTCTGTTAGACATGCTTTTCAGTCTCACTTCTGTCGCCTCCACCTTTTGGGATGGGCTGAGCCTAGAGTGGGCAGCTAAAAGTGA
>Ga0256839_1004151_pt1 | contig 14359 bp, 13 predicted proteins | sample 354166metaG_FD_185968 | JGI IMG/M metagenome (GOLD analysis project Ga0256839, IMG submission 185968) | Hydrothermal vent microbial communities from Mid Atlantic Ridge, Atlantic Ocean - 354-166 | ecosystem: Environmental > Aquatic > Marine > Hydrothermal vents | place: Atlantic Ocean: Mid... | reverse complement strand
CAGAAGGTAATAATGTGCGAGGTGCAATAACACGTGTGCGAACATTCATAGCATTGAGAAGCATTAAGTTAGAGCGAGCCACGCGTGAATGAGCAATGTCGCCGCATATTGCTACAGTCAGGCCGCTTAGGCGTTGTTTGTGGCGGCGGATTGTTAGGGCATCTAATAATGCCTGTGTGGGGTGCTCATGCGCACCATCGCCTGCATTTATGACTGAGCAGCCGACCTTTTGGCTCAAAAGCTCAACCGCACCTGAGGCAGAATGGCGCACTACAATAACATCTGGTCGCATGGCGTTTAGTGTTGCGGCGGTGTCAATAAGTGTTTCACCCTTGCTGAGCGAAGAGGTCTTTACACTCATATTCATTACAATTGCACCAAGCCGCTTACCTGCAATTTCAAAACTTGCTTGTGTGCGTGTAGAATTTTCAAAAAATAAATTGATTTGGGTTTTATTTCTAAGGCTTTTGATGCTTTTCTTGGGATTTCGAGATGTTTTTATCATCGCTTGTGATCTATCAAGCAAGTTAACAATCTCAACCTGATTAAGTTGCGCAATGCCTAAAAGATGGGAATGATTAAAAGGTTGAGTGGGGCTGTCTATGTCAACTTTTACACTTGCTGACTTTTTAGAATTTTTGCTCATCTGCAATCCCAATTTTGCCTATTTGAATATCAACTAAACTAGAAGCTGTTATAAGCCAAGGGAGAAATTTAACTTTTCACATTATGATTAAGTGATAAATTTTGTTGCAAGCCAGATTATTAACGGTAATGAGAAAAATGAAATTATCACTTGGGCGCTTGAGGTGGCGGCATATAATTCAGCATCACCACCCATTGTGCGGGCAAGAATATAGCCGTTTACTGCGGTTGGCACAGAGGCTGCAATTATCAAAATAATGAATATATCGCCGCTAACTCCAAATGCTAAACCAAAGCCAACTGCAAAAACAGGTGTTACTATCAAGCGCATTATACTAGCAAATATCACTTCTTTGCCTGATTTTTTTAGAGCTATCCAGCTTATTCCGGCACCCAATGCCAAGAGTGAAATTCCTAAAGCGCCACGCCCAAGTAACTCAAGGGTGGTAAATATTGGTTCTGGCAATTCAAAATTAGAAAGTTTTAAAATTATGCCAATTGTAATACCGATTATTAAAGGGTTTTTAATAATTGTAACAGCGACTTTTTTAAAGCTTGCCTTTTCTTTTCCTGCATAAGTTGCAAGCACCATAATATTGACCACGTTAATATATGGCACAATTACAATGAATGCGATTGCCAGAATAGCCAAACCTTTTGCGCCAAATAAATCATCAACAATCGCAAATGCGATAAAGCCGTGCCAGCGAGTTGAGGTTTGAAAAATTGTAGTAAAAGCTGGCCCCTTAACATTCCACATATTTGATAAGGGCTTTCGTGCTAGCCAGACAATTAAGGTCATTGCAACTATCATCGCAAATAATGCCATTGCAAATGGCGCCAACTCACCAACAGAAAGTTCTGCATTTACTAAAGTGGTGATGAGCAGGGCGGGGAATAAAAGCCAAAAACATATTAACTCGACCCCTCGCCATTGATCATTTTTTATAAGACCTGATTTTCTTAAGATAAACCCAAGCGCAATAAGTGTGAAAATTGGAACCAGTGAATTAAAGCTAGATAGCATTATGTGTTCCTCAGTCTATCAAGCGCGCCTTGTAAAATAAAACTTGCGGCCATTTTATCGACTACTTTTGCTCGCTTGCTACGTGAAACGTCAGCCTCTATCAAAGTTCTTGTAACAGCAGAGGTTGAAAGCCTTTCGTCCCAAAAAACTAATGGAATATCAATCACTGCACTAAGATTGCGAGCAAAGGCACGAGTTGATTGAACTCTTGACCCTTCACTCCCATCCATATTTAGTGGCAAGCCAAGCACTAGGCCAGTAATGTTATTTTCTTTTATCAGTGCAATAATAATTGCGGCATCATTTTTAAATTTCACTCGTTTTATGGTGCTTAATGGCGTGGCGCTAAAGCGCATGCCATCAGAAATAGCAATGCCAATAGTTTTTGTGCCAAGATCAAGCCCTAAAAGCTTGCCAGAAGCGGGCAGGTCGGCTAACGGATTGGTAGATATATTAGTATGAGTTTGGTTTTTTGAATCTTGCATATCCACTGCCTAGCAGTTGTTTATGTTATGCTCAAATAGTTATTGTTGCAATTGAATGCTAAGCATTGCTAAAAGCATTTTGAATTATTTCACTTATATAATTTATATGTGGTTTTTGATATTTTTAAAAAAGAGATATTTTATGTCGGTAGATGCAAATATTGTAAAAAGAATTGGGCATTTAGCTCGAATAAAACTTGAACAAGAAAATTTAGATGGTTTGGCTGGTGAGCTTAATACTATCCTTGGTTTTGTTGAGCAACTTGATGAGGTTGATGTAAGTGGAGTTGAGCCTATGACTTCGGTTATTCCTGCTTCATTGCGTGTTCGCAAAGATGAAATTACAGATGGCGGCTATGCAGATAAAATTGTCTCTAATGCACCGTTAAGCGAAGATAATTTCTTCATGGTTCCCAAAGTTGTGGAATAGAAAAGGTTGTTGAATAGATATGAGTGATTTAACAAAATTAAGCCTAAAGGCTACACGAGATGGTATAAAGAATAAAGATTTTAGCGCACTTGAAGTGACTGATTCTTATTTGAGTGCTATTGAGGCGGCTAACCCTAAACTTAATGCTTATGTGAGCATTGAAGCAGAGCAAGCTCGCACTATGGCAAAGCAAAGTGATGAAAAGCTTGCTAAAGGGCAGGGCGGAGCGCTTGAAGGCGTGCCGCTGGGCATTAAAGATCTGTTTGCAACTATTGGCACGCACACACAAGCTGGCTCTCATATATTGGACGGCTTTAAGCCTGAATATGAATCATCTATTACAGCAAATCTTTGGGCAGATGGTGCGGTAATGCTTGGCAAACTTAATATGGACGAGTTTGCTATGGGATCATCTAACGAAACTTCTTATTATGGTGCGGTAGTAAATCCGTGGCGTGCAGATGACTCAAATAAAGATTTAGTACCAGGTGGCTCATCTGGTGGCTCGGCCGCTGCGGTTAGTGCTTGGCTTTGCGCTGGCGCTACAGCAACGGACACGGGCGGATCAATTCGTCAACCTGCCGCCTTTACTGGCACTGTTGGCATTAAGCCAACTTATGGGCGTTGCTCACGCTGGGGTGTTGTAGCTTTTGCCTCTTCGCTTGATCAGGCTGGCCCAATAACCCGCACAGTTGAAGATAGCGCCTTGATGCTTAATTCAATGGCTGGGTTTGATAAAAAAGATAGCACATCTGTTGACTTGGCTGTGCCAGATTTTGCCGCCGCTGTTGAGCGTGGTGTAAAAGGTCTGACTATAGGCGTGCCTAAAGAATATCGTATGGAAGGCATGCCGCAAGAAATTGAAACTCTATGGCAACAGGGTTTGGCTTGGCTAAAAGATGAGGGGGCGATAATTAAAGGTATTTCTCTACCTCATACAAAATATGCCTTGCCTGCTTATTATATTGTAGCGCCTGCTGAGGCTTCATCAAATTTAGCACGTTATGATGGTGTGAAATATGGTTTGCGAGTTAATGGCGATAGCATTGATGAGATGTATGAAAATACTCGTGCAAAAGGCTTTGGGGCAGAGGTTCAGCGGCGTGTGTTAATCGGCACTTATGTGTTAAGCGCTGGTTATTATGATGCTTATTATGTTAAAGCGCAAAAGGTTCGCACCTTGATAAAGCGTGATTTTGAGCAGGTATTTGCTGATGGGATTGATGCAATTCTTACCCCTGCAACGCCATCAGCTGCTTTTGGCATTGCCGATCAAGAAATGGCGGCTGACCCTGTTAAAATGTATCTAAATGATATTTTCACGGTAACAGTCAATATGGCTGGTTTGCCCGCAATTGCTGTTCCTGCAGGAAAAGACGCACAAGGCCTGCCGCTTGCTTTGCAACTTATTGGCAAGCCATTTGATGAGGAAACTTTGTTTGCGGCTGGTCGAGTGATTGAACGCTCCGCAGGACTTGATTTCACCCCAAAGAAATGGTGGTAAAAATGGAAAAACTTCCCAAAGATTGCCAAACTAAACAAGATGTAAGAGTTGAAATTGATCGCATTGATAATGCGTTGATAGAACTTTTTGCAGAGCGTCATACTTATGTTACGCGTATGGCTGAGTTAAAAACTGACCCTCATCAGGCATTTGATGCTGAGCGGATTGAGGCGGTTATTACCAAGGTTAGAGAGCGTGCAACCTCGCTTGGGCTTGATGACGATCAGGCAGAGATGACTTGGCGCAATCTGATTGATTGGAATGTTAATTTTGAAAAGGGCATTATTGCTGCCCGCAATAATATTAAATAGAGTAAAGAGATAGTTATGAGCCTTGTAGATACACGAACACCCGACCCTAAAAAATTCATCAAGGGGGCAACTGGTGACTGGGAAATGGTTATTGGGCTAGAAATCCATGCTCAAGTAACTTCAGAATCAAAATTATTTTCAGGCTCGTCCACAAAATTTGGCAATTCCCCCAATTCAAACGTATCTTTTGTTGATGCGGCTATGCCAGGAATGCTTCCAACAATAAACGAAGAATGTGTGCGCCAAGCGGTTCGCACTGGGCTTGGCTTGAAAGCTAAAATCAATAACCGTTCGATTTTTGATCGTAAGAATTATTTTTACCCAGATTTACCGCAGGGTTATCAGATTTCTCAGTTTAAAGACCCGATTGTTGGTGAGGGAATTGTTTATCTTGATATGGGTAAAGATGGGATAGTTGAAATTGGTATTGAGCGGCTTCATCTTGAGCAAGATGCTGGTAAATCCATTCATGATTTACACCCAAATATGAGCTTTATTGATCTTAATCGCTCGGGCGTTGCTTTGATGGAGATTGTGTCAAAGCCAGATATTCGATCGAGTGAAGAAGCCCGCTCTTACATTGCTAAAATCCGCACAATCTTACGCTATCTTGGCACATGTGATGGCAATATGGAGCAAGGATCACTTCGTGCTGACATCAATGTCTCTGTGCGTGAACCAGGAGGTGAATTTGGCACTCGTTGTGAGATTAAAAATGTTAACTCAATGCGTTTTGCAGTTGCAGCAATTGAATATGAAGCTCGCCGCCAAATTGATATTTTAGAAGATGGTGGCAAGATAGATCAAGAAACCCGCCTTTTTGATGCAAAAACTGGCAAAACTCGCTCTATGCGCTCAAAAGAAGAAGCGCATGATTATCGCTATTTCCCTGATCCTGATTTACTTCCGCTTGAATTTGATGATGAATTTGTTGCTAAATTAGCAAAGGATCTACCTGAATTGCCAGATGAAAAGCATGGCCGTTTTGTAAGTGAATATGGCATTACCTCGTACGATGCTTCGGTTTTAATTTCCTCTCGTGCAAATGCTAGTTTTTTTGAAGATGTAGCAAAGGGTCGGAACGGAAAATTATCAGCAAACTGGGTGATAAATGAATTTTTTGGCCGTTTGGCAAAAGAGGAGTTAAATGTTGCTAACTCACCAATTAACGCACATCAATTAGGAGGCATCATTGATCTTATTTCAAATGGTGATATTTCTGGTAAAATAGCCAAAGAGCTATTTGAAATTATCTGGGTTGAGGGTGGAAAGCCAAGCGAAATTGTTGAAAAACGCGGCATGAAGCAGGTTAGTGATACTGGTGCGATTGAGAAAATGATTGATGAGATTATTGCAAACAACCCTGAGCAAGTTATCAAGGTAAAAGAAAAACCTCAACTTATTGGCTGGTTTGTGGGGCAGGTAATGAAAGCCTCACAGGGCAAAGCAAACCCTAGGGCCGTGAATGAAATTTTGAAGGCAAAGCTAGGGCTTTAAGTTAACCATTACCATTGTGAGCTGAAGTTTAGAATTTTGCATGACGGAGTTAAATATCTTTCGCATTCGCTCAAGATGACAAACTCCTCAATGTCACTCTGAATCTCGCTCCACTGTCACTCTGAGCGCTAGCGAAGAGTCTTAAGATGCTTCGATTCTCTTCATGTAAAATGGCTAGAGGTAGGAGGGCGGTTTCTACTGATTAAGAGTTTTATTATTCACTCTTAAACCTTTAGTCTTCTTATTCTTTTAACAATCCTGCCATCTATCAATAAAAGCCCGATGAAGATGAATGCCATACCAAAAAAGTGACTTAAATGCAGGCGCTCGCCTAGCAGAGTTGCACCAAGAATTATTGCTGAAATTGGCGCAATGAAGGTAGTTACTGAAAAATTTGTAGGTCCTACTCTTGGTAGAAGTCGATACATAATCTGAAAAGCAAAAGCCGTTGCAACTAACCCAATGCCAAATAATGAAACCCATGTTTCTGTTTTAGTAATAGTGGGGATGCCATCAAATGCTAAAGCAAATACTAGCGCCACAACACTTGCGCCACTAAGTGCCAATGTTGCTATTACTGCGGGATCTATTTTTGGCAAGTGGCGAAGGTAATTCATTGAAACTGCATAACAAAGTGTTGCTAAAATCACCAAGCCCATAGCCCATAATTGCGAGGTTTCACCTGATTGCAGGGCTGGGAAAGTCAAAATTATTGCACCAGAAAAACCAGCTCCAACTCCAATTGCCTTACGCCAAGTTGCATTTTCCCCACCAATCCAAAAGTGGCTTACAATTACCGTAGTGATTGGGGTTAATGCACTTAAGATTGATGCAACGCCGCTTGAAAGATATTGTTGCGCAATGGGAAAAAGTGCAAAAGGAATTGCATAAGATACTACTCCCATAAGGAATATTTTTAAAATCAGACTAATATCAGTTGGTAGTTTCTTTTTAGCAAATAATAATATTACCCAAGATCCAAGCGCACCAATTGTTACCCGACCTGCGGAAATCCAAAGCGGCTCTAGTTCATTAAGCAAAATTGCATTAAATGGAAAAGAAAACCCCCAAATTACGCCAAGTAATATAATCCATAACCAATCGCGAAAACTCATATTTTTCTCCGAATCGGAAGAGGCTAACTCTAGGCAAAAAATATGTCGAGATGTTTTTTGTGATAGTGTGTATCAAAATTTTTGATAGGGGTTATTTAATCAGAAAAATTAACCTCACCAGATGCGACTTGTGCTAATGCCCAAGGATAAAGATTATGCTCTGCTATTAGCACTCGCTTTTCTAATTTTTCTTTTGTGTCATCATTTTGAAGTGGAACAATTATCTGCCCGATAATGGGGCCGCTATCCATATCCACCGTTACAAAATGCACCGTGCAGCCGTGATCACTTGCTTGCGAATCAATTGCCCTTTGATGGGTGTTCAGCCCCTTAAATTGCGGCAAAAGCGAGGGGTGTATGTTGATGATTTTCCCTTGCCATTTTTGGCAGAACTCAGCGCCAAGCAGGCGCATATATCCAGCTAGACATATTAAATCTACGTCCCAACTCTCTAATAGTGAGCTAATTGCGGCATCAGTATCAGCTTTGTTTTTGTAATCTTTTGGTGAGATAACAGCAGTTTTTATATCCGCTTTTTTGGCAAACTCCAAACCCTGCGCGTCACGTTTGTTAGAGATAACGCCAATAATTTTTGCAGGATAATTTGCATCACTTGCCGCCTCAATCAGCTTTTGCATGTTTGAGCCACGGCCAGAAATAAATATCACTGTATTTTTTTTGTCACTCATTAAGATAATGACCCCTCAAAAATTACTGCTTCATCTGTTTTTTCTATAAGTGAGCCAACTAAATAGGCAGTTTCACCAGCATTATTAAAGTGAGTGATAATTTCATCAGCATCATCTTGCGGCACGACCAAAAGCATGCCTATGCCACAATTGAAAGTGCGTAACATTTCGCTCTCTTCAACGCCTCCTGTTTTTGCTAACCAGCCAAAAACAGGGGTAGGGTTTATTGTAGACAAGTCGATTCTAGCACTTAGGTGGCTGGGCAAAACACGCGGAATATTTTCGCTAAATCCACCACCAGTAATATGAGCTAAGGCTTTTATATCCAGTGATTTTTCTAAGGCTGATAAAATGGATTTTACATATATCTTAGTTGGAGTTAAAAGGCTTTGTGCAAGTGTTTTATCAGTGTCAAATGGTGCTTTGTCTTGCCAGTCTAACCCACTTAACTCTACAATTTTTCTTATTAAAGAATAACCATTTGAATGAGCGCCAGAAGAAGCCAGAGCAATCAGCGCATCGCCTGATTTTAAATCTTTTACTGGCAATAAATTGCTACGCTCAGCTGCACCAACACAAAAGCCAGCTAAATCATAATCATCGCCATGATACATTGATGGCATTTCAGCTGTTTCGCCGCCAATAAGGGCGCAATTTGCTTGTTTGCAACCATTTGCAATGCCTGAAATAATATTCGTTGCGACCTCTACATCAAGCTTGCCTGTTGCAAAATAATCCAAGAAAAACAGCGGCTCTGCGCCCTGAACAATGATGTCATTAACGCACATAGCAACAAGGTCGATGCCGATAGTGTCATGAATATTTGTTTCAATTGCTATGCGAAGTTTTGTGCCTACCCCATCGTTGGACGCAACTAAAATCGGGTCTTTAAAGCCTGCTGATTTAAGATCGAATAGGCCACCAAAGCCGCCAATTTCTCCGTCTGCGCCCGCGCGCCTTGTTGATTTCACCATGGGCTTGATATTTTCAACAAGCTGATTGCCAGCATCAATATCAACACCTGCTTGTTTATATGAAAGAGAATTTGGTAAATGTTTGTTTTTTGACATTATTATATCTATTGCTTGGTTGATGAATAAGAACAGGCTATAAGGTAATCATAAGGCGCTGATAGCGCTAAATTATATTTAGGGCAAGAGGAAGAACAATATGCCTATAAAAAATCAGTTAAAAATATGGGGCGTTTTTGCTGTTCTGCTAATATTATTCCTATGGGTGTTTAAGTCAATTATGCTACCTTTTGTTGTGGGCATGGTATTAGCTTATTTACTTGACCCTGTTGCAGATAGATTAGAAAAGTGGAAATTTAGCCGTCTTTGGGCAACTATTAGTGTGATAATAGTAGTAACTTTGTTGTTTGTTGGCGCATTATTGCTTGTTGTGCCACTGCTTATTCAACAGATTGTCGGTCTCGCAGAAAAATTACCGCATTATGTTTTGCAATTGCAGGCAATAGTAAATCAATGGTTGCCAAACATTTATTCTTTTGTTGGGGCAGAACGAGTTGCGCAATTTGAAGATGAAATATCTCAATTTTTAGGGCAGGGGATTGGTGTTGCTGGCAGTGTTCTTGCGCAAATAATGCAAAGCGGCATGACAATGCTTAATGTGTTTGGATTGCTTATTATTACCCCAGTTGTAGCTTTTTATCTGCTTGCTGATTGGGATAATATTGTCAAAAAAGCCGATAATTTGCTACCTCGTGATTATAGAGATGAAATCCGTGGTGTTTTCAAAAACATAGATAAAGCTATGGCAGGGGTAATCCGCGGGCAATCTAGCGTAGTAATTTTGCTAGCGATCTTTTATGCCGCTTCACTTACTTTAATGGGTTTAAATTTTGGCCTAGTAATTGGTCTTATTGCTGGCCTATTAAGCTTCATTCCCTATGTTGGGTTTTCTATTGGTTTAGTTCTCTCGATTGGTATTGCTTTAGTGCAGTTTTGGCCAGACTGGATTATGGTTGGCGCTGTTTTTGCAATATTCATGGTTGGGCAGTTTTTAGAGGGGAATATCCTATACCCAAAATTAGTTGGTAAAAATATTGGTATTCACCCAGTTTGGTTAATGTTTGCGTTATTTGCTTGCGGGTTGATCTTTGGCTTTGTTGGCCTGTTATTAGCTGTGCCATTAGTGGCTATTATTGGTGTTTTAGTAAGGTTTGGAATAAGCAAATATGAAACCAGTACGCTTTACCTTGGCGCCACAGAAAAGAAGAAGAAAAAGTGAGCGGAATACCAAAGAATACTAATTTTAAGCAAAGCAAACAATTTGCTCTAGATCTTGGGCATGTTCCTTCATTAAGTCTTGAAAATTTTATTGTTAGTGATGCTAATAGCATGGCGTTTGAACATGTTATTTCATTTCCTAATTGGCGTTCACCAATGACAATAATTTTTGGCCCGCCAAAATCTGGAAAATCTCATTTAGCTGCTATTTGGCAAGAAAAAAGCAACGCTATTATTGTTACTAATGATATGCTTGAGAAATTAACAAAACACGGAGGTGTTCAGCCAGTTTTGCTTGAAAATATTGACCAACATGGCTTTGATGAGCATGGTTTATTTCATCTTTTGAATCAATCAATTCGCGCTTCTCGCCCCGTGTTAATGACTGCTGTTAAGCCAATTTCACAATGGCCATATAAAACAGCTGATGTAATTTCTCGCGCTCGCCTTGCTACAAGCTTTAATGTCGCCACTCCTGATGATGCACAATTGAGCCAAATGTTTATTAAACTATTTGATGACAGGCAGATTATTGTAGATCCTAAAATAATAGGTTATCTGATTTCACGTATGGAGCGCTCTAGTGAGGAGGTTGTTGCCTTGGTTGCCCTTATGGACGAAATTGCCCTTTCAAAAGGTAAGCCAATCACAAGAAAGCTAGCATCTGAAGCGCTTGAAATAAGAGAAATGAATACGTCTGATGCGTCAAAAAGTTGATAAAAAAGCTCAAGGGCGCATAAAAGGTCACTCACCAGTTGCCGTGCTTGATATTGGCTCAAACTCTATTCGTATGGTGATTTATGAACGTCAGACACGTGCGCTAACTCCGCTATATAATGAAAAATCTGCTTGTGCATTGGGTCAGGGAGTTGCTTTGACTGGCCTGCTTAATGAAGATAATATGCAAAAAGCGCTTAAAACAATGCGTCGCTTTGCCTTGGTGATTAAGTTGATGCAGGTAGAAAATATTTATTGTGTCGCGACTTCTGCGGTGCGCGAAGCAAAAAATGGCAAAGACTTTGCGCTAAAAGTAGAGAAAATCACAGGTGTTAAGGTTCAAATTTTAAGTGGAAAACAAGAAGCCTATTATGCAGCGCTTGGTGCTTATGCGGGCATTTATAAATCCAGTGTGAGTCAAGTGAAAATTGTAGGTGATCTGGGTGGTGGATCACTTGAGTTAGCTTGCTTAGATAATGGCAATGTAAGTGATGAAGAAACTTTTGAGCTTGGTGTTATTAGATTGGCTGAAAATAGTGGCTATGATCTTATACTGGCAGATAAAATTGTAAAAGAAAAAATCCAACCATATTTGCATAATCTGGCTGTTGCTGAGACTTTTTACGCTATCGGTGGATCATGGAGGGCGTTAGCAAAATTACACCAAATATTTCATAACTACCCGCTTCACATGATATTAAATTATCAAGTTGATGCTAATAATATGATTGAATTTTGTGATGAAATTATCGGCGAACATAAGGAAAGTGGGAGTTATTCTGGAGCTGAATTAGTTAGCTCTTCACGTCGGAAATTATTACCATTTGGTGCAGTCGTTTTGCGCAATATTTTAATAGCGGGTAATTTTAAAAAACTAATTTTTTCTACTTTAGGGGTGAGGGAGGGTTATTTATATTCTCTTTTAGATGATAGTGAAAAAAACAGTGACCCATTACTTCAGCTTTGTGAGGAAATGTCTATTTTGCGCGCAAGATCGCCAAAACATTCAAAAGAATTGATAGAGTTTACTGATAGTTTTTATAAGGCCTATGAAAAGAATGAGACAGATCAGCAAAAACGCTTACGAAAAGCGGCTTGTTTATTGGCTGATATTGGCTGGCGCGGCCACCCAGATTATCGGGGTGAGCAGAGCGTTAATCTGGTAGCTTATGGCGCTTTAATTGGCATAGATCATGCTGATAGGGCATATTTGGCACAAATATTGATGTATCGATATATGGGATTAAAGAGAAAATATTCTTCCGATGACTTGCTGCTCTTGTCTAAAGGTGATGCTAACAGCAGAGCTAGAGTTATTGCTGGAATTTTTCGTGTGGCTTTTCCACTATCTGCAGGAATGAGCGGAATATTAGAACAGGTTTATTTCAGAGTAAAGAATGGTGTTTTACAGCTGATTTTGCCTAAAGATTTGGCCTTTTTAGATGGAAATCATCTAAACAATCGCCTTGCTCAATTAGCACAGGCCGCTAATTTCTGCTCTTTTGAGGTGTTGGTTGATCAATAGGAATTTCAATTATTCCATTTGGGGTTGCAGCTAATGCCAGTTTTCCATGCTTAATTGCTAAGGCTTTTTGGCCAAATATTTCTCTTCTCCAGCCCTTTAATGCTGGCACATCTGCATCATCACATAAAACTAATTGATCTATATCGCTTGATGTAGCCAAAATTTTTGATGCCACACCTTCACGCTCAGATATAGATTTCAACAACACTCTGATTAAATCGCCAATAGGCCCCTTTGGAGATGGGCTATTATTGCGCTTAGCTACTTGTGGTAGCTGATCACTTTGCAGGCTTATAACCTGTTTAATCAGGCTAACTATTTCATTGGTTGCGCTTGAGCGAGAAAAGCCGCGTGGGACTGCTCTTAGTCTTTCAAATTTTTCTGCACTTGTGGGGCGCTGCACCGCCAATTCAATAATTGCATCATCTTTTAATATTCTACCTCTTGGCAAATTCTTATCTTGCGCTTTTTGCTCTCGCCATTGTGCAAGTAATTTTAGTGCGGCCAAGTCACGAGGGCGGTGCACTTTCGTCTTTAATCGTTTCCATGCGTCTTTAGGCCGAACTATATAAGTATCTTTGCTAGCAAGTGCTAAATTTTCATCTTGCACCCAAGTATGGCGGTTATTTTTTTGTATTTTTTCAATCAAATGAGTGTAAATATCTCGCAGGTGGGTAACATCAGCCAAGGCATAGGCAAGTTGTTTGTTTGTAAGTGGCCTTGCAGACCAATCAGTAAAGCGAGAGCTTTTGTCAATTTGTGCGCCAACAATAGAGCGAACCAAATTATCATAAGAGATACTATCGCCAAAACCACATACACTGGCAGCAATCTGGGTATCAAAAGTGGATTGTGGAACATTACCTGTTAGTTTTACGAATATTTCAATATCTTGTCTTGCCGCGTGGAATACCTTTACGATATTTTTATTAGAAAGCAGTTCAAAAAATGGCGTTAGATCTAATCCGTTTTCAAGCGGGTCAATTATTACCGCTCTGTCAGTGGTGGCGGCCTGAATAAGGCATAATATCGGCCAATAGGTGCTTTCACGTAAAAACTCAGTATCTATTGTGATAAAATCAAAATCGGCGGCCTGTTGGCAGTAATTTTCTAACTCACTAGTTTTAGTAATAATTTCCATATTTTCTGCTTTTTCTTATTCCCTCAGAAATAGTTAGCAGATGTTAACTTTATTTACCAGTGCGCAAGTCATGTAAGTTAAGGAAATTATGGGTTTTTTAGTTTTTTACGCAAATGCTTGACAAATCATTGCTTACATGCGCTTTTTCCAGCGCTATAACTCATTTTTTAAGGCAATATTACTATGCATATTTATCGCTCTCATAACTGCTCGCAATTAAACTCTCAAAATGTTGGACAAAGCGTTCGGCTAAGCGGTTGGGTTCACCGTGTAAGAGACCATGGCGGCCTGTTATTCATTGATCTTCGAGATCATTATGGCTTAACACAATGTGTTATCGATCCTGATTCTGATGCTTTTTCATTAGCTGAAACCATTCGCTCTGAATGGGTTATAAAAATTGACGGTGAAGTGAAAGCGCGAGATAGTGAGGCTGTTAATAAAAACCTTGCTACAGGTGAAATTGAAATATTTATTCGTGACATTGAAATTTTAGGCGAGGCAAAAGAATTGCCAATGCCAGTATTTGGTGAGCAAGAATATCCTGAAGAAACCAGATTAAAATATCGCTATTTGGATCTTAGGCGTGAGCGTATTCATAATAATATTATTAAACGAGGGCAAATTATCGCTTCAATTCGTAAAAGAATGGTCGAGCAAGGGTTTAATGAAATTCAAACCCCAATCCTAACGGCATCTTCACCAGAAGGGGCAAGGGATTTCTTAGTGCCATCACGTGTTCACCCTGGAAAGTTTTATGCGCTTCCCCAAGCACCACAACAATTTAAGCAAATGCTTATGATGTCGGGCTTTGATAAATATTTCCAAATCGCTCCATGTTTTCGTGATGAAGACGCAAGAGCAGATCGCTCACCGGGTGAGTTCTATCAGCTTGATATGGAAATGAGTTTCGTAACTCAAGACGAAGTTTTTGAGGCGATTGAGCCAGTTTTACGTGGAATATTTGAAGAGTTTTCTAAAGGCAAGACCATCACACAAAACTTCCCACGCATTCCATACAAAG